>JAABUS010005464.1_pt1 | contig 16622 bp, 11 predicted proteins | sample 5560161 | NCBI WGS metagenome assembly JAABUS01 (sample SAMN10711885, study PRJNA513376) | rock metagenome | isolation source: Antarctica rocks | place: Antarctica: Victoria Land, Trio Nunatak nord | collected 2016-01-04
GCCGTTCCTGAGCCCGGCTCGCTTCGCTGCCATTTATGGCCGGGCATCGCCGTCAGGCGATAGCGGGCAGCCAGTCTGGATACCGACAATCGTTCTGCCCCTCGCTCTAAAAGCCGAGGCGAAACGTCGTCGGCACCTGGAGCGAAATGAGAAGCATCTTGTCTCGGCGGCTCAGCGAATCAACGACAAGAGTAAGGCCAAGGCCGATTGGGAAGCTGCAAAACTGAAGCCGACGGGCATAAAGGAGCGAACGCTCACGGAGCAGCGTTCAGCCATAGGAATTGAAAGGGCTCCGCTACACACGTCGGGAAGTCTTGCATTCCAGCTTGGCATGTCGCCACGCAAAGTTCGGGAAGCAGCAGCAAAGCTCGGAATCGCCTCTGGAGAGTACTCACACGATGAGGTCGTTCACATAATCAATGAGATCAACCGCCCCACAGTTCGTTAGTTTCGTTGTCGTCTCAGCCTCGGATCGCGGAGAGGACGCATCCATACTCCATTTAGCTCATTCACCAGTGGAGAAGCGCTCGACCTCGACGCGGAGGTCGATACCGTCGTGCTCCCGGATCGTGTCCTGGGCATGCCGGATGAGGGCGCGGACGTCCTCGGCTGTTGCTCGGTCTGTGTTGACGATCCAGTTGGCGTGCTTGGGCGAGAACTGGGCGCCACCGATCCGGTAGCCCTTGAGACCGGCCGACTCGATCAGCCGGCCGGCATAGTCGCCCGGCGGGTTGGCGAAGACGGAGCCAGCGCAGGCCCCGGTCGGCTGCGTCTCCCGGCGGAAGTGGGCGTGGTCGTCGGCGAGGGCGACCAGCGCTGCCCGGTCGGCCTTTGGGAGCCGGAACGTGGCGCTCAGGACGATCTCGCCCCGCGGACGGGCGGCGGCCTTGATCCGGGTGTGGCGATAACTCGGCTCCAGCCAGCCAGCCGGCTCGTCCCGGACCGCGCCATCCGCGCCCAGCAACCGGACCGATTCGAGGTGATCCTTCAGCTCGGTCCCGTGGGCACCGGCGTTGTTGACCGTGGCGCCGCCGATCGTGCCGGGCAGCCCGACGCCCCAGTCCAGCCCGGCCCAGCCGTGCTCGGCGGCGTAGCGTCCGGTCCATGAGAGCGGCGCCTGCGCCCCGACGGTCAGCCGGATACTGTCGCCGAGGTCCTCGACCGCGACCAGCCCGTCGGCCCGCTCACCCGGCGTCCGGGCGAGGATGACCAGACCCCGGATGCCCTCGTCCGGGATCAGCATGTTGCTGCCGCCACCGAAGACCGTCACCGGCAGCCCCTGCTCGCGCGCCCATCGGACGGCGGCGATCAGGTGGTCGGCGTTCGCGGCCCGGATCAGGACATCGGCCGGCCCACCGATCCGCCAGGTGGTGTAGAGGCTCATCGGCGCCTGCCGCTGAATCTTCAGCGCGTCAGTTCCCGGGACTGTCTCGACCGCCGCCCGAGGGGAGCGATCGGCTTTGGCTGGCGCGTGTACCTCATCGGTGGCGGACGCTGAAGGGGCAGGCCGACGAGCCGACGCGGCTCCTGACCGGCCACGAAGCCTCTCCAGGACCAGTGGACCGAGCGCCGTGACGGTCCCGGCACCGACGGTCAGGAGCACGTCGTCCGGCTTGAGCAGAGCCGTGAGCCGGTCGGCCGCTTCGAGAACGGTTCCGCCAACCTGGGCGCCGTGGATGAGGTCGACCAGGTGCCGCGCGGTGACGCCGAGCGTATCGGTCTCACGGGCGGCGTAGATGTCCAGGACGACCGCGAGATCGGCGGCGGACAGCGCGGTCGCGAAGTCGCCTAGCAGGGCATAGGTGCGGGAGTAGGTGTGGGGCTGGAAGGCGACGACGATCCGGCGACCGGCGAAGCGGGAGCGGGCGGCGGCGATCGTCGCGGCGACCTCCTTCGGGTGGTGGGCGTAATCGTCGATCACGGTCACCTCGGCGGCCTCGCCTTTCGGCTCGAACCGACGGCCGATGCCGGTGTAGGTGCCAAGCGCCGCGGCGGCGGCGGCCGGGTCGTGCCCGAGCGCCACAAGAACGGCGAGGGCGGCGAGGGCATTGCGGGCGTTGTGCGTGCCGGGGACCTGGAGCGTCAGGGCATAGCGCTCGCCGTCCGGCGCCTGGGCAAGCCAGCCGGCGTCGCCGGGGACCAGTCGCCAGTCGCTCCCCTCCCCCTCACCGATGGTGACGACGGTGATCGCCGAAAGGTCCGCGGCCCGGGCGACACGGGCGGCGCCCTCGTCGTCCGAGGCGATGACCAGCGTCCCACCGGGCCGGAGCTGTCCGATGAACTCGACGAAGGCCTGGTCGTAGGCGGACTGATCCGGGAACAGGTCCGGATGGTCGTAGTCGATGTTGTTGACGATCGCGACGTCTGGGTGAAGCTGGAGGAACGAGTAGTCGTACTCGTCGGCCTCGACGACCATCTCCTCGCCGCTCCCGGCGGCGGCGTTGGTCCCGGTCCGGCCGATGACCGCGCCGACGGCGTAGGACGGGTCGGCGCCGAGCGCCGCGAGCGCGACGACGAGCATCCCGCTGGTCGTCGACTTGCCGTGCGACCCGGCGACGGCGACGCCCCGGCGGGCATCGCTCAGCATCCCGAGCAGCCGGGCCCGCTTGATCACCGGAACGCCGCGCGCCCCGGCCGCCTGGACCTCGGCGTTGGCGCCCCGGATGGCGGCGGTGATGACGACCAGATCGGCGGCGCCGGCCAGCGTCGCGTCGTCATGGCCGATCGAGACGGCGATGCCTTCCGAGAGCAGCGCGTCGGTGATGTCCGAGGCGGTCGAATCCGAACCGGAGACGACGTAGCCCCAGCGGTGCAGCAGCCGGGCCAGCCCGCTCATCCCGATCCCTCCGACCCCGACGAAATGGATCGCGCTGCCCGCCGCCAGAAGCCCGTCGGGAGCCGTTGAGGTCGCGGGAACGCTGGTCGTGTCTGACATCGGGACGGGAACCTCCGAAGTTACGGGCAGCCAATGGCTGATCGGACGGACCTACTGGCCTGTCTCGCAGATCTCGTGGACCCGTTGAACGGCGGCGCGGAATTGCTCGCCCCGGTCGAACTCGTCCAGGAACAAGCCAAACGACGCGCAGCCGGGCGAGAGCAGCACGACATCGCCGGGAAGCGACGAGCGGTGGGCCGTCAGGGCGGCGTCGAGGATCGACTGGTAGGGGCCGTGAGGCCTGCCACCATTCGCGACGATAGCGGCGCGCAGCCGCGGTGTGGCCGAGCCATCGAGCAGGTGGATCGACCAGGCGTCCCGGGCGACCGTCTCCGCCAGTTCGGAGAGTTCGACAGACTTGTCCGCGCCACCCCCTATCCAGTGAACTCGCCGACCGGGGAACGCGCTCAGGGCGGCGATGGCGGCGGCCGGAGCGGTCGCGGTCGTGTCGTTGATGTACAGGACGCCGGCGATCTCGTCGACCTGCTCCATCCGGTGCGGCACGCCACAGAACTCGCCCAGCGCCGAGCGCAGCACGATGTCGCGAGCGCCGAGCGCCCGACCGACGGCCAACGCGGCGAGGGCGTTCCGCGCACCATGGTCGCCGGCCAGCGGCAGCCCGCCCGGCCTATCAACGCGCACCTCGCCGGCCGCGTCCCGCACCACGTATGTGTCACCGGAAAGCCAGGCACCCGGTCCGCCATCGTCGGACAGGCCGAACGGGATCACGGTTGCGGCCGTCTGTCCGGCTCCCACCCAGACGAGCGGGTCATCTCGGTTGAGGATCGCGACGTGGCCCGCCGTCTGGGCGGCCAGGAGCCCGAGCTTGGTCGCGGCGTAGTCCGCATAGCTGTCGTAGGTGTTGAGATGGTCCTCGCTGATGTTGGTGATGACGGCGACCTGTGGGGCCAGCCCATGCTCGATCAGGGACTCGATCTGCCATGAGGAAAGCTCGATGACGACCGGCGCGTCCGGTGTGAGCCGATCGACCTGGCCGAGGGCCGAGATGCCCATGTTTCCGGTCAGCACCGTCCCCGGGAACTCGTCGCGGAGCAGATGGGCGATCAGGGTCGAGGTCGTGGTCTTGCCCTTGGTTCCGGTCACGCCGACGATCGGAGCGCGGCAGGCCCGGAAGAACAGACTCATCTCCATCTCGACCGGGATGCCCTCCCGCCGGGCCAGTCCGAGTAGCGGTGCCCGGCGCGGGATGGCGGGGTTGCGGACGATCATTTCGGCCCCGGTGGCCCGGAAGTCCGCCTCGTCATGCCCACCGAGGACCAGCCGAACGGGCAGCCCATCCAGTTCCCGGATCGCGTCCCCGAGTTGCTCGGCCGACTTGCCGTCGGTCGCTGTGACAACGGCCCCCTGCCCGACCAGCCAGCGGATCACGCCAGCCCCGCCACCGCGGGTGCCGATCCCCATCACCGTCACTCGCTGGCCGGCGAGGGACGGTATCGCGGAGTCTTTCCTGGGGTGTTCATGGCGTCGGGCGTCGGTCATCGTCTGTCTCTCAGGGGAACGTCGAACGGCAACGGGGGTTAGATCAGGGCCAGGGCCACGCCGAGCAGACCGGAGATCATGCCGACCATCCAGAACCGCATCGCGACCTGGGTCTCGGACCAGCCGATCACCTCGAAGTGGTGATGGAGCGGCGTCATCTTAAACAGCCTCTTGCCCTTGGTCAGCTTGAAGTAGCCGACCTGCAGGATCACCGAGACGGCCTCGCAGACGAACACGAAGCCCACGATCGGCAGGAGCAGCCACTGCCCGGTCATGAACGCGGCCGTCGCCAGCGCCGCCCCGAGGGCCAGCGCCCCGACGTCGCCCATGAAGACCTGGGCCGGGAAGGCGTTGAACCAGAGGAACCCCATCAGCGCGCCGACGATGATGAAGCAGAAGGCGACGACCCCGACCTGCCCCTGGACGTAGGCGATGATGCCATAGGCGCAGAAGGCGACAGCGGCGGTCCCGGCGGCGAGCGTGTCGAGCCCGTCGGTCAGGTTGACGGCGTTGGCGAAACCGATGATCGCGACCATCGCCACGGGGACGTAGAGCCAGCCGATGCTGAACTGGCCAAGGAACGGCACGTAGATGTCGTGCAGCCCGAGACCCCAGGGGTCGGGCAGGTGCAGGATCAGGGCGGCGACGAGGCCGAACAGCACCAGCCAGAGCATCTTGATCCGGGCCGTCATCCCGCCCCTGGCCGAGCCGACGAAGCTCTGCCGGTCGTCGAGGGCCCCGAGGATCGCCGCGGCGACGAGGACGCCGATCGGGAGCAGCATCGAGAGCCGCCCAACGACGTTGAACAGGCCGGTCAGGATCAGGATCGGGGCGATGAAGATGACGCCGCCCATCGTCGGGGTACCGGTCTTGACGAGGTGCGTCGTCGGGCCATCGGCCCGGACCTGCTTGCCGAATCGGCGCTGACGCAGGTAGTTCAGGATCGGGCGGCCGAGCAGCAGGGTCAGAACGAACGCCAGCCCGGAGAGCCCCAGCGAGGCCGCCATGTTGTTGCCGGGGTCGGTCGGCAGGAAGCTCACGTTCGCGGGCATGAGGGGAAGGGCGGACCAGCCTGGCAGACCGGTCCCGTTGGCGACCGTCATTCGCTCCGCTCCGACTGATCGTCCGGTCCGGGCGTCGGCAGCGTGATCGCGCTGACGATGTCTTCCATCTTCAGTCCCCGGGAGCCCTTCAGGAGGGCGACATCACCTTCGCGCAGCTCGGCCTGCAGATAGGCGATCAGCGCGTCCCGCTCGCTCTCGTCGAACGAACGAACAGCGGTCTTTGGACCGTCCTGGGTCATGACCACCGCGGCGACCTCCTCAGCGATGATCTTCGCCAGCGCGCCGAAGGTGACGACCAGGTCGGCGACCTCCGCCGCCCGGCGGCCGACGACGCGGTGCTCCTCGTCGGTCAGGTCGCCGAGTTCCCGCATGTCGCCCAGGACGGCGATCGTCCGCGTCGCCCGCAGCTCCTGGAGCAGCCCGATCGCGGAGAGTACCGACGGCGGCGAGGCATTGTAGGTGTCGTCGATGATCTGCGAGCCGTTCGGCCCGGCAATGATGAGCAGCCGGACCTGAACGTCCTGGTTGTCGAATCCGGGGAGCATCTCGGAGATGTGCAGGCCGAGCCCGTGGCCGACCGCGAAGGCCGCCAACGCGAGCTGGACGGCGTGGCCGCCTATCAGCGGGACCCGGATCATGTACCGGTCCCCATCTAGGTGCAGCCGGAAGCGGGTGCCCTTCAGCCCCTCCGTCACGACCTCGTCCGCCCAGACGTCGTTGTCGCTCGAAAGCCCATAGGTGATGACCCGGGCCGGCGTCTGCTCGGCCATCGCCCGAACCCGTGGGTCGTCCCCGTTCAGGACGGCGACGCCGGAGGCGTCGAGCGAGGCGACGAGCTCGGCCTTGGTCTCGGCGATCGCCTCGATCGTCCCCATCCGTTCGAGGTGGACCGGGTAGACGTTGGTGACGACGGCGACCGACGGCCGGGCGATGTCGGCCAGAAGCGCCAGTTCGCCGAAGGCGTAGGCACCGCCCATCTCCAGCACCGCGACCTCGTCCCGCGGGCCGACCTCGAGCAGCGACAGTGGCAGCCCGATCTCGTTGTTGAGGTTGCCGGGGCTCCGGTAGGTCCGGAAGCGACCACTGAGAACCGCCGCGACGACCTCCTTCGTACTCGTCTTGCCAATGCTGCCGGTGATCCCGACAACCTTGAGGCCGTCACCCCGGGCGAGCCGGACCGACCGGGCGAGGCGCTGGAGGGCGATGATCGTATCGTCGACGACGAGCAGCGGGAACGCCTCCGGCCGGCCCTCGGCGTCAGCCCAGTCCTGCGCGACGATCGCCGCGACGGCTCCCTGCGTGCGGGCCGACTCGACGAAGGCATGGCCGTCGAGTTGCTCGCCGCGGATCGCGATGAAGACGTCGCCATCCCCGACGGAACGGGAGTCGCGCTCGATCGTCGTCACCCGCCGGTTGGGCAACAGTTCGCCCCGCAGCTCCGCCTCGAGTCCGGCGATGAGGTCCCTGACGATCATCGGATTCACCGCTCGCCTCCTGCAATCATGTCCTGAACCTGCTCCGTACCCTGGGTCGCTCCCGGCGCTGGCTTGCCATCCGGGGTCAGCCGCTCGGCGATCCGCAGGATGGCGCTCCGGCTCCGGGGGTTGATCGCGGTCTCGTCCGGCGCGGCCTTGATCGACCCGCCCACCTTCCGTAGCGACGGGACTGTACCGCAGGTGCAGACCGGTTGATGGGGCGGGCAGACGCAGGTGGCCGCCGCGTCGGCGATGAACCGCTTGACGATGCGGTCTTCCAGGGAGTGAAAGCTGATCACCGCCAGACGGCCACCGGGAGGGAGCAGACCAACCGCGGAGGCCAGACCCTGGGAGAGCGCGTCCAGCTCGCCATTGACAGCGATCCGGAGCGCCTGGAAGGTCCGCGTGGCCGGGTGGGTCTCGCCGCGCCGACCGCCGACGGCCCGTTCGACGACAGCCGCGAGGTCGGCGGTCGAGACGATCGGGTCGAGCGAACGCCGGGCGACGATCGCCGCCGCGATCCGGCGGGAGCGATGCTCCTCGCCGTACCGATAGATCAGATCGGCCAGCTCGGACTCGGCCAGGGTGTTAATCAGGTCGACCGCCGGGACCCCGGTGGTTGGGTCGAACCGCATGTCGAGCGGACCGTCGAGCCGGAAGGCGAAGCCACGATCGGCCGTGTCCAGCTGGAAGGACGACAGCCCGAGATCGAGCAGGAGACCATCGACCGCGGTTACGCCGATGCCGGCCAGCAGCGTGTCGAGGTGGCGGAAGTTCCCGTGAACCAGTGTCAAGCGCCCGGACGATCCCGCCTCCACCGCGTCGAGCTCCTGACGCAAGGCCTCGCCACGGGCGATGGCGGCCGGGTCCGCGTCCAATCCTATTACCCGTCCCGTGGGAGCTGAAGCGGCAAGCAGGGCGCGCGTGTGTCCGCCACCACCGAAGGTGCCATCGACGTAGAGACCGTCGGCTCGCGGGCGCAGGGCCTCGACCGACCGCTCGAGCAGGACCGGGACATGGCCGCCGCCAGCGCGGTGGATCGCGCGGCGCCGACCGGCTGATTCAGGCATGGAGACGTCGCCGGAGGATGGTTCGGCGGGGGGACGAGCACTCTTTCGTGACATGGCGGCAAGCATACCGGACCACTGCCAGGGAGGCTGACCATCGGGATAGGAGCGCCGGCACAACCTGTTGACTCCGTGGCACGCTGTTTGAATGTACGTACACCAATCCGGAGATTCGCCCGCCGGAGGGGTTGCCAGAACGGGGTCGCGAACGTACGATCTAATTACCCCCGAAAACCCCCAAAATCGCTTGCATACGAACAAATGTTCTGGTAGACTCCTGTCATCGCCAGTGAGCGTTGCCAGCAGGCACAAGTGGCCCGGCTCAACCCGATCGTCGGGTGAAATGGCCGGCCAGAAGAGGGAGTCACAGATGTTCCTTGGATGGTATGACGCGGACAAGAAGTACCCGACCGCCCGCAAGCTGACCGACGCTGTCGGCCGCTTCCAGGACAAGTTCGGCGTCGCCCCCCTGACCTGCCTGGCGAGCGTCGAGGACGCCGCGTTGCTCCTGACGGAGCCGGCCGTCATCAAGCTCGGCATCTCGGTCGTCGGAGCCTCGTACGTCCCCCGCCACACGTTCTACGTGGGCGACGAGGACGTGGTCATCGACGAGGTCGTGACCGAGCCTGTTCGCATCGCCGCCGCCGCCTGACCGGCCCATGAGGATCGACCCTGCGGCCGATCCTCATGGGTTGCCGTCGGTGTCCCGTCATCACCGCTCGACGGCGCATCAGGCGTTGGGCGTCACGGTTAGCAATGGCGTCCCAACCTTGACCGCGTCGCCGACCGCGACGTGGATGGCGTCGATCCGGCCACCGGTCGCGATGGTGACCTCGTTCTCCATCTTCATCGCCGAGACGACGATCGCGACCTCCCCCGCCGCGACGAGCTGCCCGACCGCGACGGCCACCCGCATCACCGTTCCCTGGATCGAACTAAGCAGCTCCGGTGCGCCGGCCGCCCGGCTCGCCGACCGGCCCGAGCGTCTCGACGCGGATCGGCCATCGCCCCGGCTCTGCCCGCTGGCCGATGAGACCGTCGGCGAGAGGCCACGGACCGCGACCGTCAGCCGGCGGCCGCCGACCTCGACCAGGAGGGTCTCGACCGGGGCGTCCTCCGTGGCACTTCCCACTCTAACTGGTTCCGAGACGAGATCGCGCATCAGCTCCGGGTGGTCGGGCAGGTAGGCCGTCGTCGCGCCGCCCGATCGGAAGTCGGCCTCGCCCATGATCCGGCGCTGCAGCGGGATCGTCGTCGTGACACCTTCGACGGTGAACTCGGCAAGGGCACCGGCCATCCGGTCGACCGCCTCGGCCCGATCCCTCCCCCAGACGATCAGCTTCGCCACCATCGAGTCGTAGTCCGGCAGGATCTCCATCCCCGATTCGGCGGACGAATCGACACGCACGCCGAACCCGCCCGGCTCGGCGTAGCGGGCGATGGTGCCCGGCGACGGAGCGAAGTCGCGGCCGGGGTCCTCGGCGTTGATCCGGCATTCGATCGCATGGCCCCGCAGCGTGACATCCTCGGCGCCGAACGAGAGCGGGTGGCCCGCCGCGACCAGCAATTGCTCCCGGACGAGGTCGATCCCGGTGACCATCTCGGTCACCGGGTGCTCGACCTGAATCCGGGTGTTCATCTCGAGGAACGAGAACTGGCCCGCATCGTCAAGCAGGAACTCCACCGTTCCGGCTCCGACGTAGTCGGCCCGCCGCGCAAGCGAGACCGCCGCGGCACCCATCGCCGCCCGGATCTCCGGCGTAACGGCCGGCGACGGCGACTCCTCGATCAGCTTCTGGTGGCGCCGCTGGACGGAGCAGTCCCGCTCGCCGAGGCTGATGCCGTTGCCATGCTGATCGGCGAAGACCTGGATCTCGACGTGGCGCGGCCGGGCGACGTAGCGCTCCACGTAGACCGCCGGATTGTTGAAGAAGCGGGCCGCCTCGGTCGTGCTCCCCCGCCAGGCCGCTTCGATCTCGTCCGGACCCATCGCGACCCGGAAGCCGCGGCCGCCCCCGCCGCCGGACGCCTTGACCGCGACCGGGTAGCCATTGGCATCGGCCCACGCCCGTGCCTCGGCAACCGAGCCGACCGGCCCGTCCGTCCCGGCGACGATCGGGACACCGGCCCGCACCGCGATCCGGCGGGCCGCGACCTTGTCCCCCATCGCGGCGATCGCGGCGGCCGGCGGCCCGACGAAGGTTAGACCGGCGGCGGCGCAGGCTTCGGCGAACGCCGCGTTCTCGGCGAGGAAGCCGTAGCCGGGGTGGACCGCGTCAGCACCGCTCCTCGACGCGATGTCGACGATCGCCTCGATGTCGAGATACGGCACGGCCGGGCCGCCAGGGCGGCCCGGCGGCAGACGCCACGCATCGGTCGCCAGCCGGACGTGGCGGGACTGCTCCTCGCCCGGCCCATAGATGGCGACCGCCGCCATCCCGAGATCGCGGGCGGCCCGCATCACGCGGATGGCGATCTCCCCGCGGTTGGCGACCAGGAGCCGTGTCACGCTACCCGTTACCATCCTGTTCCCGTCCTTCTTGGTCCATGCATCAGGAATATGTCGTTCCACATCGGACACTCGGACCACTGGCGCGACGCAGCGCCGCACCGCACCGGTTGGCTGCTAGGCCACGACCCGGTCTGCGGGTATCATGCGTCCGAAGACAGTCCAGGCGGCGGCTCACCTCGGTCCGTGGTACACGACCGTGCCCGAGCTCTGGCGGGGCCGCTCCTCACGACGCCCCGTCTCCGCACCCAACGGGATCGGGTGTCCACTGAACGACCCGAGACGAACGACTCCTGTTCCTGGTTCGCGCCCAGCATCCCCAGAGGCTACCGCCATGAGCATCCACCGTCGGCCCGGTCAGACCCGCCGCGGCGCCCGCCCATCGCGGCCCAGCCGACCCCGGAACCAGCCCGAACAGCGCCCCGGTCAGCACCTTCTGGCCGGCGACAGCGCGGCGATACCGGTTCCGCGGCTCAACGGCGCCCATGATCCCACGGATTCCCTCGCCCCGGTCCGGAGCCGATCCTCGAGCGCCGTCGTCATCGCCCTGGAGCGGCACTGGCCGATCGTGATGGTCGTCCTCGCCTTCGTCGCCTCCTGGACGATCGTCCCGATCTTCACCGCCGCCCCCGTCGGGGACGACTGGGTCTACTCACTGTCCGTCGAGTATCTCCTCGAGCAGGGCCGGCTGGAGATCCTCGACCTCTCGGTCACGACGCTGATCTTCCAGGTCCTCTGGGGCGGGTTGTTCGGCCTCGTCTTCGGCGACAGCTTCGGCGCCCAGCGATTCTCGACCGTCGTCCTGTACGGGCTGAGCGGGATCGCGTTCTACTCGCTGCTCCGGACGCTCGGTGTGACCTACGGCCGAAGCGCCCTCGGCGCGGCTGTCTACCTGTTCAACCCGCTCAGCTTCGTGCTGGCGTTCTCGTTCATGACCGATCCGCACTACCTCGCGACGATGGTGATCTCGCTCGCGTTCTACGCCGCCGGGCTCCGCAGCGACCAGCCCAGCCGGAAGCTGATCCTCTGGGGAGCGTTCTTCGCCGGCTGCGCCTTCCTCGTCCGGCAGCAAGGCGCGCTGGTTCCGTTCGGCGTCGTCGCCTGGCTGGTCCTGACCCGGCAACTGTGGTTCGACCGGCGCAGCCTCACCCGGTTTCTGGAGGTCGTCGGGATCCCGGCCGTCATGCTGGTCCTCTACTACCTCTGGGTGATTTTCATCCATGGCGTCCCCAAGCAGCAGGACGCGTTCGTCACGCAGATCTTCGACCTCGGCGCCGGCGGGACCTGGCTACTGCTCCGGCGGATGACCTATTTCGAGACCGTGATCGTCGGGCTGTTCGTCCTGCCGATCGCCCTTGCCTCTGTCGCCGGGATCGTCGATCTCCTCCGGCGGCGGATCCTCCTCCGAGGAGAGCGGCTTAGCCCGCGGATCTCCGCCCTCCGGCTCGCCGCGATCGCCGGCTGGCTGGTGATCGTCGTCTTCGGCGCCATCGTGACCGTCGGCGACAACTACCTGATGCCCTACCTCTCGCAGTTCGTCGGGACGAGCGGTCTGGGTCCGAACGACCTGTTCGGTGGACGGCGAGAGCTGCTCGACGCGGCCTCGATGATGGATGTTCGGCTCTGGCTGACGTGGCTGTGCGTCGGCTCGGCGATCCTGTTCGGGATCGCGACCATCGGCCGGATCGGCAGCCCGGCGACGCCTCAGCGCGGGATCGCCGCGATGATCCTGATCGTCGGCCTGGGGCAGGTCGCCGGCGTGATGCCGCCCTCGTTCCACTTCGCCCAATGGATCATCTCGGTCGACCGATACTTGCTGCCGCTGCTTCCGTTCGCGATCGCCCTGCTGCTCTGGGCGCTCAGGGACATCCGGCTGGCCCTCCCGATCGGCTGGCTGGCCCTGGCGCTGGTCGCGGCCTTCTCCGTCGTCGGGACCCGCGACTTCCTCGTCTTCCAGAAGGCAACCTGGGATTACGCCCGCTATGCCAACTACGACCTCGGCGTGCCCCTGACGAAGCTCAACGGCGGCTCGTCCTGGGACGGCTACTTCCTGTACGAGTACGGCAACCGCTACGAGATCCCGCAGCAGACCGTCGGCGGCCCGTGGTGGAGCAACCTCTTCGCCACGGCCACCGACTCGACCTACGTCATCTCCGGGTCGCCCAACGCCCCCGGTGACGGGACGTATGTCCAGATCGACCAGCGCGAGTACTCGTCGTGGCTGATGTCGGACCCCGTCTACCTCTACCTCATGCAGCGCCAGTTCCTTCCAGCGGCGGAACCGCCAGCCGTCCCGATCCTGCCCGATACCCCACCGCCGCCGATCTACGCGCATCCGGTCCAGTGATCGCGAGCCAGTCGATTCGAAAGTCGGATTCGGCGCTCAGGGATTGATCGTTCCGCCAACCCCGTGGTCACGCGCCAATCCCGGATGATCCGTGTACCATTGGCCCGCCTGACAGGACCACCACCTGGGGATGATCGGATCGGCGCGGCGGAGCAGGAGCAGCTTCACGATGTGGAACGGCAAGAACGTCTCCGTGATTCTGATGACCTATCAGGAGAAGAACTCGATCAAGGCCGTGATCGAGGGCTTCGAGGCGACCGGCGTCGTCGACGAGATCCTGGTCATCAACAACAACGCGGAGCCGGGGACCTGGGAGGAAGTCGCGCAGACCTCCGCCCGTCAGGTCCTGGAGACGCGCCAGGGCTACGGCTGGGCGACCCGGCGCGGCCTGGAAGAGGCGACCGGTGACCTGATGGTCCTGGTCGAACCCGATGGAACGTTCCTGCCGCGGGACGTCGTCAAGCTCCTCGTCTACAGCGACGACTGCGACGCCGTCTTCGGGACGCGGACGACCCGCGAGCTGATCTGGCGCGGCGCCAACATGGGTTTCGCGTTGAAGTGGGGCAACTGGGGCGTCGCCAAGATCGTCGAGGTCCTGTTCAATACCAGCCACCTCAGCGACGTCGGCTGCACGTATCGCCTCATCACCCGCGAGACATTCGAGAACATCCGCGATGGCTTCAGCGTCGGCGGCAGCCACTTCGGTCCGGAGTTGATGCTCCTGACGATCAGCTCCGGCGCCCGCGTCGTCGAGGTGCCGATCAACTACCTGCCCAGGGTTGGGGTCAGCGCGGTGACCGGGGACATGGGCAAGGCAATCCGGCTCGGGCTGGAGATGACCTCGTTCATCCTGAAGTTCCGGTTCGCCACCATTGGGCGTTCCCGAAAGCCGAACGTCCACCGGCCGATGCCGGACGGCCCCATCAACGAGCCGTCCTATCGGGTCGCGGCCGAGAACACACCGGACGCGCCCCATCGTGTCCGTGAGGCCGCGACGACGGCCGCCGTGCCTACCCGAAGTGTCATGGGCAAGGGAGATCACTCGTGAGGCAGGCCGCAACCTCTGAAGCGTCGTCACGGGTCGACCCGTTCGCCGAGCAGACGAACTTCGATCTGGTCGCGGACGCCTACGACGAGACGATCCCCCTGCACGTTCACGAGCACTACCTCGCCAAGCGGGTCGCCTTCATCCAGGCCCACACGACGCCCGGCCCGACGCTCGACGTGGGTTGTGGCACAGGCAAGTTCACCGAGCGGGTCCGCGAGGCGGGTTACGAGGTCACCGGCCTCGACTACTCGCAGGGCATGCTGGACGTGATGGCACGAGTTCGCCCCGGCATCCCCGGCGTCGCCGCGTCCAGCACCGAGATCCCCTTCCCGGACGACACCTTCACCCTGACGTATTGCATCGCCGTGATGCACCACGTCGCCGACAAGGACGCAGTCCACAAGACGCTGCTGGAGATGGTCCGGGTGACGAAGCCCGGCGGCCGGATCCTGATCTGGGACCACAACCCGCGCAACCCGTACTGGCCGATCCTGATGAGACGGGTCCCCCAGGACACCGGCGCGGAGCGGCTGATCCCCGAGCAGGAGGTCCTCGACGGCCTCACCGACGGGGGAGCCCGGATCGCGATGAGCAAGCCGCTGGGGTTCATCCCGGACTTCCTGCCGAAGCCGCTGATGCCGCTGGGCCGGATCGCCGAGGGTGTCGTCGAGAATGTCCCGGGCCTCAACCGGCTCTGCGCCCATAACGTCGTGCTGGCCGTCAAGAACTGACGGCTGACCTGCTGGATTCTGAAGCCTGATCGAGTCGGACCCGTTGCCGGGTCCGACTCGATGCTTTTTCAAGGAGTCGTCCCGCTCCCCGGCTCCGGAATGTCGTCCGCTTTGGTAAGGTCCATCGGTATCTCAAGACGGGTTTCTGGTCCCCTGCCCGCACAGACACCGACCGCTCGAAGGAGTCGATCCCATGGTCGCTGCCCCACCATCACTACGTGACGCGGTCGACGAGATCATGCCCGGCCTCGTCGCCGACCGGCGCCACCTCCACGAGCATCCGGAGCTCGGGATGCAGGAGGTCGAGACGGCGAAGTTCGTCGCCGCCCGACTCGAGCAGCTCGGCGTGGAGGACATCCGGACCGGCATCGCCAACACCGGTGTCACAGGGCTGATCCGCGGCACCGGTTCCGGGCCGAACGCGGACCGGGTCCTGCTGGTTCGGGCGGACATGGATGCGCTGCCGATCGAGGAGGAGAACGACGTCGAGTACCGAAGCCAGAAGCCGGGCGTCATGCACGCCTGCGGGCACGACGGCCACACCGCCATGCTGCTGGCGACGGCGCGGCTGCTGCTGGAGCGCCGGGCCGAGTTCGCCGGTACGGTCAAGCTGGTGTTCCAGCCATCGGAGGAGATGCCGCCCGGCGGCGCACGGCCCATGATCGACGCCGGCGTGATGAAGGACCCGCACGTCGACGCGGCACTCGGGCTCCACCTCGCCCAGGAGCAGCCGCTCGGCACGATCGCCGCGGCGGCTGGCCCGACGATGGCGGCGGCCGACATGTTCTTCATGACGATCCAGGGCCGGGGCGGCCACGGCGCGAAGCCGCACACGACCGTCGACCCGATCGTCGTCGGCGCCCAGATCGTCACGGCCCTCCAGACGATCGTCGCCCGCGAGCGCGACCCGCTGACGCCGGCGGTCGTGACGGTCGGGGCGTTCCTGGCGGGCTCCGCGCCGAACGTGATTCCCGACACGGCGACGCTGCGTGGCACGGTCCGGTCGTTCTCGGCCGAGGAGCGCCAGCGGCTGGCCGACCGGATCCGGGAACTCGCGACCGGGATCGCCACGGCGATGCGGGCAACCGTCGAGCTGGACTACGTCTTCGGGTACCCGGCGACATCGAGTGCGGCGGAGATGGTCGAGATCGTCAACGCCGCCGCGACCAAGGTTGTCGGCGCCGACAACGTGCTGGTCAAGGTGCCGACGATGGGTGGCGAGGACATGAGCTACTTCCTCAACGAGGTGCCCGGCGCCTTCTTCCACGTCGGCTCACGGAACGAGGATCGTGGCCTGGTCTGGGGGCATCATCACCCGCGCTTCGACATCGACGAGGCGGCCCTCGGCATCGGTGTCGAGGTGATGGTCACGTCGGTCCTGCGGTACTTCGCGGCGGAGGTCCGGCCGTAAACGGCTCAGACTCAACGACAAGAGATAAACGGTCGGTCATCGTAGAGTTATCCGCTTGCGGTGACCGGCCGCCTCGGCGGCCGGTCATCGTAGGGTCATCCGCTCTCGCTTCGCTGGCGGTGACCGGCCGCCGCAGCGGCCTCCGCCGCAAGGCGAGACTGGCTTCGCCACCATCAATTGCCCGTAGAGCCAACACGGGACCACGAGGATCTTTTATCGAGGTTTCGTGTCTACAGCGGCTCTCAGAAAGGTTGTCCGGCTGATCGCTTTCTGGATCGAACGCGGGTCAAGGGACGCTTCGCGCTGTTCCTGAGCCCGGCTCGCTTCGCTGCCATTTAAGGCCGGGCATCGCCGTCAGGCGATAGCGGGCAGCCAGCCTCGATCCGGACAACGCTTGTGAGCCTCGCTTTACAGCGGGGGTCAGAAAGGTTGTCCGCCATATCGTTGTCCGCACTGGACCGGTCGTTCCGTGCGCTCCGCGCCGTTTTTGAGCCCGGCTCGCTTCGCTGCCATTCATGGCCGGGCATCGCCGCTC
>JAABUS010005465.1_pt1 | contig 16620 bp, 22 predicted proteins | sample 5560161 | NCBI WGS metagenome assembly JAABUS01 (sample SAMN10711885, study PRJNA513376) | rock metagenome | isolation source: Antarctica rocks | place: Antarctica: Victoria Land, Trio Nunatak nord | collected 2016-01-04
GAGCATTCCGGTTAGGCCAGCGCGAGCGCTTGCCGCAGGCCGTGCTCGAACCCGGCGAGGCCGGTGGGGCGGCGCGCACGCCTTCGTCCCCCGAGGCCGTACGAAGACGGGCCGGGGAAACGCGGGCGCGCGCGTCACCGCGCGGGCACTTCCGGGCCTGCCCATCGGACGCGTCGCACTCGCACCAAGCTTCGAAGTTACCTGCAAATCGGCACAAAGCTCGCGGTGACAGTGACCCCCTTCACCAGGTGCGAAGGTGTCCAGAGATGTACCCGTTTCGTACCCGCCTAGCGATCTTCGCTGTAGCCTTCGCGGAGAAATCCCTGCAAATCACGCAAAGCCGACGCGCGGATTCGAACCGCGGACCCCTTCATTACGAGGGAAGGACAAGTAGTGGACGCGCGTCCACTCGCGGGCATACGCGGGCACGTTCTCGCTGGAAACTGGGCGGTTCTTCAGCTCACGCAGTGGGCGCGCGTGCCCGCCCGTCCCCAGCTGACGTACCCGTTTTGTACCCGGCAACGCCAGAGGCTGGGCTTGCGCTGGCGATCGAGTGCCTGGACCGGGCGACCTCGTGCCTGCCGAGAGCGCGACGACACCGGGAGGCGTCACGCGTTCCGAGCGGCGTGGTGAGCGCCATCGTTGTCGAGAAGCTCTAGGCTTCCGTCGTGCCTATCCCGGTTCCAGTGATGACGTTCGCGGCCGCCCGAAGCATCACGACCGAGGGCTGAGGCTTTGCGCGCGAGAGTTCTCGTCACGGACCTGCGTGGCCGTCGCTCGATATCGAGCGACGGATTCTCGAGGACGCCGGTGCCGAGCTCGTCGTTGCGGAGACAGGCGAGGCCGTCGAGCTGGTGGCGCTTGCCGCCGACGTCGATGCGATCCTGACGAACTGGAAGCTCGTGCCCCCGGAGGCGCTCGATGCGGCGACCCGCTGTCTGCTCGTCTCCCGGTATGGGGTCGGGGTCGACAACATCCCGGTCGACCACGCGACCGAGCTCGGGATTCTCGTCACGAACGTGCCCGACTTCTGCGTGGAGGAGGTTTCCGACCATGCGATGGCGCTCGTGCTCGCGTGCGCGCGCCGCGTGGTGACGTTCGCGCGCGCGACGCAGATTGGAGTTTGGGACCTCGCCGCGGGGCGTGGGCTGCCCCGGCTTGCCGAGCAGACGATCGGCCTGATCGGGTACGGGAACACTGCACGCGCCCTCGTTCCCAAGGCACGGGGCTTCGGTCTGCGCGTGCTTGCGTACACGCCGCGGTCGACGCCTGCGACAGGCGAGGTCGAGCTGACGAATGACCTCGATCGCCTGCTGGCCGAGTCCGACTACGTCTCCCTGCACGCGCCGGCAACGCGAGAGACAGCCGGCCTCATCGGCGCTCGCGAGCTCCGCCTGATGAAACCCACCGCGTACCTGATCAACACGTCCCGCGGCGCGCTCGTCGACGAGAACGCCCTCCTGCGCGCGCTCGAGGAGCGATGGATCGCCGGTGCCGCACTCGACGTCTTGCGGCAGGAGCCGCCGCCGCCCGATCACCCGCTCCTCGCGCTCGACAACACGATCGTGACGCCGCACGCCGCGTTCTACTCGGAGACCGCGATCGCCGAGGTTCAGACGAAGGCAGCCACGAACGTCGCCACAGTGCTGACGGGCTCCCTTCCAGCTAACGTCGTCAATCCGGTTGTTCGCGACGGCTCCCGCTATCGAGCCGGACTGTGACAAGCAGCTCCGACCTGTCTGCAGAACACCGGCGGATCGACGGGGAGGCGTTTGAGCTCACCTGCGACAACGTGGTCGGGTACCTCGTCGACCGCGGCGTCTTCCCGCGTGGCGTCCGCGCCCAGGTCGGCGAGCTCTCGGGCGGCGTGCCCGGGACGGTTCTCACCGTGCGCACGTCAGGTACACGAGTCGTTGCGAAGCAGGCGCTGGCCCGGCTGAAGGTGGAGAGGACTGGAGGGCCAAGTCGAATGAGACACCAGTGAGTAACCTCTTCGGTCGTCGGCTTGTTTGATCCACGCGGCGGTGGGTAGCTCGGGTGGTGTGGGCGGCCGCGGACGAACCGCTCCGGTGTCGCGGCGTAGGCACTTCGAGGACGCGGGCGCGCTGGGCGTGGAGCTCCTTCGCGCGGCCGTAGTGGACGGCGGCCGGAGTCATGGAGGCCGATCCCGGAGTGCCGGTGTTCGTTGTTGTACCAGTCGAAGAACGTGCGGCAGAACGCGCGTGCCTGTTGACGCCGACGGCGTGGACGACGCCAGACGTTGACGGTGCGGCCGCCCTCGCGGCACTTGACCACCAGCGCGTCGAGCGTCACGTACGCGTAGGGCGCGCCGTCGAGCGGGCGGGTGCGGAAGTCCTCGACGATCCCGTCCAGGCTCTTCGCCAACCGCGAAACCTGGCTCTTGCTCATCCGCTCGACCCCGAGCTGCTGCACCAGCTTCTCGACCCGGCGGGTGGAGACCCCGGCGAGGTAGGCGCCGGCGATCACCGACACGAACGCCTGCTCGGCCTGCGGCGCGGCTGCAGCAGCCAGTCCGAGAAGCGAGCCCGAACGAACCGACCCTGGTGTCCCAGTCGCGCTCGCGGTAGCCGTTACGGCGGCTGACCCGCTCCGGGCTCCGCTCCCCGTAGCCAGCGCCGCAAACCGCGTCAGCGTCGGCGCCCATCATCGCCTCCGCCATCTCCTTGACCATCGCCCGCAACAGATCCGGGCTCGTCTCCTCCAGCTGCTTGCGCAGCCAGCTCGATACATCCATCGTCTGCTCGACCACCGTGCTCCTCCTCGCTGAGTCTTTTCGACAAGACCTCGCGAGGACAAGAACGGCTTCCGCGAGTCGCTCGGCCTCGATGTCGTCACCGCCGAGGACGGCGCCGCATGGCTCGCCTTCATGCGTTCGCTGGTCGCACGCGGCCTCGGCGGCGTCAAGCTGGCGAGCTCGGACGCCCATCCCGGCCTGGTCGACGCAATCGCGGCCACCTAGCCGGGCGCCGCATGGCAGCGCTGTCGCACGCACTTCATGCGCAACCTGCTCACCCGCGTCCCCAAGAGCGCGCAGTCGTTCGTGGCGACGATGGTCAGGACGATCTTCGCCCAGCCCGACGCGGACACCGTGCACGGCCAGCACGCCCGGATCGTTGAGCAGCTCCAGGCGCGCTTCCCCGAAGCCGCAGAGCTGCTCGCAGACGCCGGCCCGGACCTGCTGGCCTTTCACCGGCTTCCCCAAGGAGCACTGGCGGCAGCTCTGGAGCAACAACTCGCTCGAGCGCCTGAACAAGGAGGATCCGCCGCCGCACCGACGTCGTCGGCATCTTCCCCGACCGCGCCTCGATCGTCCGCCTCGTCGGCGCCGTCCTCGCCGAACAGAACGACGAGTGGGCCGTCGCCCGCCGCTACATGAGCACCGAGTCGATCGCCAAAGCGCTAGCCGACCCGATCGACGAGCCCGAGGAGGTGATCGCGATCACAGCAGCCGCGTAGCGATCAGCCTCGTACACCACTTGACGAGACGTGGCCCCATCGCCCTCAAGAGCGACCGTGACGCACTTAATGCTGCGATCCGGACAAGCCCTCGCCGCCCTGAGGGCCTGCGCATTATCCACGTGAAGGACACACTTAACCTCCACCTTGTTCGCTTGTCCGAAGCTTGTCTGCCTTTGGTGAGAGCTGAAACGAACTCGGAACTCCTGAGCAACGCTCAGTCTCTCCAGTTCGATGATCACGGCAGGATCATCTCCTCATTCGGCTAATCACGTGTAAGTCGGCCGAACATCGAGCCGGCCTGCGCCGGGTGAGTGCGAGGCTAACCGGGCCCTTCGGTACCGTTTTTACGCGGTGCTGAGCAGACTCGCTCGGAATAACGTGTCCAGACGGGACAAGGTCTCAGCTGCCGAACCCTGCTTCTTGAGAAAGCGCCGAATGGCTTCACCCGCGCCGACCTGAAACGACGGCATTCCGTAGTGGCGCGGCCGTATGTACGCCGCTTCCAGTGTCGCCCGGGTGTTCGTGAAGAAGTTCCCCGTGATCGCGTTCGCCGTGGCGTCCTCCCAGGCAGCCGTGTTCGCGGGTTGCCCTCCGGCGAAAACGTACGTGGTTTGCTGGCACGTTTCTCCAGCGACCCAGCGCAAGTAATCCAGCGCCTCAGTGCGACGCTCGCACGCCGATGTGATCGCGAGGCCAGCACCGCCAAGGACAGCTCCTCGGTGCGGAGCCTCTCCGGGACCGGGAAGGTCGTGGAATGTGAGGATGCGAGACGCATACCCGTTGCGGCTGTAGTTTGAGTACCCGTAGGCATGCGGGCAGTAGAGAATGTCGTCCGTCGAGCTCATCCAGTTGAGAACTGCGATTGGATTCATGTCGAGGCACCTCGGGTCCACAACCGAAAGCAGATGCTCGAGTTGTTCAAGCGCGAGCAGACCAATGTCTGATGAAACCACGCAGCCGCGGTCGGCCTGTAACGGTGCGTCTCCCTGATTCGCGCAGAGCGTGAGAAAGAGCGAGAGTGCGTCGACCTGCGCGAGCGGAACCGCGACTCGCCCGGTTTCACGCGCGAGGCGTAGGACGTCATTCCAGGCGCGTGGCCGCTCGAGGTTTGCCTCAACCAGAAGATCCCCGCGGGCGGCGGCAACGGTACATGCGGCATCGATAGCCACTGCCCATTGATGGCCATTGTGGACATATGTGGCGCTGGAGCCACCTACTCCCTGTGCTAGGTGCGCAGCAAGCCATTCGGCCGAGATGCAGTCGTCGAGCGGAAGGAGCAAGCCATGCTCGGCCGCAAGGCCGATCATCGGGTGATCAAGTACTACCAGGTCATAATCCGTGAATTCGTCGGGGGGCGCTTCTCCGAAGGCCCAGAGTGATCGCGCGTCCCAGTTGAGTCGAAATCCGGGGCGCAGATCCGCGAACACCTGCGCAGTGACAGTAAGCGGTCCCATGGCGCGTGTATGGCCCCACCCGAGGCCCTTGAGCGTTCCACCGCGGCGTTCACTGTCGTTGTGAGGTTGATGATGCGACATTCCGCAACCCACACGTTCGGTGGGGTTCATGCGACCGTTTCCGGCATCTCGTCGAGATGAGTCGATGCCTGCGCCGGATGCCATCCGGCGAAGTATCCGTAGCCGAGATCCTTTTCGATCTTGAGGAGCCGGTTCCATTTTGACGTTCGCTCGCCACGCATGGTTGATCCGATCTTGATCTGCCCTGCCCGCAGTGCAACTGCTAGATCGGCGACCCAGCTGTGCTCGGTCTCGCCCGAGCGGGCCGACACGATCGTTCCGTAGCCGAGGGCTTGCGCTCGCTGCAGCGTCCCGGTGGCGTCTGTAATTGTTCCGATCTGATTTGGCTTGATCAGGATCGCGTTTGCAACTCCTTCAGTCGCGCCACGCTCGAGCCGCGCGTGGTTGGTCGCAAACAGATCGTCGCCTACGAGTTGCAGCTCGTCGCCGAGCAGCTGGGTCGCGAGTCGCCAACCAGTCCAATCGTCTTCGCCAAGCGGATCTTCGACCGACACTAGCGGCAATGATGCTTTCCACGAGGCGATCTCCTCGACGAGTTCGCTGGATGAGAGGAAGCGTTCTTCGCGCGCCAGTGCGTAGCCCTGCGTGCCGCCGAGTTGGGTTGCTGCCACGTCAACCGCGAGCGCGACGTCGGTGCCTCCTTCTAGGCCTGCCGCATCGATAGCACGCGCGACGAGTTCCAGTGCTGCACGATTTGACGAGAGCACGGCGCCGAAGCCACCCTCGTCGGCGACGAGGGTGGCCGTGTGACCCTCGGCCTCAAGCAGTGCCGCGGTGGTCAGCCGCACGCGGGTGGCCCATTCGATCGCCTCAATGAATGAGGTAGCGCCGATCGGGATGACGAGCACATCCTGGATGTCGACGCCGCCGGCCGCGTGGGCTCCGCCCGAGAAGATGTTGATCATCGGCATCGGGATGCACGGCTCGCCTCCGCTGGACCAGAACCGGTACAGGGGCACGCCGGTCGCCGCGGACGCAGCTTCGCCGGCTGCCAGAGAGACAGCAAGGATGGCGTTTGCACCGGTGCGTTCCAAGTTCGCCGAACCGTCGACGTCGATAAGGGCGCGATCCACTGCGGCGGAGTCGGTGGCATCGAGGCCGACGACGGCCCCGGCGAGCACTGTTTCGACGTTTGCAACCGCGCGCAACACTCCGTAGCCGCCGAAGCGACCCCCTCCGTCGCGTAGCTCGTGTGCCTCGTGGCGGCCGGTCGACGCGCCTGAGGGAACGCCAGCTGAGGCCCGAGCGCCGCCGGTGAGCACAACCTCGCATGCGACGGTCGGTCGGCCGCGCGAGTCGAGAATCTCCCACGCGGCTACACGTTCGATACGCGTGGTCATGGGAGCGCTGACAATCTTTCCCAGAGTCCCGCAACTGAACGGACAGGCTCAAGGAGAAGTGCGGTTCCAAGTTCACGGGTCGTCTGCCGGCCGGCATGATCGAGATACTCGACTGGCGACTTCCCGTCGATCCGAGCGATCAGTAGCGCGCCCACCTGAGCGTAAATAGAACTGTCAACGACCTCGTACGCCTCCCCGAATGCTCGAGCACATTGAAGGAGCGCGCTCGCACGGGCGGGCATGTGAATGCTCTTCAGAACCAGATGGCTCAGCATGAAGGCGACGTCGAACACTGGGTTGCCCCAATGCGCGACCTCGAAGTCGATGATCATCAGGCCACCATCGCCGCCCACCAGTACATTTTTCGGCGAGAAGTCGCCATGGACGAGGCACTGACCGTGGCTTAGCTCGTTCTCAAGCCGGCGGATCGCTTTCGAGAGAGTGGGGTTTCGTATTGCGGATGTCTCGTAGTACGGGTCAAGCCGCAGCTGGCGGAACACTTCTTGACCGAAGCGTTCGGCAAGCTCTTCGAGCAGGCCAGTGGATTGGTGAAAGTTGCGTAACAGACGGCCAAGCTCGAGCGCGCGAGCGGGCTCAATACTTCCGCTCAGAAGCTCGGACTTCCAATCAATCGACAGACTTGAACCGCGCTCGATCGTGATGGCGAAGGACGCAGTGTCCACGTCGAGGACTGCTGGCACGGCGGGCCCGAGGATCACGCGTGCTACGCGAAGCGCATCCGCTTCTGTGAGTGCACGGTCTTGCCCAGCGAGCCATTCTTCCGCAACGTCCAACTTCGGTCGAGCTTGCTTAACAACTGCGCGTATGTCTGAGCCAGCGACGGCGAAGACGACGTTCGAGACGCCACCCCCGAGTCGGGTCACCTCAAGTGTGTGCGCGCGAGTGAGCCCTCGCCGGCGCACGTACGCTTCCACGGTTCCGGCATCAAGGAGCTCTGCGGTACTGGCGAGCACTCTGAGCATTTTAGACAAACGTTTGCTCGAGATCAACCCGCGACGACCCAAGACCGCTTTGGCAGCGACGCTTGCGCAGTTCGACATGGACGAGTTGCCTTGCCGCTCTCTGCGTCACGCAAACGAAAGATCGTGCGAGACGTTAGTGAGGCGGAGATCCGACTGACTTGCGCACGATTAGCTCCGGCAACGTCGCGACGACAACGTCATCCGCGGGTTGCCCTAGTAAGATCGCATCCAGGACTTCGACCGCACGCGCGCCCATCTCGGCGAGGGGCATCCTGACCGTCGTGAGCGCGGGAGCGGTGTACTCTGCGATTTCGCCGTCGTTATACGCGATCATGGATACGTCGCCAGGAACATCAAGGCCCGCTTCACGCAGCGCGGCGAGGGCCCCTACTCCCATTAGAAGATTTGCAGCAAAGATCCCGGTCGGGATTCGCTGCCGCGTCAGGAGCTGCTTCGCTGCTTCGTACCCGCCCGGCGCCGAGTGCGGGCCAACCTCCACGACCGGACGACCAAGACCAAGTTCCGCACACGCCGCGGCGAAACCCCGACGCCGACGCTGCGCCGTGTCGATATCCGGGGGGCCGCTTAAGACTCCGAGCCGTGTGTGACCAGCCTCGGCAAGCGCTGCTGCTGCTACCGCCGCCCCCGCGTCATCTGAGACCGTGACGCTCGGAGCGTGCGCGGCACGCCGGTTTGCAAAGACATGGGGCACACGCGCATCACGGAGTTCAGCCGCCAGCGAACCGCTCTCGCGTGTAGCTGCGACGACAAGCCCATCAATGCGGCCTTCGCTCACGAGACGCTGGTATATCGCTCCGCCGCCCTCCTCGTTACCGATCTCGGCCATGAGCATCACGTAGCCGAGTTCTTCGGCTTTCGCCATCGCTCCGCGGACGATCGACGCATAGACGGGGTTGCCGAAGTCAGGAAGGAGCATCCCGACCGTGCCCGTCCGTCTTAGTTTGAGAGCTCGCGCGCTTGCATTTGGGACGTAGCGGAGACGGACGGCCGTGTCGAGGATTCGCTGTCGCGTCTCCGGACGGATGGAGATCACGTTGTCGTTAAGCACGCGGGAGGCCGTCGAGACGTCGACGCCGGCCGCGGCTGCGACGTCCTTGAGCGTGACCGCCGCCGCTTGCTTCCCCGAGTGAGCGACCCTGATTTTCATCGTCTCATCTTGACGATATAGCCAGGCGGAAGCAAAGGCTGTCCCGCCGCGCATGCCGAGCCCGTAATGGACTAGTGATGTAACCGGCAACGTTCGCCGGGTTCGATAGAGGGTCCTCTGCGCCGCTGTCGAAGAGCGATTCCCGACCGGTTATCGGATGGGAGGCGACAATGGCGGCGCGGGTGGAGCTTCGGCCGATCAGCAACGAGGAATGCCGGCCGCCCGGATCGCGGAGGTCGTGTTCAGCGACCCGGACACGGTTCGGGAGCTGATCCACAACTTCAACCGGGACGGCTTCGACGCCCTCTATCCGCGTTACCGGGGCGGCCGGCCACGTACCTTCACGCTGCCCGAGCGGCAGCAGATCAAGCGGACGCGCTCGCCGTCCCGACCGACCTTGGGCAGCCGTTTGCGACCTGGAGCCTGGCCAAGCTGGCCGACTACCTGGTCGCCGAGGGGGTGGTCGACGACATCTCCCACGAAGGGCTCCGCCAGCTGCTGCGCGAGGAAGGCGTCAGCTTTCAAGCCGTGAGGAGCTGGAAACGCTCGAACGACCCCGCCTTCGAGCAGAAGAAGAACCGGATCCTCGAGCTGTACGCGATCGCGGACGGGCTCACAGCGCCGAGCCGCGACGAGCCGGACGTGGTCGTCTGCCTGGACGAGTTCGGGCCGCTCAACCTGCAACCACAGCATCACGAAGCGGGAGTGCCGCTCGACGAGTGTCGCGACGTGGCTGTTGGCGGCGCCGGCGAGCAGGTCGCCCTCCCAGTGGCCGGGGATCGCCCGGTCGGCTGCCTCAGCCGGCCGCTCGCGGATCGAGACCGCATCGACGATCTGCCCCTGCCCGCGGCTCACGCGGCTCGCGGTCCGAGGCCGGCGGATCGAGCGTGTGCGGCGCAGGTGCGCGACGAGCTCCCGCTTCAACGCCCCTCGCGCCTGGATGAACGGGGTCAGGTAGATCGTCTCGTGCGACACCCACATAGTCTCGTCGTGCGGAAACTCGATCTTCAGCCAGCCGGCGATCTGCTCGGGCGACCACTCCTCCCGGAGCTTCGCGGCCACGATCCTGCTCAGAACCGGATGGCGGGCCAGCTTGCAGCGTTGCGGCCGCCGCGCACGCTCCCAGGTGCGCCGGTCGGCCTCGGCGGCGCGGTAGCGGCGCCGCCCGCCATGGCGGCCGAGCTCACGTGCGATCGTCGAGGGCGATCGGCCGAGACGGGACGCGATCCGTCTCGCCGAGTCGCCAGCAGCAACGCCGCGCGAGATCTCCTCGCGCTCCTGGAGTGTCAGCGCGAAGCGGCTCCGGCGCCGCTGGGGCGGAGCCACGCCTCCGTGCTGGCGGATCGTGTCATGGATGGTGCCGGGCGCTCGATCGAGCGCCCGGCCGATCTCGCTGATCGACTCGCCCCGCTTCCAGCGCTCCCACAACTCCCGACGCTCCTGCGCCGAGTACTCCCTCCGCTTCCTCGCCAACGCAACACCTCCAGCTCGAGAACCGAACCGATGTTGCGCTGACGGGTTGACGGCACAACGGCCCGTTTCAGGATCTCACGCTCCTGCTCGAGCTCGCGCATGCCGGCGGAGCTTGCGCAGCTCGTCGCGCTCCTCGGTCGTCAGGCCGTCGTCGCGCTCGCCGCGATCAAGCTGCTCCTGCCGGACCCAGATCCGAAGCGACTCGCCGCCGACGCCGAGCTCGCCGGCAACCTCACGCACCGAGCGGCCGCTGACCTTGAGCAAGCTAACGGCCTCACGCCGGAACTCCTCCGGGTAGGGCCGCTGATACCTCTGTGGCATAACGCTCCTCCTTCATCACCGAGCGCGACTCTGACCAAGCGCTCGGATGTCCGGAGAAACGGGGGAAGCTCAGGTGCAGACGCGGGCGCTGCTTGGCCGACGCCGCAGTGCGAAGACGGACCGTTTGGACGCGCGTTGGCTGGCGCGGCTGCTGGCGAAGGAGATGCTGCCCGCTTCGTGGGTCCCGCCGGAGGAGATCCAGCAGCTGCGCGATCGCACGCGGCTGCGCAAAGCGCTGGCAGAGGATCGTCGCCGTTGGGGGCAGCGGCTGCACGCATTTCTGTTGCACGAGGGCTGGCCGTGCTCGAAGTCGCGTCTGCTGACGCCCGAGGTGATGCGCTGGGCGGCAGCGCTGAAGCTGCGCGCGCACGGGCGCCTCCAGGTCGACTCGCTGCTTGCGATCATCGCCGCGCTTGAGGTGCAGCTCGACACGGTCGACGCCGAGCTGCGTCGCTTCGCCCGCGGCGATCAGCGCTGCCAGGCGCTGCAGACGATCTACGGTGTCGGGCCGATCCTGGCCTGCCACCTGCTCGCCGAGATCGACGAGGCCAGCCGCTTCCGCCGCGCGGAGCTGATCACGCGGCTCGCCGGGCTCGACCCGGTCGTCGACGAGTCGGGCGAGACCCGCCGTCGCGGCCATCTCGCCAAGGCCGGATCGCCGCATCTTCGCTGGGCGCTGGTCGAAGCGGCCGTGCACGCATACCGGGCCACCGCGCCCGACCTCGCGCTCTACCAGGCCACCCGCGAGCGGCGCGACACCACGGTCGCGAGACTGACCGTCGCGCGCAAGATCGGCAAGCGCGCCTACCACGCCCTGCGCGAGCTCGACCTCGCCACCGCCTGACTCGCTCTCAGCCTTGACGCGTTCCCGTCATCGGCCCGTCGCTGCCTGTGGGGGGACTTGCGTCTCTTTCTTGATCACGGCCTGCAGTTCGTCACCGGCCGACGCGTCGAGCAACCGCCCCAATCCAATGACGTGCAACGCGGATGAGGACGTCAGAGAACGCCGAAGCGGTCGAATGCCTCGGATGCGCTCAACCCGCCCCGCACAGCGTCGCGGAAAGAATTCTCGCCGTCTGCCTTGATCGCAGCTTGTTCCACCACGCTCGAGACGATCGTGGCGGGCACAACGGCAACGCCGTCGTCGTCGGCCACAATCAAGTCGCCCGGGGAGATGACGACTTGATCAATTACGACGGGCTGGCCGTGGCCGACTACCTCACAGCGACCGTGGATGTCGAGTGGCAGCGACCCCCGTGCAAAGAGTGGATATCCAAGTTCACGGGTTTGGGCCGTATCCCGCGCGTATCCGTCGGTCACTGTGCCGAGAGCCCCGCGCGTCGAGCAGCTATTTGAGAGGAGTTCGCCCCACATCGCGGATCGCTCCGTGCGTCCGGACGCGAGCACGACGACATCTCCCGCGGTCACGGCGTCGAGGGCCTTCAAGAGTCCGACGTAACGCATTGCCGGCTCCTCATCCACCTCCATCGCACTCACTGTGAAAGCCCTTCCGATGAGCCGAGTTCCCTGCTCGAGCGCAGCGATATCGGGGCGAAAAGCTTGAAAATGGAGGCCGAGCGCATCGAGGATGTCGCAAACCAAAGCACTTCGGAGAAATCCGAGCTCGTTATGCATTCACACGTCCGCGCGATCCGCCGAGCGGCTTGCGACCCGCCTATGCGACACTCGAATGAGTCGACGTCTTGCCTTGTTCACAGCGTAGGCGAACCCTTTAATGCAATGCGACGTCGTCGAAGTTGTTGACCCATCTTGTTGTACGAGGATAACGCGAGCCCCTGTCCTGTGTCCTGCTTGGTGTAAAAAGACAGTTAGTAGGTCTTGCTGATCCACAGGCCACCCGTTGCAACATTGACCGCAACACTGACGCAATCGTTTGTCTATGTCCAAGCTGGGCAATGTGGGTAGGTGGCTGCGGCCAAGGTGGGTTTGAGCCGAGCGCGGCTGCTGGAGGTCAGCGACCAGTCGATCTACAGCTGGCGACGGCAGGAGCAATCGGCAAGGGCCTCAAGAAGCTTGTCACGCCGGCCCCGGGAGACATGACGGACCGAGCCGGTCGCCCTAAACCCGGCCAGCATGATCTCCAGCTTCTGCATGGGCAGCCGAACTCCGGCACTTATTCGCTGCCCGCTCAAAGCGACTCTGGAGTCGGTCGATGATCCGGGTGTGCTGCTCATGCGCGGTGGCGGCGGGTTGAGCAGATCGTCCGGACCATCGTCGCGACGAAGCCCTGCGCGCTCTCGGGGAGGATGTCCCGCTCGTCGTGGAACTTCGCGACGGCGGTCCCGGTATGACGGTCAGGCATTGACGAGGATAGTCGCCTCCTCGGTCGGGGACGGGGCGGTCGTGGGTGCGACGTGCCTCGGCCTCGACCGCCTCGCCCACCGGTTCCTGGATGCGCCGGTAGCGGCGCGTCGAGACGCCGGCGAGCATCCGCTCCAGCACCGCCGTGGTCAGCGGGTCGCGGTCGGCGAAGTGCCCGTACATCTCAAGCGGCAGCTCGCTGCGACCATCGGCGCTGCGCACCCGCGGCCGCTCGACCGGCACACGCCGGGCGCCGAGCGTCACCTCACCAGCCCTCGCGGCCGTGGCGTACCGCACTGCGCTCAGGGTCGTGCTTGCCCTTCGGCCCGACGACCTCGGCGACCTCCTCTTCCATCAGCTCGGCGAGCACACCGAGACCGACGCCGACGCTCAACGCGAGCAAGCCCTCCTTCGCCAAGCCGACCAGCTCCCCGAGCGCCTCCTGCACGCGTACGGGCAACGCGGCCTCCGAAGCGGGCCCGGCCGGGACAGGCGATACGGTTGTTTCCTTCACGGCGGTTCCTCCTTCGATCTTTGGCGGATCGCCTCAAACGCTCCCAGCAGGAGCGGACGAGGCCGGAGGGACCGCCGTCAAGTTCTACGAGCTACGGGACATCCTCCTCTCGGGCACCCAGGTCAGCAGGTTGCGCATTAAGGGCGTGCGGCAGCACTGGCCACGAGGCGCCCGCCAGCGTCGCGGCGATCGCGTCGACCAGGCCAGGATGGGCGTCCGAGCTCGCAAGCGTGACGCCGGCGAGCCCGCGCGCGACCAGGCCGCGCATGAAGCCGAGCGCTCCATGCCAGCGTGCAGGGCCCGGTACGTTCCCGCCCTGTGAAGAGTTCCTTAGCGAGGAAGTCAACGTCCTCGTGCGAACTCGGTAACGCCTTGCGAACGCGGGGCTGTCCGGTTAACGGTGTAGCTACGGACGCCTTACTTGCCGGCTTGGATGGCCGGGGAAGGGAGCCTTAGTGTCTGAAGAGGCAACGCCGGTTGTGGAGACGATGCCGGCAGACGAGGGGCTCGCGCAGCAGCTGGTGGAGCGGGCGCTCAGTTCTACGAGCTGCGGGACAACCTCCGCCAAGATGGTCAGGTTGGCCACCAACATCGGCCCTATCCTCAGGATTAGAGCGAGGGAAACACCAGACGGGTCAGGAAACGATCGTCATGAAGGTCGAGGTCGGGAATCGGATAGCTGCGGAGTCCCGAGTATTCGAGTGGGTCTCGCTCGATACGGAACAAAGCGATACGCCAACCAGTCTCGGCCTGCCCCGCAGAAGCGATCCCGCGCCAGGGTATCCCGAACATGGCCCGCCATCCCTTGAGTTTTCGACGATCGTCACGATCGACCACAGCCGTCGTCGCAAGGCCAGCGCACGACCAAGTATCGTCGAAGCTTCGGCCAGCCGACGAAGGACGAACGACCCGCAGGTCGCGGTACGTTCCGATAGGGCTGAGCTGGAACTCGTACATGGGTAGGGCGCCGGGCGGTTGAAGGTAGACCTCTACGGCGTCCTCCTGCCAGACCTTATCCTTGTATTGAGTCAATGTTGCCCTGATCGTCCCCGCGGCGCAGGCGAAGCGGATCCAGAGCCCATGACTCGTCCCGACAAGTTTTACGGTCGTTGGCCAGCGAGGGACGTCACCGGTGCGTACGTCGACAAGTCGCTGGGAGGCGATACCTTCCCACTCGCTACTGCCGAGAGTAAGGGCGGCGACGTCCTGTAGCCATGTGAGGACGAGCTCATCGGAGTCCGGCCTGTCGGGCGGGGCGGCGTGGGTCGGACTGGTCACTGTAGCTCCGATTGATCATCCGCGGGTGAGGCGATACGCCGCGGGAACAGGAGCCGGCCATCGTCGGAGTGGATCTCCCGAGTCGGGATTACACAGCCTGGCGGATCAGAGGCGATGGAGGCGACAAGCGCTGCCGCGGGGTTCATGTGTGCTCTCTATGGTCATTGCACAGCTCATACAAACGTTTGTGTACCATATCCAACGGAGGCCAGCCGAGAAGATAGGAGACGAACAAACGTGATCGCCGAACTCGCTGGCCGTATCACCGGCGTGATGGCCGCTCCGGTGACGCCCTTCCGTGAAGATCTCTCTATTGACTGGGCCGGGGTCGAAGTAAATCTTGAGTTCCTTCTTGGCGCCCACGTCACTGCGATCGTGCCATGCGGCTCCATTGGCGAAGCTTCATCACTCACGCTCGACGAACGCAAGGACCTTGTGGAGCGAACCGTTGAGGTTGTCGCTGGGCGTTCGTTAGTTGTCGCTGGCACCTCCGCCGAGGATGTGTCCGTTGCAGTTGAACTGACCGAGGCCGCCCAGAAGGCAGGGGTCGATCTGGCCATGGTGAAGGTGCCTCACTACTACGGCCTCACCGACAACGAGGCATTCGGCTTCTTCGCAACCATCGATCAGATCGGCTGTCCCTTTCTGGTCTATGACAACCCGGCGGCCGCACGTCACGAACTCTCGTTCGACACCATCGGTCAACTCCGGCAACTCCCGCATTTCGTGGGTCTGAAGGTGGCGAGTGCAGACCCCGTGCGTTTCCTTCGAATGTTACGACGTTTTGGCGATGCCTTCCCCGTAATTGCTGGCGCCGAGGATCCTGTCTTTTTCAACTTAATCGCCGGTGCCCAGGCTTGTCTCACAGCGACGACGGCCTTCTCACCTCAGTTCATGTGGGCAATGGTAAGAGCAGTCGACGATGGCGAATTATCTAGTGCGCAGGCACTACACGACCGGTTGTGGTGCTTTCGGGAACTGCTCAGACCGCGAGCAGCGACTGGTCATCCGGCGTACTTGACTTACACAAAAGCAGCGATGGAGCTGCTGAACCTGCCCGCTGGTCCGCCGCGCCCCCCGCTCTTGCCGCTAATAGATACGGAGATCTTAGCGCTAAGAACGGCCTTGACAGAAGGGATGCGGATTGGCCATCGAGGTGAACTGCGGTGACATTTGGCGCGCTGGATTAACGTTCGTCGCGAAACGTAGACGGTGCGCTGGCGATGTGTGAATTCGGCCCGAGTTTCGCGGGGACCGCGCAGTACCCGGGTTCGGTGGAGTCGCGTTTCTTGACTCAGGCTGCCTGGGTTGTGGTGTTGATCTTGTTGAATTCAAATTCGATCGGTGTCAGCATGCCGAGGCTTGAGTGACGGCGTCGGCGGTTGTGGAAGACCTCGATGTACTCGAAGATCGCGTTCGCGAGCTCGACACGGGTGCGCCAGCGGCGGCTGTCGAGTAGCTCGACCTGCATCCGTGACCAGAACGCCTCGATCATCGCGTTGTCGTAACAGTCACCGACCGATCCCATCGAGGGCAGCAGCCCCGATCTGCGTGCACGCTCGGTAAACGTCCAGGCGGTGAACTGGCTGCCGTGGTCGGAATGGATCACCGTCCCGCGGGTGGCGTCCCGCTGCTCGACCGGCATTCCGAGTGCGTTGCAGGTCAGACCGGCGGTCGGGTTGTGGCTGATCGACCAACCGACCACGCGGCGGCTGAACGCGTCGAGCACGACGGCGCAGTAGACCTTGCCCTCTCGGGTCGGGTGCTCGGTGATGTCGGTCAGCCAGAGCTGGTTGGGCGCTCGCGCCGGAAGATGCGGTCGACGAGGTCCTCAGCCGTCGCCAGGCCGGGTGCGCCTCTCCACCTGCGGGCGCCGTTACGGCCGGCGATGCCGGCGCGCTGCATCAGCATCGCGACCGCGTTGTGGCCGACCCGGATCCCGCGCCCAAGCACCAGCTCGGCGTGCACCCGGTTGGCGCCATAGCTGCCGTAGGAGGTGGCGTGCACCTCGCGGATCAGGTCGGTCAGCCATGCGTGCCGAACCGCACGGGCTGACAAAGGCCGGCATCGCCAAGCGTAGTCGCCTCGAAGCGCCTTTTGGGCGCACCGACTCCTTCAGCAACTCGGCAGCGCGACGGTGCACCGCAAGCTCGGTCTCGAGCGCCCGGATCCTCAACCGCGCCGCTCGCAACTCCTCCCGCTCGGC
>JAABUS010005466.1_pt1 | contig 16619 bp, 22 predicted proteins | sample 5560161 | NCBI WGS metagenome assembly JAABUS01 (sample SAMN10711885, study PRJNA513376) | rock metagenome | isolation source: Antarctica rocks | place: Antarctica: Victoria Land, Trio Nunatak nord | collected 2016-01-04
ACCACAGCCCACCTTTTTTTGTGCCTTCCTGTGTAAACGTGTGCAACATTTGCATGTTTTTAGAAGTTAAGACCGGGTTTTCAAAATAAACCAGCGCTTTAACTTCGTCAGGATATTCACCTGCATAAATCAATGCAGGCGGCGCACCCTATCATGAGCCACAATGGTAATTTTTTGAGTAACCCCAAGCTGGTGAATCAGCGCCCGGGCATCTTCGACGAGGGTACGGGCATCGTACCCGGTAGAGGGTTTTTCTGAATCGCCATAACCGCGTATATCCAAAGCAACCACAGTATAATTTTTGACTAAGGAAGGCATCACTTTTCTCCAGCTAAACCAGGTGGCAAGAAACCCGTGCCAGAGCAGGATAACAGGTCCTTGTCCTCCAATCACGTAATGTATTTTTACACCGTTTGCTTTTACATTTCTACTTGAAAAAATGCTGGCATCCAAACCTTTTACATCAGCCATATTTTTTATTTTAAATTGAAAAAAAGGAGCGACCTTTTCAAAGCAGGTCAGGCATTCCAGCCCTGAATTTTTTTTGGGGACGGGCTTTTGTTCTTTGATTAGTCATCCTTGCGTCGCACTCGTTTACGGTAAACCTTTAGTCAGCCTTTCTCACCTTTTTTTTGATTAGACCGTTTGTTTACTTAGTTATTTTGAACTTTTTACTAAGTATTGCATAGTTAAGCAGGATTATCCGAGGTAATCAGGCGGGTAAACTTTCTGCCCATGCTTTTCTGCAAGTTTCTCCATTTTTTTCATCGCTTCAGGGTCATCTATTGGCGGAGGTGGAAGAAACTCGCCAATGGGAACAGGCTTACCGATTTCCATGAAAAATTCTTCTAAACCGGCAGGAACAACCGTGCAAAGAATAATTGCTTTTTGACTGGTATTATTTTTAAAATCATGCACAATACCTCCTTTAGGGATGGTTACAAATGAACCTTTTCTAGCTGTATAAGAACCTGCTTCAGATTTTACGTCTACCTCACCTTCAACAACATAAAATGATTCGTAAAAGTTTGCATGAGAATGTGGGCCGGGACCACCATTGGGAGGAATATTAAATTCCATAGTTGAGAAAGCGTCATCAGTTTCTTTCCCTGTTATCAATATGCGATAGGTATCTCCAACTACTGAAAGATTATTTCCTTCAGTTGCTCCTACTTGAATCGGAGCGGGTTTTGATTTTGTCATATTTGTATTATTTATTTACCCAAATATCAAAGGACTAATAGAATTAAAATAGCCCCATTAGGTTAAATAATAGTCTGATTAGCCATAACTATTATACAAGGTGTATATCACATAGATCTTTCTGCCAGCTTAAGGACTTAGGCTAACCTCCTCCCAAGAAAGCGGACATGCATTGGACTTTTAAAAACGCAAAACAAACACCTCTAAAATATAAATATTAACATCTATAACGCCCTGTATAATAAAAGATCATGAATGGCTTAAAGAGGTTGTGCATCAGCCACCCATGTTATCTGCTGGAGTTTTTCTCGGTAGCCAATTTTCGGATTGTAAAAGTTACGCAATTCCATAAAAAAATCGTTCTATGAAAATGGCTTTTAAAATTCGGTCAAAATAGAATAGACTGGACTTTCGTAGTCCAACAAAGTCTAAATAACGTGTAAATTTTAAGAAAGTTCACCCATACCGCCAGCGACAAAATGGTTATGCCCTGTGATATAGGAAGCACGGTCAGAAGCAAGAAAAGCTATCATTTCAGCCATTTCTTCTGCCGTGCCAGCCCTGCCCTGTGGGATTGCAGAAAATAATTGCTCTGCGGTAATGCCCATTGCGGCAGTCAGTAGCTTCCGCCCTTCGTCACCTCCCGGAGTTATTATCGCCCCAGGAGTAACGAGGTTTACACGTACACCAACAGGTGCAAGTTCCTTAGCCAACGACTTGGTATAACTGTTCAATGCTGCTTTAGCTGCCCCATAATGTGCTAGGAAACCACGAAATGGAATGACACCACCTGAAGATATATTCACAATAGCACCAGAACCGCTTTCACGAAGTGCATTTAATAAAGGATTAGTTACACGCACCGCACTCATAAAATTGAACATCAGCGATTCGAGCCACTCGTCATCTGAAATCGCCTCAATGCCTGGAAGTTTTGGAGCAGTCGCACCAGCGTTGTTTACCAGGATATCCAAGCCGTCAAGGATTTTCAGTGTTTCTTCTGCGACAGCGTTTGCACCTGCCAATGTGCTTATGTCACCTTGAATAAATGTTGCATTTGCTGGAGTTGCTTCGTGGCGAGAACGAGCTGTAACAACAACTTTTGCTCCACCATCAATTAAACGTTGTGCAGCAGCAGCACCGATACCTCTTGAGCCACCGGTAACAAGGACTCTTTTTCCTTTGAATTCTGTTGAATAATCTTTCATTTTTTTACTTTAGAATTTTAATCATTGTCGTTATTGATAGTGTAAAAGTCCGACAATGATTAAAATTAAAAAATGAAGTAGATTACCAAATGTATGTGAACTAGTTCACTTTATTTTTTGGAGTTGATTTTTTGATTACGGATTTTAGAAAGAAACTCACGGGTCATGCCCAAGTAAGAAGCAATGACATATAAAGGAATTCTTTGAATGAAGGCAGGATATTTATTTGCAAACTCTTCATAACGCTGTTCTGCTGTCAGGCTTAAATTTGAGATTACTCTTTTTTGCATCATTACAGCAATCTGTTGCGATCTTAATCTGAAATAGCGTTCAAATTTTGGTATTTTTTTAAAAAGCAAAGCCTCATTCTCGTAACATATTTGTATTAAAACGCAGTCTTCCAAGGCTTCAATATATAAGGTTCCAGGCTCTTGTGAAATGAAACTGCCTGCATCGCCAATAAAACAGTCTTCAATAGCAAGTGAAATTGTGTGTTCTTGTGTATCGTTGCCAATAAAATAGCCTCTCAAAGAACCTTGTATAACAAAATTCCAGTTCTTTGACACAAAGTCCGGCTGGTCTATAAACTGTCGTTTTTTTATTTTTTTAACTCGTAAAAGCGAAGCAAAAATCTCTTGTTCATCTTCTGTGAGTTCAAGTTGTTTTGTAACGTATTTTACAAGTGGGTAAACATCATATTCCATTTTGCAAAGGTAGAAAACAATCCTGTTTTTTTTGTCTGTTTGTGTTAGCAAGATGGTTCGGTAGGTGGTTCCAATGTTTTAACGCAACTTTTAACTGATTGAAATAAGAGATTTACTCTGGTTTTCCCATTCAACCTCTTGATAGTCAATTCATACTTAAGTGTTGCGTTAGATTATTGAACCGGCGGTGCCATTACCGCCAACGAGTAAGGCTTGCTGCAGGTTGGGGATTTTATAATCCAGCCCCAAACTTGCAGCAATGCTTTTGTGCCTTCGCTTTTATTTCATTGCACTCTTTATAACATTATAGTCTTCTTTTGAAATTTCACGGAAACCGCTGATGAGATAGAAGCCCCACTTCTTCTTGTTCTTTATAAAAGAAAGATGTTCAAGCAAAGGGCGAATTTCAGTTTCCTGAACTTTCTTAAATTCAACGTTGCGTCTGTAAGATTTAAAGTTTGCGCTGGCATTTGGTTGATAAGGCTCTTCATCAACAATTTTTCCAATAGCTGTAAATTTTTGTAATGATTTCCCGTCTTCAAAAATGTCTTTTGATGAATAGAATACCACCCAAACACCTTTTGAAGGCTTACTTATAAGGTCTTTTCTGCCATGTCCTGCCTGTGCGAAACCACCTTCAACACCTTTGAGAACATGGTCTTTGCTTGCGCAAATAAGAAAATATTTAGTCATTGTTAGAGTGTGTCCAAATGATATTATAAGTTATTGGCGTAAACCCTGTCGCAATTGATGCGGCGAGTTTCATATGCTTTTGGGCTTCTTCGTTCTTCAGCATATTTTGAAAGTCTTGTAAAGTTGCCCATTGAGCGTAATTGGTAACTGTTTTGCCGTCGTCACCCATATGAAGATTAGCAGAAATGTAGCCGGGCATTTTAATCATAATTTTTTGAGTAGCCTCTTTAAGGTTTTCAAATAATTCTGATTGTTTTTCCGGCTCTACCGTAAACACATTAATCAGTGTACAAATTTTTTTATTACTGTTAATCGTTGTCATATACTTTTTTTTAATTTCTACAAAAGTATAAACATAACAGACCCTTAGAATTACCAAATGGCAAGAAATGTTTAGCGGATTTGTTTTCTTATTCTGCTAAGAGACGTAGGTGTCATTCCCAAAAAAGACGCTAATTGTTTTAAGGGAATTTTCTGCACCAGGTTTGACTGCTGCATAGCTTCCAAATAACGTTCCTCAGCGGTAAGGGTTTGGTAGCTGATGATACCATTAATAACTTTTAAAAAAGCATTTTCCCAAATGATTCTGCCGAAGCATTGCCATTGCGGAAATTTTTCGTACAGATACTCCATAGAATTTTTATCTATGGCAAGTAAAGTAGTTTCTGTTATTGCCTGAATATTAAATCGAGTTGGTTTGCCTGATTTTAAACCTGAAAGCTCTGCAAAAAAATCATTCTCAAAAATTAACCATGCGGTGACCGGCTCTCCACCTTTATCAAACCAGATGCGTACACCTCCTGATTTTACAAAATAATAGTTTGTTGAAAAATGTTGTTCTTTTAAAACGTATTTATCTTTTTTAAAGGAGATTTCTTTGAAGTAAGACAAGATGCATTCTAAGTCCCCGTCATCAATGTTGATTTTTGACTTTATGAAATGTACCAGTTCGTCCATAAAATTTATGTATGGTTATTTTATTTTGTCAGAGTTGCTCATCAAACTTCTTTTTAGCTTCTGATGTTATTGGCGTAAACAAGTTTACCAGGTTGCCATCCGGGTCACGGAATAAAAGAGATTTATTGCCCCATGGCATTGTTGTCGGTTTTTGCACAATGTATGTTTGAAGAAAGTCTGCTAATCTTTCATAGTCCTGCTCGACATCCTCTACTCTGAACTCTATAATGGCAGTCCGATTTTTGGCAGCCTGTGCAACTTCTTCTCCACCGAAAAATTGTAATGTATTGGTGCTGCCAATCGCTAAAGTTGCTGATTGGGTTTGCAGTTCGGCAAAATCCGAAGTGTATTGTACTACGGGCATTCCGGTTACATGCTCATAAAATTTAACTAAACCCTTGATGTTGGCAGTAATAATGCGAATTGATGCTAAATTCATAATTTATTTTTTTGTTTACACAAAGAAACAATGGCTTTATGACAAGGGTATGTCAGGGGTGTTGAACATTTTTTCTTTTGTATTTAAATATTCCTGAAGTTTCAATTTGTGTGGCTTAAAACTTAATTCAAGTAGTTTAATTTTTAAAATCCTGTCTAAACGAAACATTCTGTAATCTTTCCTTAATCTGCAATACGCAATAACTGTCCAACTCTCCTGCAGGCTATAATACAATGCGAAAGGTTCTATTTGTCGCTCTGTTTTTTCATCTTTATGTTCTGACTTATATGCGATATTTAAAACTTTAAAGGCTGTCAACGCATTTTGAATTAACGTCAAAGAATTACTTGTATTCGTATGTGGAATGGCAGGACTAACAGCAATTCTGGTTGATAATAATTCTACCTTTTCTTTTGTTGAATACAACAAAACGGCTTTCACTTTATTTATCGCTTCTGTATATTCTTTAATAAGAGAACTATCCCTGTTTTTTAGCACTAATTGTTCAGCAGTAATTAACGCATTTGCTTCATTTTCGGTAAACATTACCGGCGGAATTTTATATCCTTCCATCAACGAGTATCCTTTTCCGTCTTCCGTTAATATGGGAACACCTGCCTGTTCCAATGCCTTTATATCTCTATAGATTGTCCTAACACTTACGCCAAATTTTTCAGCAAGCGTTGTTGAAGTCAAAACTCTTTTCGTTTGCAGATGTATAAGAATTGCGGTTAGTCTTGAAACTCGTTTTATGTCGTTGTTGTTCATTTTGCTGTTTATTAATTAAACGACTGTCTGAATTCCAGTGGCGAAAGGTGAACTTTTGTTTTGAATAACTTACTAAACGATTGCGGATGTTCAAAACCTAACTCGTATGCAATTTCACTTACAGATAAGTCTGTTGTTGACAATTTTTCTTTTGCAAAGTCAATTAATTTGTCGTGAATGAATTGCTGAGTGCTTTGTCCTGTCAAAGTTTTCAGCAAGCGGCTTAAATAATTTGGTGATATGTGTAACGCATTTGAAATGTATTGAACGGTCGGAATTCCGTTCGACGCTACATTTTCATTATTGAAATATCCTGACAGTAAATCTTCTAACTGGTTTAGAATTTTATGGTTGGCTATTTTTCGTGTAATAAATTGGCGTTGGTAAAATCTTTCAGCATAGGTGAGTAGCAATTCTAATTGAGCTATGATTACATCCTGGCTGAATTTGTCAATATTGGAATGATACTCATGATTAATGTTTTGTATAATGCCTGTTAGCATAATTTCCTCTTTATCGGAAAGATGCAAGGCTTCAGTTAGGTTGTAACCAAAATAATCGTATTGTTTTATTTTCTTCACTAATGGTGTGTTCCAAAGAAAATCGGGATGGAAAATGAGCAACCAACCCGAATGTTGCAAAACTTCATTTTCTTCCAATACAACCTTGATAACCTGATTAGGTGCAATAAAAGCAAGTACACCTTCATCAAAATCATATTCTTGCTGTCCATACTTCATCTTTGCATTAAAGCTCTTTTTCAATGCGATGGAATAGAAATTATTAATGATACTTGTTGAGTTTACATCAGGCTGACGTTTTATGTCCTCAAATTTCACAACACTTATTAATGGGTGTTGTGGCTTTGGCAAATCCATAAACAGATGATATTCGCCAATAGTTTTTATCTGATGCGGTATAGACGGTGCCATGTATAAAAGCTAATTAGTTTTGGTGATATGCGATTGCAAATTCCTTTACAAAATCTTGTAATTTTACTTTGCCTAATTTCTGTGGTTTGTTAATGTAAAAATCTCTGGATAAATCGCCTTTCTGCATACTGTCAAACATATCTACATAGCCTTGTGCCAATATGGATGGTACGCCAAAAGATTCTAGGTTACTTTTTGCATCTTCATTAGTGATTAAATTCCATTTTAAATCAGGTTTTCCGATAGCTGCGCCTAATGCCGTGGCTATCTCATTGCCTGTATGTTCATCACTGGATACGTATCTAATTTTATTTTGGGAATGCAGATTTTGTATTTCTTCGAAAATGACATCGGCAATATCAGCAGGTGCCACCATCGGAAATTTTCGGTCGCCACCATAGTTAGCCTTTATTATACCTTGATATTTTATCGCATTAATGAAGTTGTTCAAATTATAGTAGAAATAGGTTGGTCGGATATGGGTAAGATGCACATCCACCAATTGATTGAAAATATTTTCAGCATCGTAAGCACCAAGTATAATACCTGTTCCTTTAGCTAAATCTGCTCCAAAACTACTCAGGTGAATTACTCGTTTTACGCCTGATTGTTTAATAGCCTGTACATAGTTTGTAGCTATTTTACTGTAATACACCCTTCTGTCTGGTTCTTTATAATCGTCAGGTGGCACCATACAATATACCGCATCCGCACCTGTGAAAGTGGCTATAAGGAAATCTACATCTTCAATAGAACCGATGGAAGAAATAGCTCCTAAAGCTTCAATTTCTTTTTGTTTTTTAGGATTACTGCTGATAACAGTAACGGAATGTCCTGTCTGGACTAGCTCTTGTGTTAGTGGTTTACTGATATGTCCTAAGGAACCTGTAATAATAATTTTCATTTTAATGTTTTTTAAAAATTGTATAAACTAAAATCCAAACAACACTTTTAAACCCTCTTTGAATGAAGCAGGTTTGCGTCCAAGTTTCATTTCCAATTCATTTGTTACTTCGGCTTCTTGTCCATTTTTTATGTCAAGGTTAAAATCAATGATTTTTTTAACCATTCCTTCCGGAAGTCCTTTTTGTTTCATTATTTCTTTAAAAGCAGGAATTTCAACAGCCGTATATTTTACTTCCTTTCCCGAAAGTTCGGTCAATACATTAGCCACATCATAAAATGAATAAGCCTCGCTTCCTGTAAATTTATAAACCTGATTGTTACAAACTTCATTCAATAGAACATTTGCCATTGCTTCGCCTTGTTCCTGTCTCAAAGCGTAAGCCACTTTACCATCACCTGCCGGCTGAAAAACACCTGTTTCAAATACTTGTTTACCAACAAACAAAGGAATAACATCCATATACAAAGCATTTTGAAAGATAATATATTTCAATCCACTTTCCTTTATGTAATCTTCCGTTTCAAAATGCTCCAACATCAATTTGTTTGATAAAGTAGCTCTGTTTTGTAAAGCCCTGCTTGTGTAGGCAATACATTCAACACTTGCTTTTTTTGCAGCGTCTACAACATTACGATGTTCTTGCATACGGTCGCCTTGGTCGCCCGATGAAATGAGTAAAACTGTATCAACACCTTCCATTGCTTTCTTGAGAGAATAAACATCATCATAACTACCGACAAAGGCATTAAATCCTTTTGATTGAAATTCTATTTGTTTTTCTTCTTTTCGGGTGATGACATTAATTTGATTTGAAGGTATTTTTTTTAATAACGTTTCAATGACGGCGCTACCCAAAATTCCTGTAGCACCTGTTACTAATATTTTGTTCATTTTATTATTTTTTCGTTGATGCAAAATTGCATTGCGAAGGTCTGCACCAACAAAGAGATGAAAATAATTGAATCTATCTTTGTTTTATCCAAATCTGATATTGTCTATTGTCGGTTTCGAGGTGGTTGTCTTACCATTACCGCTAATGAGCAGGGCGTGCTGCAGGGCTGGCATTCTGTGTTCCGCCGGTAACTGAAACCGAAAAAACTAAAGTACTAAACATATTCTATTGCCGGGTGATGCTGGTCAAGCTGATACTGCTGCTGAATAAGGTGCAAAATGCTGATGGCTTATTCGTCGCTCCGCGATTAACGCCAAGCTGCTTTGTTAGCGGCTGCTCGATTGTCTGTCCGTTATGTTTGTTTCAGTAATTGTCTTTCCGTTAAGCTCCTTTAGGTTTTATGGGTGCTTGCTTTTGTCTGCCCCACGCAATGAATACAGCAATAACTGCAAAGAAAATGTTTACACCAATTTGTGAGGCTTCGCCTCTGGCGGTGTGAAAAATACTTGCAGCTATCATAAGAGCGACGGTTCCGTAAGCAGAATAAATTGTCAATTTCGGTTGGATGCGAGTAAGTGCGGGCAAAACCAATCCGATACCCGCTAATAAATCTAATACACCTGTAAGTTTTAGTAATCCTTTATTGTTTATTGTCCACGGCCACATTTTAGCTAATACATCTTCAGATTGAAATAATTTCGTGGCTGCAGACCAAATTAAGGCAAGCGACAGAATTACTTGCGCTATCCATAGAAAGATGTTTATAGTTTTCGAAAATTTTTGTGTGGCTACCATTATAATCATTTTTAAAATAGAGTGTAAAATACCCTCTCAACTATACATAATACAGTACTTTGCTGTTAGATAGCACTATCAAAGTAGAAAGTGGATTGCTGCCATACCGGACGTAAAATGAAATTGAGAATTGGCTGAAAGTTTAGAATAGTTTTAATGAATTCCTGTTCAGCAGTGTTTTGGTAGTTTAATTGAAATCTCCCTTTATTCATTTTAAACATTTCGTTCAATAAGCTACATGTAAAAAATTTAGCGTATTATCCTTGGGCGTTGAGCCGCTCGCGACGGTATATCCAATAACCAAGAAGAATCAGAATAATAAATATACCGGATGCTACTACATTCGGGTAAATAGGTAAACCATGAAAATGAGGTGGCTCTTCTGCTCGGGGAAGAAGGCTCGTATGCGGTGGCAGAAAACTAAGATAAAAAAAAGAAGCCCTATAAATTACTAGAATGAGCACTGCTACTCGGACTCCCAATTCAGGTTCCTTAGATTGCCGCCACATAAGCCATAAACTAAGTATCGATACTCCACAAAGTAGATTTAAAAATAACAGACCATGATAGCGTGCATGTCCCGGCCATTCGGGGTTAAATACATGTGTATGATTCCAATCTACAACCACAGATATGACAGTACTGCTCACAATAATGAAAGTAATTAAAATTTTCCCCCATTTTCCTTTAAACATAATTTGTGAATTAATTGTTGTGCACCCATAGTCAATAAATCTCCCCATCTTATAAAGGAAATAGGTATACAACCTTGTTATAGTTTTAAATGTATTTTCCTTCAACCAAAATGTGAAATTAATTATATTTGCTCTCCAATTGATAGCACTTCCTTATTGGATAGCACTATCCAATAAGGAAGTAATGTAAAAACGTAAAAGAAAATGTTGTCCAAAGGTGGTTGTCCAAAAACGATGCTTTCAATCCAGGATGCCCTTGAAGCTGTTGAGGGAAGATGGAAGTTGCTTATTCTGTTCTCATTGTCCGAAAGTTCTAAGCGATTTAAGCAAATAGCAAGGGAAGTCAGTGGAATTACGGATAAAACACTTTCTAAAGAATTAAAAAGTCTGGAAGCAAACAAACTTGTCCGTAGAGATGTCTATGATACTTTTCCCCCAACAGTTGAATACACCATTACTCCACATGGTTTGTCACTTGAAAAAGTTTTAGATGAACTTCATTTTTGGGGTTTGGTTCATCGTAAAAAAGTTATTGGGAAATAAAAGAATTATCCACTTGATTCAAGTGGTTTGTAATTTCATGCTTAGTCTACACGGGTTGCCGCTAAACGTTTTTGGGGTTACCGAAATGGGAGAATTAGTAGTTCAAATGTTCAATTTAGCACAAATGCCAAATAGAATTCCAAATGCTCAATTCAGCACTTGTGCCCCCAATGTTATTAGTAGTGGTTTTCTCCGGTCGGTCTGCCTAATTAAAAGATTGTCTAAATTCCAAAGGCGAAAGGTTAGTTTTTGACTTGAATAATTTATTAAATGATGATGGATGTTCAAAACCTAATTCATAAGCAATTTCACTAATTGTTAAGTTGGTGGTTGATATTTTTTCTTTTGCTTTTTCAATTAGTTTATTGTGTATGTGTTGTTGTGCATTTTGTCCTGTAAGGCCACGCAACATATCACTTAAATAACTTGGCGAAATGTTTAAAGCTTCTGCAAGATATTGGACTGTTGGAATGCCTTGCATCAAGGATTTTTCGTTACTGAAATAATCGTCTAAAATTTCTTCTAACTTTTGTAATAAATCATTGTTTGCGGATTTTCTTGTAATAAATTGTCTCTTATAAAAACGATTGCTATAATTCAGTAATGTTTCAATTTGTGAAATAATCACATCTTGGCTAAAATCGTCAATTCTGTTTTGTAATTCTTCATCAATGTTTTTAAAAATAGAAATAATGGTTACCTTTTCTTTATCTGAAAGATGCAATGCTTCATTAACTGAATATGAAAAGAAACCGTATTGCTTTATTTTTTTTGCTAAAGGATACGCAGCTAAAAAATCCGGGTGAAAGAGTAATGTAAAGCCTGTATGGTCTTCGTTGTTTTCACCATTTGCACTTACTTGATTCGGTGCCTTGAAAAACAAACCGCCTTCATCAAAATCATAATAGCTTTGCCCATATTTTAATTTTCCATTCAGATTTTTTTTATACGATATTTTATAAAAATTGTGTATAAAAGAACTGGGCAATTTACTTGAATCTATTTCATTGTCTTTATTTTCTACCAAACTTATCAAAGGGTGCAAAGGCTTAGGTAGCCCAATGAGCCGATGTAAGTCGGACAGGGATTCAAATTTATATGGAATATTTTCTTCCTTTTTCATCTTGTAAATTTAATTATTTTTCTACCGGGGTATTGCGCCAGTTTAATTTTAGATCAATCCGGAACATAGCCCAGCACCAGGAAATGAATGTTTATCGGTTTAAGGCATTCATGAACTTTTTGGGGTAGCGAGTGCCTGACACAATTCCGGCGGGCATGATAGCTTCTATGCTCTGTAAGTCTTTCCTGCTGAGTTGCACATTTTCGGATGCAATGTTTTCTTCAAGATATTTTATTCGTTTGGTTCCGGGGATAGTAATGATGTCTTCGCCCTGAGCAAGCACCCATGCAATGGCTAACTGAGATGGGCTGCAACCTTTTTCGGTGGCCAACGTTCTGATCTATTCTACTAGTTCAACATTTTTATAGAAGTTCTCTCCCTGGAAACGTGGCATGTTTGCACGATTACCTTTGATATCCTCAGGTTTTTTAAATTCACCACTCAGAAAGCCCCGGCTTAGAGGAGCATAGGCGACAAGTCCGATGCCGAGTTCACGAATTGTAGGGAGGACTTCGGCTTCAATGTCTCGACTCCAAAGAGAGTATTCTATCTGAAGAGAAGTGATGGCATGCACTGTAGCAGCTTTGCGGATAGTATCAGCAGATGCTTCAGAAAGACCAATGTAACGAACAACGCCTTTTGCAACAAGGTCAGATAATGCACCGATAGTATCTTCAATAGGTATATTGGGATCTATCCTTGCAGTTGTGTATAAATCAATGTAATCTGTTTTGAGACGTTGTAGGCTGTGCATCACAGCATTGCGAAGGTAGTCGGGATGCCCATTTACCGGACCAGGCCCTGCGGGAGAGACCATCTGACCAGTTTTTACAGATAGGAAAGCCTTGTCTCTTTTACCCTTGATAGCCTGTCCAATAAGCAGTTCGTTGTGCCCAGCAAGGTAGTAATCGGCAGTGTCTAAAAAATTGTGTTCGAACTCAAGGGCTCTTTCTATGGTGGCGATAGATGCTGCATCATCGCTTTGTCCATAGGCACCAGACATTCCCATACATCCTAAACCTATTGCTGATACAATAGGACCGTTTTTTCCTAATTTTCTGTTCATTATTTTTTTTATTTTTAATTAATAATGGAACAAAGGTCATCGGAAGTCTTTTATTAGATTTAGTCTAATTGAGGAATTGTTTAGCCAAAATGAGAAAGTCAGATAATGTCAAAGGTTAGTTTGGTGTTTCGTACCACCGTTAACGTTTTCGGGCTTGCCGAAATGGGGGAATTAGTAGGTCAAATGTTCAATTTAGCGCAAATGCTAAATAGAATTCCAAATGCTCAATTCGGCACTTCTGCCCCCAATGTTATCGGTAGTGGTTTCCCCCAGTCTGCCTAATTGAATGATTGTCTAAATTCCAAAGGCGAAAGGGTAGTTTTTAGCTTGAATAACTTGCTGAACGACTGCGAATGCGCAAAGCCTAATTCATAAGCGATTTCACTTACAGTTAAATTAGTAGTTGAAAGTTTTTCTTTTGCTTTTTCAATTAGCCTTTCGTGTATATGTTGTTGTGCAGTCTTGCCTGTGTATATTCGTAACATTTCGCTTAGGTACTTTGGAGAAAGATGCAGTTTTCGGTAGCACCAGGACAAAGCAACATAACGCCGTCTACTCGATTAGCGGTTCGTTGTTTCCCCTATACAAATTAGGCTGTTTGTTTTATTATTTGTATGTCACCATGAAGTTTTACTTCTTCTCCTACAACAAGGCTTCCTGCTTCTGTCAGTAAACCAAAGCTAAGTCCAAAATCTTTACGATTAATTTTTCCACTAACCTCAAACCCAGCCCTTATATCACCAAATCTACCTGCCCCCACACCCGTAAATTCAACGTCCATCTTAAAACTTTTTCTTGTTTCAAGTATTGTTAAATCCCCTTCAAGTTTATAATCGTCATCTTGCTTTTGTATAAAGCCATTAAATAAGAATTTCGGAAACTTCTGTGTATCAAAAAACATCGGTGATTTAAGATGGTTGTCTCTCTCAATATTATTTGTGTCAATGCTATTAGTGTCAATTTCAAAATTGATTTCTGCATTATCAAAATCTTCATTGTCACTCTTAACAACTCCATTAAATATCTTGAATGTGCCGGAAACATTCGATATAGCTAAGTGTTTCACTTTAAACTGAACCTCGGAATGATTAGGGTCAACTGTCCATTTTGATTTCGCTTTTTCTGTCATGATTATTAATTTAGACAAAACTATAAACAGTAAATGGACTATTTATTACCAAATGGTAAAAAACTATTTCTGACCTCTTATCCTGCTTAAAGACTGTTGCGTAATGCCAAGGTATTTTGCTAAGTCGCCAAGATTAATACGATGAAGTATTGTATTATTTTCTTTTACAAATTGATTGTATCGGTCGGTAGCATTTTCTTCCAGCATTTCACTTATCCGCTTACTCATTTTGACCGCTGCAACGGAAACTAATTTTCTAAAGAAGGTCTCAATACAGTGATGCTTTTTACATAGCTCTTCCATTATGTCATGGCTAATCTGCGTTATTGTGGTTGTCTCTAAAGCTATTATCATATAATTGGAAGGCGTTTGTGTGAGATAACTTTCAAAAACAGTAAATAATACATTTTCAGAAAAAAAGCGCATGATAAATTCTTTGTCGTCCTTATCGAAAGATATTTTTGTAAGCCCTTCATTTATGAAAAACAGGTTTCTGCAAACTTCGCCGGGTTTCAATAAATACATGCCCTTTTGAAGGGTTTTGGTTTTTAAATTTTCTGATAGCTGGTCAGTCGCAGTCTTATCAAGTGGCGAGAATTGATTACAGAATTGAAAGAAATCTGTCATTGATAATTTTAGGTATCGTTAATTAATCAATTATTCTATGGAAGTCTTTTTACAATGACCGCTAACTGGTGTGTTAGCGAAAGTAAATATAGAAAAGCTTCGTAAATACATCATTATACGGTTGGTTTGTGAAACTTAATTTTAAACGACGGTGCCACTTAATATGTTAGCCTAGGGTAAAAATAAAATTGCCTTGTCCAAATTAGGTACTTGGAATTTAAAAAATTACCCTGTCCAATGTTGACTTGGACAGAATTAAAGGTCACCGGTATATTTCTTGTAATCCTACATAATTTTCAGCAATAAGTTGTTGCCTGGTGAATAATACTTATTTCCGGGTTCTATTTGTCTTATTAATATTAAGAAGAGGGTTATTATTTGTGGTTCACATCCCAAGACTTTGTGCAAAGAACCTTTCACAGCACAGCATTTAATTTGGAAGTTTAAGAACCTTGATGTAGGTTAATGCATAGAAATTTTTATACAGCTTCACCTTTTGAAGAACGAGTTTGGGAACGATAATTATAAAATTAAAATGCGAGAGCTGATGTTCTTTTCCAGTGGGACAGAAAGAAGCGTTATGAAATGATAGGTAAAGGTTGTAATTTCGTTGAACGATTTGCATTATTTGAAGACAAAATAAGTCAGTGAGTGATTCGTGGAGTAGCAAAAATTGAATTGTTAGAAGTAATTGAAAATAAAGGGATTAGGATTAGGGTTCAAGGACCCGTCCGGTCCGCAAAACGTAAGGATTACAATTTGTAATCCTTATTTTATTTTACACCACTTTACAGTTAGGATGCTGAATTTCAGCATTTTGTAACAATTCCTGACCATCTCTTCATCTTATCTTTACAAAGGTTGACATATTCTTAATCGAGTAACTTATGATGTTACCTATCAAACCAATTTGTGAAAAGAAATTCTTGCGCCGCGACGGCACAAGCCTTATTTACATTCAGTATTGTTTCAACTCAGAAAAGCGTACATTATTAAATACCGAGATTGCAATTCCACCACATTCCTGGAATAAAAAAAGGCTTTGTATTTCGGACAATCTACCAGCTTCTATAGGGAATGTCAATCGTCTAAATAATGAGTTGGATAGAATGGTTCGGCTAGCCCAGGATATTGTTTTTTATGCAACTAGGAATAAAATTTAAGATCGTGGTTCGTTTGTAAAACAAACGTTCAAACCAGATTTTATTATAAAAACCTTAAATCGTCTGAACGCCTCGAGTATCAATGATGTTCAACAGGAAAAGAAAGTTAGTAAGAATTTGTATGTACAACTGGATGAATACATAAACTCCAAGGAAAAGAAGGTGAGCAAAGCAACTATATGCGTTTATAATTGTATGAAAAAGCATTTGCAGGCATATGAAGAATTCAGAAAGAAAAAAATAACGTTCGACAGCTTTGATTACGAATTTTATGATGGCTTTATCGATTTCCTTACGTTCGATTATGTTCAAAGGCGAAGAAAAACCATCATCACCGGTTTAAAGATTAATACTATTGGTAAAACAATAAAACAATTGCGCATTTTTATTAAAGACAGGGTACGCCGCAAAATTATTGCCCCAATAGATTTGACTGATTATAAAATTCCGGAAGAAGAAATTGATGCCATTTATCTTACTTATGAAGAAATAGGTAAAATATACTAGGCAAACCTTTCAGCATTTCCTCACCTGGTTGAATACGTAATTTATTTGTGTTAGCTTGTCTGACAGGTCTCAGGTTCTCAGATTTTTCAGTGTTGCAGCCTGAAGATCTTCGCAAAGACATGCTTTATAAGAAACAGGAAAAATCCGATCATTGGGTATTATACTTCACAAGGAGTAAATTAGTGAATTTTTATCATCAAAGAATTGGAATTTCAGGGTAAGTAATTTTGATAATTGTGGTTTGTAGTTTTGATTAATCCCTTCAAAG
>JAABUS010005467.1_pt1 | contig 16617 bp, 17 predicted proteins | sample 5560161 | NCBI WGS metagenome assembly JAABUS01 (sample SAMN10711885, study PRJNA513376) | rock metagenome | isolation source: Antarctica rocks | place: Antarctica: Victoria Land, Trio Nunatak nord | collected 2016-01-04
GGGGTACGAATAAGGCAGTGTAAAAACGTTGATTTATTTTTAAAAAACTTTAAAATTTAACAGTTGAAGGGCCTTTTGCTGCAATGTGGGTTAATGTAGGGCAAACACGTAACTGGGGTTATGAAACCGACTTGCGTGTTCAGGTAATTAAAAAAGCAAGATTTATCTGGGAATTAAATGCCCGGTATTCCTTTAATGACAATAAAGTACAGAAGTTATATCCTGGAGTTACAGAATTTACTTATGGCGGATACTCCTATGCGTCAACCAACGTAATAGAAGGACAGAGTTTTCCTTACTTAAAAGCGCTTCCTTATACAAGAGACTCGGTAACAGGACGGGTTATAGTTGATAAAGCAACAGGTTATCCAATTAGAAATTCAGTTTTAAAAACTTTTGGCCGCACAATTCCTAAACATATTTTAGGATGGGGAACAAGATTTAATTACAGCAATTTAACGCTTACAGCAAATTTCGAATACAGAGGTGGTAATACGATCTTTCATCAGTTAGGAAGAGATATGACTTTTACAGGCTCAGGGGCCTGGACTTCTAACAGGACTCCTCATGTTTTCCCTAATTCTTCATATGATGATGGATCAGGAAAATATGTACAGAACACAGATGTAAACGTTCGTGAGGCAGAATATTCTTTATGGGTAGACCAGTACAGATTCATAACTGAAAACTTTGTAACACCAGGATGGTTCATCAAGTTCAGAGATGTAAATCTGTCTTATAATATTCCTATAAATCTATTAAATAGGACTAAGTTTATCTCTGGTGCTTCAATTGCTTTATACGGGAGAAATTTATTTACAATAGTAGATAAGTCAAATTTTTATACCGATCCCGAATTTAGTTATACTACAGGTAATGGAGTGGGTATTAACAATACCAGTCAAACGCCTCCGGTACGCCAGTACGGTTTTAATCTAAACCTAAGCTTTTAATAAATTAATTTATAAAATAAAAAATAATGAGATTTAAATACCTGTTCATATATATTATTTTAGGAAGTGTGTTATTGGGTTGTAAAAAGTCTTTTCTTGATGTAAACACTGACCCCAATTCACTGCCTACGGCAACGCCGAATTTTGTATTTACAAATGCATTAAATACAACAGTAACCAATGAAGTTTTTCAAAATGAAACCGGCTCTTATTTTTCCGGGCAATGGACACAATCCAGCTCCTATATCTTAAGCACCACGATTTTTGGCTTTCAGTTTACTAATACTGATTTTAATTATTATGATCCTATTTATAATAATTTAGAAGACTATCAGTATGCTTTAGAAAATGCTGACAAGAACCAGCAGTCTTTTCTTAAAGGACCAGCAAGAGTCATGAAAGCTTATTTATTTCAAAAATTGGTAGACTTATATGGCAATGTTCCTTTCGCCGACGCCTTAAAAGGTTTAGCGGTTTTAGCCCCTAAGTTCGATGATCAAAAAGAAATTTATGCTGCTTTAATTCCCATGCTCGATTCTGCAATTACTGATTTAAGTGCAAATGCTTTTACCGGAGTTTTTATAAGCTCAGATATTGCATTCAACGGAGACACAGATAAGTGGACTCGATTTGCTAATTCTTTAAAGTTAAGAATTTTAATGCGTCAGAGCAGGGTAGCAGGAATGGAAAGTTATATTACGACAGAGATTAAAAAAGCAGTAGACCAGGGTAAAGGTTTTCTGCAACCGGGTGAAGATGTTGGGATCAATCCTGGTTACCTTTCCAGTGCGGGAAAACTTAATCCTTTTTATGATAGGTTTGGTTATAATGCAAGTGGTTCCGCTCAGGGATATGCAAGATATCCACGCCCTACTGCCTACTTGTTTGATATATTGAAACAATCTAATGATACTTTCCGTTTAAAAAGAATGGCCTATGCCAAAGGGGGTGAAGATCCCAGTAATCCCGGGGTAAGTAAAGTTGAAGAGGTTGATTCTAACTATGTCGGAGTGCCATTTGGAGCAGGCAGTGGCTATACAGCGCCTTCCACATCTTATATAGGACCTTCCGTAATTACAAAAGGCCAGTTCAATCGTCCGTTATATTTAATGATAAATGCAGAGTTGCAATTTTTATTAGCCGAAGCTGCCCAACTTTATGGTACTGCTTCAGGTCTTCCTAATACTGCTCAGCAATATTACGAACAAGGTGTACAAGAATCTTTTCGCCTCCTTGAAGTACCAAACGCTGCTGAAAACGCTGCTGTGCTTTTTAAAAGTGGGATAGCTCAGGCCGACTTTACAGCATCTGCTGATAAGTTAAAAGCAATATGGATTCAAAAGTGGTTAGCCTTGACTAATTATGAAGGAATAGAAGCCTGGACAGAACTAAGGAGAACAAATTATCCTACTGTTCCTAAATCTTTAGCTGCTGCCCCGACTCAACTTCCTCCTGTAAGATTATATTATCCTGGGACTGAAGCAGGTTCGAATGGGAAAAATGTAGAAGCACAGGGTAACATTGATGTATTTAATACCCGGATTTTTTGGGATGTCGATTAAGAGCATTAACCCCTATATTTATATTATTCCGGATAAACCGATCTTGGAAAATCCGGATTTTTATGGTATCATCTTGAGGAATATTTAGGAAAGTAACTATTGTTTAAGGATTTGAAAAACTTGATTGTTTGAAACAAGTTTAAACCAATCAAAAAAATACTGTTTTCTGAAACTATTTTGTTGATTGCTCTGTCCTCCTTATTGATCCTTCGAAGATGTATTTGTTCTAATAAAAAGAGCACCCTGAACATAAAAAATTTTTAAGTTAAAAAAAGCAGCGATAGCAAATGCTTCTTATATTGGATTAATGCATAACGGGTAAAGGCTCCTTGTTCAATAAGACCTTATAAAAGGTATATTCAAAAAAATAGCCCTGTAGGTACAGGACTATTTTTACAAGTTTTTATGTAATAATTTAAAAAATTATTCCGACGACTTTGCAAAATTGAAATTATAAGCTACTCTCAATCCTACGAATTTCAGGCTTTCTCCTGAAGAAGCTACAGCTTCATAACGTACTGCAACGTCCACTGCTTTTCCTATCAAATAACCTATATTACCTGCATAAGTAAAATAACCAGCACCTTCCTGGTTTTTGATCTTAGTTTGTGTATAACCAGTTTGAGGCTCTACATAAAACCCTCCATTAGTACGAAAACGAACACCTGCTTTAAAAGGAATAAAAGTGTAGGAATTTTTGGTGATAGAAATGGAGCCGAGTGTGTCGAGAGAAGCTTTTTGGGAAAAACCCATATAGCCTGCTGAAATGGAGGCATCAATATTGGTAGCCACCGGAATGTTTAATTTTGCACTACCGCCAAAACCAAGCTTATAAAAATCTCTAAACGTACCAATAGGTATTGCAACTTCAGGTCCGATGCTCAAAGATAGTCCTTGTTTTGCAGGGGTCTCCTGCGCAAATGTACTCGTCGCTAAAACGATTGATAATCCTGCCAATAAAAATTTGATTCTTTTCATAAATTGTAATTTTTCTAATTTTTAGAATGATACCTACCCTTGTAAAAAACTGTGCCAAAACTTAGACAGACATTTATACTCATTCTTTTTATTTCATAATTGGTATAATAATAACTGGATGTATGTGACCTGTTTAACCTTTAAAATAAGAAGAATGTAGAAAGCATAACAATAAAACAGGCGGTTGAAGAAATTACAGAAGCTTTTAAGAAAATATTATGAAGGCTATAGTTGTCTGCTTAGGAGTGGAAAAAAATCTCTGTTAGGGTACAAGCTAAAAGAGAATAATTTTCCTGCTTTCACTTCAATAAATATTGAATGAAGAAATAAGCAAAGGAAGTTTACAATTGAGATCTGGCTAAATTATGTGATCGGTCGGAGGAAAGGTAATTTCACGATGATTTACAAAGAGCCACAAGGACTCTTTGTAAATAGTATTTTTCTATTATTAAAATCTATAACCAACGGTAAATGTTATCGCTTTATTTTTAAGCGACTCTCCACTTTCAGTATCTTTTGCAATGTTGCTTAGGCCTAATTGATAACGTGCTGATGCTACAATACCCATTGGTAATACATACTCTACCCCAATTATACCTGAAAAATCTGTGCTTTTTAAATCCTCTTTAATATCTTGAGTTTCGCTACCGACTTTTGTTTTAGCAGAAAGCAGGTAGCCAATTTGTGGACCTAAATAGGCTCCAAATCCGCTATTCTCAAAAGAATATTTAGCCAAAACAGGTAAAGTAAGATAATTGAGCAATAATTTGCCATTGCTTATTTTTTCTTTCGCACCTAAACCCGAATAGGTTAATTCAGGTTGTATTCCAAAACCTTCTGCGACAGGAATAGTAGCAAAAAAACCTCCATTTATACCAATAAGAGAACTTGAGGAAAATTCCTCATCACTTGGTTTGACTGTTAAATTTGCGATATTAATACCTGCTTTAAGGCCAAAGCGAACACCGGTAGTAGCTTCTTCGTCTTGAGCAAAAGACTTTGCTGATAAAAGAACTGCTAAGCTGAATAAGATAACTCTGATTTTTCTCATAATAGTATTTTTTAAAATAAAGATTACATCAAAATACTGTTTTAGGGGAAATAAACAACAGATGTAAATAACTTAGTATTACACGATTATTTATTAACAGCTGGCCATACAATTCTTAAATTTTGTTGATGAATTAATTAAATAAAAAAACCCTGTGCATACAGGGTTTATATAAAAAATATTGATTTATTAATAATTAAAAACCTTTTTTAGCAACGCCGTCTTCTATTGCCTGTAAAGCTTTTGCTTCACTTAATATTGCTGCCATCTTATTGCCTTTACCATCATGACCACCAGCCATATAACCGCCCCTTGCAGTTTTAGTAATTACAGCATCATGCATGGGAACATTTTTTTCTTTGGTCTTCAAACAGAAAGCTTTAAGCATTTTTTCAGTATCCATCGTTGTTAAATTTTAAAGTTAGTAAATACAGAATTTTTATAAAACAGGCCACAAGCTACAAATTTTTTAAGATATACAACTTATAACCATAGAGTAAGAACTTTTTTTTTAAAAGTGAAATTATTTATTCTCACTAATAAAGTCAAATATAATATTACAATGTTAGATATAAAAACAGAACAAAAATTATTTTCTTATTTATTTATGCATCAATCTTTGCATACTTAGCATGATTTTCAATAAATGCACGTCTTGGAGGAACTTCATCGCCCATGAGCATGCTAAAAATTTCATCAGCCGTTGCCAGACTTTCAATAGTTACTCTTTTTAAAGTACGTCGCGCCGGATCCATAGTAGTCTCCCATAGCTGCTCAGAGTTCATTTCACCTAAACCTTTGTAGCGTTGTATCGTAACACTGTCGTCTTTACCTCCGCCCAATTTTTCAACCCAATGTTTACGTTGGTCTTCACTATAGGCATATTCCTGCTCCTTGCCTTTCTTTACAAGGTACAAAGGTGGCTGGGCAATATATACATAACCTGATTGTACCAGTTCTTTCATATATCTGAATATAAAAGTTAGTATCAATGTTGCAATATGGCTGCCATCTACATCTGCATCAGTCATTATTATTAACTTGTGATAACGAAGTTTAGCCAGGTTTAACTGCTTTGGGTCTTCAGCCGTTCCTACGGTTACACCTAAGGCTGTGTATAAATTTCGTATTTCCTCGTTTTCATATATCTTATGCTCCATAGCTTTTTCAACATTTAGTATTTTACCCCGCAGAGGTAAAATAGCCTGAAAGCTTCTTTCACGGCCCTGCTTTGCTGTACCACCCGCAGAGTCTCCCTCTACTAAATATAGCTCCGTTTTTTCTGGATCCCTTTCACTGCAGTCGGCAAGTTTTCCGGGTAATCCCCCGCCGCTTAATACAGTTTTGCGTTGCACCATCTCCCGTGCCTTTTTAGCTGCTACACGGGCTTGTGCAGCTAAGACAATTTTAGAAATTACATTCTTGGCCTCTCTCGGGTTTTCTTCAAGGTAGGCTTCCAATGCCCGCGCAACTGTTGTTTGTACAATACCGCTAACCTCACTATTACCAAGTTTTGTTTTGGTCTGTCCTTCAAATTGCGGCTCAGGCACCTTTACCGAAATAATAGCGCTCAGACCTTCCCTGAAGTCATCACCTTCAACAACGACCTTCGCTTTTTCAAACAGCCCATTTTTATCGCCAAAGGTCTTAAACACACGGGTTAACGCCTGCCTGAAACCAGTCACATGCGTACCGCCTTCGATCGTGTTAATATTATTTACATAAGAGAAAATATGCTCTTTAAAATCATCGTTATAAGTCATTGCCACTTCTACAGCAACCATACTCGACTCGTCAAAACCTTCTACAAATAAGGTATTCGGAATGAGTGGTGAGCGATGACCGTTCTTATCAAGCATTTCTACAAACTCAACAATTCCGCCTTCACTGTAAAAGCTTTTAAAATAAGGCTTGCCTTCTTCATCCATTTCCCTTAAATCAGTAATATTGATAGTAATTTTTCTGTTTAAATAAGAAAGTTCTCTCAGCCGTCCTTCCAGTATATCTCTTTTGTAAACACTTTCCTGGAAAATAGTGTAATCTGGCCAAAACCGCACTGTAGTTCCTGTAGTTTCTGAGGTTCCTATTTCTCTAACAGTGTATTGAGGAATGCCAGCTTTATATTCCTGCTCAAATATTTTTCCTTCCCGATGCACCGTAACGTGAAGAGTTGAACTCAAAGCGTTCACACAACTTACACCAACTCCATGCAAGCCGCCACTTACTTTATAAGTGTTCTTGTCAAACTTACCGCCTGCATGCAGCACAGTCATTACAATTTCTAAAGCGCTCCGGTTTTCTTTTGTAGTAATACCTGTGGGAATACCCCGGCCGTCATCACTTACACTAATTGAATTGTCCTGATGAATAGTTACATTAATATTCTTACAATAACCCGCAAGTGCCTCATCAATACTATTATCTACTACCTCATATACCAAATGATGCAAACCTTTTACACCTATATCACCAATATACATTGCCGGTCTTTTACGAACCGCTTCGAGACCTTCCAGCACCTGTATACTGTCAGCGCCATAATTCCGGTTTTGCGCCGCGGCGTCATTTAAAACTTCATCTTCCATAACTACTTTTTTACCTGCTTTTTTAAATTTCAGAAGGTGTGCAAAATTACGAAAAATAAAGTGTTTAAAGGCATAAACAGCAATGTTTTAACCCTTGTTTCCGGTCTTATCAAAACATTCTAATGATCTCAACCAAGTTTGTGCAGTATCTTAAATTGTTTGGTAAACTTTTATTAAGCAATAGCTGAAAAGCAAGTGTTTCTCTCAAAATCATACTACCGCCTGTTCTAATACAGTTATAAGTTACTTTTTAGAATTTTAATCAATACTGTTTTTTAATTTTCACAAAACCCTTACTTTTGCAACCCTTTGCGGATGTGGCGAAATTGGCAGACGCACCAGACTTAGGATCTGGCGCCGCAAGGCATGTAGGTTCGACCCCTATCATCCGCACAAACCTTGCCCCTAAAAGGGATTTTATTAATGTTATTTAAATTCCCCCTTTAGGGTTAGGAACTAATTATTATGGCTACTGTTTTGAGAGAGAATATTGGTTTGCTTAACGACAAATTAACCGTTACGCTTTCAAAAGACGATTACCTGCCAGCATTTGAGCAATCAATTAAAAAGTATGCTAAGTCTGCAAACATTCCCGGTTTTCGTAAAGGAATGGTTCCTTCAGGCATGATTAAGAAAATGCATGGGAGCAGTGTTTTTACAGATGAAGTGCTTAAAACAGTTGAAAAGGAACTTAATAAATACCTACAGGAAGAAAAACCCGATATAATCGGACAACCATTGCCGCTGGATGTAGATGCCCGCCAGTTAGATATGAATAATCCATCAGATTATGCCTTTGCTTTTGAAATCGGGCTGAAACCGGCAATTGATATTGACCTTAAAAATATCACTGTTACCCGGCATAAAGCTGATGTCACAGAAGCAATGATTGATGAAGAAGTTGAGCGATTAAAGGTTCGTCATGGTAAAATGACTGATCCTGAAGAAGTGACTGCAGAAGACAATGTGCTGAATGTAACTTTTACAGAATGTGATGCTGAAGGAAATGCAATCGAAGGCGGGATAAATAAAGGCAACTCTTTAATAGTTAAATATTTTGCACCAGAGTTTCGGAACCAGCTAATGGGGAAGAAGAAAGATGACTCGATAGTCCTGCAACTAAACCAGGCTTTTGACGAAAAGGAAAGAGAATGGATAGCAGGAGATTTAGGAATTGCAAAAGAAGATACTTCGTCTCTGGAAAAGTATTTCAAAATGGCAATCACGAAAGTGGGCCTGGTTGAAAAACCAGAAATGAATGAAGAATTTTTTGCACAGGCTTTTCCGGGACGAGACATTACGGCTGAAGAAGATTTCCGTACGGCAGTTAAGGAAGTATTAAAACAGCAATGGGATGTTCAAAGCCGTAATCAGCTTCATGACCAGATATACCACCAGTTGGTAGACAATATTCAAATGGAGTTTCCTCAAGACTTTTTAAAACGCTGGATGCAAAAAGGCCAGGAACAGCCAAAAACTGCCGAAGAGGCAGAAAGGGAATATCCTTCTTTCGTCAACTCTTTAAAATGGACTCTGTTAACCAATCAGTTAACTCATCAATTTGAGATAGCTGTCGAACCTGCAGAAATTAAAGATTTTGCAAAACATCAAATAATGGGTTACATGGGCAACCAAAACCTCGAAGAAGCTTCATGGCTTGACAGTTATGCAGAAAGTATGCTGAAAGATAAAAAGTTTATAGAAAATACATATTATCAGTTACAAACTGCAAAGTTGTTCAATGTATTGGGACAAAAGCTAAATGTAATAGAAGACCTGGTAACTCCTGAAGAATTAGCAGCTATGCAGCATCATCACAGCTATTAAGCAGTAAAGTATCAAAATAAGGTCAGGCGAGGGTCTGGCCTTATTTTTTCGCTTTAGTTAATCGAAAAACAATCACTATTGTTTAATACCTTGCAAGTCAAAGTGCTATTTTGTCGCATATTATATTTTGCATAGTATTTGACCTATAGACCGTTTAATCTATTACAATCTTAAAATCACTACAATAAAATTAATTATAAATGAATTTCGGAAAAGAATTTGAAAAATATGCTGTTAAAGATCGCGGCATCAGCAGTGCTTCTCTGCATAGTTTTCAACAGCACCAGGTAACCAACCTTACTCCTTATATAATAGAAGAACGGCCTTTGAATGTAGCAAGTATGGATGTGTTTAGCCGTTTAATGATGGACAGGATTATATTTCTCGGTGAAGGAATTAATGATTATGTCGCTAACATAGTCACTGCGCAATTGCTTTTTTTAGAAAGTACCGATCGCAGCCGCGATATTCAAATGTATATTAATAGCCCAGGGGGCAGTGTTTACGCGGGCTTAGGTATTTATGACACTATGCAATTTATAGGACCGGATGTATCAACAATTTGTACAGGCATTGCTGCAAGTATGGGCGCAGTGCTGATGTGTGCCGGCATTAAAGGTAAACGAACTGCCCTTAAGCATAGCCGCGTTATGATGCACCAGCCAAGCGGTGGTATAGGCGGACAAGCGACTGACATTTTGATAACAGTGAACGAAATCAAAAAAATAAAAAAAGAGTTGTACGAAATCATCGCTTTTCATGCCGGGAAGTCTGCGGAAGAAGTTGCCAAAGACAGCGACAGGGACTTTTGGATGAGCGCAGAAGAAGCAAAAGCATACGGCCTTGTTGACGAAGTTTTACTCATCAATCCCCGAAAGCAGAAGAAAGAGAATAATCTGCCAGATACTTTTAAATAAAACCGCAATAACACAATGAATATATCAAAATATATGAATCCTTTCAGGATGGAGGAGGAAGAAAAACCAAAGGAAGAACCGGCATCCCCGGAAAGTAAAATATTAGCAAAAAAACTCGAAAAACAATTTTTCGAAAAAAGAGCCGTTTATCTATGGGGAGTAGTGGAAGATAAAAGCGCAAGAGATGTTGTAAGCAAACTGCTTTTACTGGAGAGTGATAAACCAGGAGAAGAAATTAAATTATATATAAATAGTCCCGGTGGAGTGGTTACGAGCGGAATGGTTATTTATGATACGATTAAGATGCTGAACTCACCCGTAAGTACTATTTGCATGGGTTTAGCTGCAAGTATGGGTTCTATATTACTAAGTGCAGGAGTAAAAGGGAAACGTACTATCTTTCCTCACGGAGAAGTGATGATACATCAGCCAAGTTTAGGCGGATATTATCAGGGTACAAGTGCTGATCTTGAGATACAGGCAGTCCAGACACAAAAAACAAAAGAGCTGGGAGCCCAAATTCTTGCTGACAACTGTGGCAAAACGTTTGATCAGATTATGAAAGATTTTGATCGCGATTACTGGATGGATGCCAAGGAAGCGGTTGAATATGGAATAGTGGACAGTATATTAGAAAAACTATAGATACTTGTTAAAATATGTCCTGCTGCTGAATTAGCCAAAAGATTAAGGCATAGTTAGTGACGGTTTTTTATATTTTTGCTAATCTTCCATAGTGATTACTGTTTTCATGAACTTTAATACTGCTCTTTTTACAAAACCTGTGGACAAGATAATTTTATCATATGCCTAAACAAAGTCATTTACATTGTTCTTTCTGCGGAAGAAGCCGTGATGAAGTGAAAATACTTATCGCAGGCCAGGACGGACATATCTGCGAAAACTGTGTAGAACACGCCCAGGAGATAATAGCGCAGGAATTACAATTGAAAACCGAATCCCAACCAGCTTCTTTCAAGCTTACCGTTCGTAAGCCTGTTGAAATAAAGAAGTTCATGGATGAGTATATTATAGGGCAGGACGATGCAAAAAAAGTATTAGCTGTAGCTGTATATAATCATTATAAACGTCTACAGTACCGTCAGACAGAATCTGATATTGAAATTGAAAAGAGCAATATTATAATGGTAGGAGAAACAGGTACCGGTAAAACATTACTTGCCAAGACTATTGCCCGCCTGTTAAATGTTCCCTTTGCTATAGTAGATGCGACGGTATTTACCGAAGCAGGTTATGTAGGTGAAGATGTTGAAAGTATGCTTACCCGGTTGCTTCAAAATTGTAATTACGATGTAAATGCAGCAGAAAGAGGAATAGTATATATTGACGAGATTGATAAAATAGCTCGTAAAGGCGATAACCCTTCAATAACACGAGACGTGAGCGGCGAAGGTGTACAACAGGGATTGCTGAAAATGCTGGAAGGAACCGAAGTACTGGTACCACCTCAAGGTGGCAGAAAGCATCCTGAGCAGAAAATGATAAAGGTAAATACCCAAAACATATTATTTATTTGCGGAGGAGCGTTTGACGGAATTGACAAGGTGATAGCCCGCCGGGTAAATACCAATGCAATAGGCTTTAATGTAAACAAGCAATTGCAGGATTACCAGAGAAAAAATCTATTGCAATTTTTAAATGCCCAGGACTTAAAATCATTTGGATTAATACCTGAATTGCTCGGACGTTTACCCGTAGTTACTTACTTAAATCCTCTGGATGCAGAAACGCTGAGAGCTATCTTAACTGAACCTAAAAACAGCATTGTTAAACAATACAACCGCCTTTTTGAAATTGAAGGTGTGACCCTTACAATTGATAACAACGTATATGATTTTATGGTCACCAAAGCCATGGAGTATAAATTAGGCGCCCGTGGGTTAAGAAGTATTTGTGAAAGTATCTTAACTGATGCAATGTATGAATTACCAGGTACCGGACAAAAAGCATTGCATATAACATTGGAATATGCAGAAAGACAGTTTGGAAAGAGCAAGATGAGTATGCTGAAAGTCGCTTAATCATTTCACATACTTTTTATGAAGGCCCTATAGTTTATTACAGGGCTTTTTATATTTTTACTTTGTTCCAGACATTTGTTTTTCAATAAATCATTCTTGCGTCGCATTACGTTCATCTGTATATCTTTTTGGAGCTTTTGCCACCATTTCTTCTTTTTCTGCGGTATCTGCGATTTCTGCGAGCCTTATTTATAACTATATTGCATAAAAAAATTCAATAGTAATGAACGAAATAATAGAGCGTCTCACCAAAGAGGCTAATTTAACACCCGAGCAGGCACAAAAGGCCCTTGAAACAATTGCAAATTATGTAAAAGAAAAATTTCCTATGCTTGGAGGAGCAGTTGACCAGATGTTTACGTCTGGTGGTGGCGGTTTTGGAGAATAAGAAAATGATTTTCACCCGCTGTAATTATTTAAAAATACATTTCTAATTATCCTAAAAATAATATTAATAAAGCACCTCTCTTGCAATTACTATTTTTTGAATTTCGCTAGTTCCTTCACCGATAGTACAAAGCTTGGAGTCGCGATAAAACTTTTCAACAGGAAAGTCTTTGGTATATCCATAGCCACCAAAAATCTGAACAGCATCTGAAGATACTTTTACAGCCGCTTCACTTGCATAATATTTTGCCATTGCTGCTTGTTTGGTCATTTTTTCTCCCCTGATCTTTAAGTCGCAGGCTTGCTGTGTCAGTAATTCTGCAGCCTCTATTTCTGTTGCCATATCTGCGAGTTTAAAACTAATTCCCTGAAAAGAAGAAATAGGCTTATCAAACTGGTGCCGTTCTTTTGAATATTGTATTGCTGCTTCAAAAGCTCCTCTTGCAATACCAAGACTTAATGCTGCGATTGATATTCTTCCTCCATCAAGCACCTTCATTGCCTGCCTGAAGCCGTCACCTACTTCACCTATTCTATGATCATCACTTATACGGCAATTATCAAAAATCATTTCAGCAGTTTCACTGGCACGCATGCCAAGTTTATTTTCCTTTTTACCCCCTGAAAATCCAGGTGTTCCTCGTTCTACAATAAATGCTGTACTGTTACCACTGGTACGTGGTTCTCCAGTCCGGGCGATAACTACTGCAACGTCTCCGGAAATTCCGTGTGTTATCCAGTTTTTAGTTCCATTTAGAATCCATTCATTTCCTTCACGAACTGCAGTTGTCTTCATGTTACCTGCATCGCTGCCTGTATTAGGTTCAGTTAATCCCCATGCACCTAAAAACTCTGCAACGGCAAGTTTTGGAAGGTATTTTCTTTTCTGCTCTCCATTACCAAACAACAAAATATGTCCCGTACATAAAGAATTATGAGCAGCAACACTTAATCCTATCGAACCACAGACTTTAGAAATTTCCTGGATAACAGCATTATACTCAAAATAAGATAACCCTGCACCGTTATATTCTTCCGGAACTAAAACGCCCATTAGTCCTAATTCACCTAACTTTTTAAAAACTTCTATAGGAAACTCCTGGGCTTCATCCCATTTCATTACAAAAGGCTTAATATGTTGTAAGGCAAAATCACGAGCAGTTTGAGCCACCTGTTCAGTTAATTCAGAAACTTCAAAATTCATAAGTAGAAAAATTTTTTATAGTCAATTATACGAATGACTAAATTAAGGTCATCTATTATAATATATAGAATATAGACTGTAGTTTAAGAGAGTAGTTTATATAACGAGATAGGGAGCAATCTTATTATAAAGGTCTTCTGTTATTATATCAATCTTCCGGATATCTTGCACTGCTTTATAATTGCCGTGCTGCTGTCTATAATTTATAATTGCATTAGCAATATTCCAACGAAGATAAGGGTGGGCACGCAATACATTTATATCAGCAGTATTGATATTGATTGTTTTTAAAGCAGGGTGATTGCATTGCAAGAGAGGTTTAATTTTTTGAAAAGTACTGTCCGGTATACCGTAGGTTTCTCCGAGTTGGTTAACTGAACTAAATCCGCCAAGCTTTTCTCTGAAGTTTACAATACGTGCTGAAAGTTTACTTCCGATACCTGGTAAAGATATAAAAGCTGTGGTATCCCCAGTATTAATATCTATAACTTTTGTTCGTTTAGTTTCTATTGCAGAATTACTTGTATAAGTTGTATTTTCACGATTAGCATAAGAACCATTTGCAGAAGACTCTTTTTGAGAAATATGAATATAAGGAAGGAGCCTTTCTGCCTCTTCCTGTCTCAAGCCATAAATTTTTTTAATATCCTTAGGTTGCGTGAATTCAAAACCTTTAGCTAAAAACTTTTGAATAGTATTTATTGTTCTTTCACGAACACCTAATCTTTTCCAGCCAGCAGCATCAAGGGTATTGGGATCAAAATCAAATAATTCCCCTTTAAAATGATCTGTATATTTGTCCGGCTTTGACTGAGAATAATCTGCATAATTTTCATCACGGTGATATCTTTTATTGTCCTGGGAACGGTCAATGACAATTTTTAGCTGAGCAAGCTCTTGCTGAAAAGCATTATTATTTATTGAATCTTTTTTTACAGGTAAGTATCGTGAAAAAAGAAAAACAGCAGCACCTATCAAAAACATAATTATTAATCCATTTCTCTCTCTCGCAGAAAAAGTTAAATAATCTTTTACAGTATTTCGCCACCAATATTTCATACTGCAATGTATTTACAAATGCAATTTAAACAAGTCAAATTTCAATCTTTAATCCGTCGTAGGCCAACGCCATACCTTTAGGTAAAAAATCACTTACTGCTTTGTGCAAACCCAACTGATGACTGATATGAGTAAAATAAGCTGCAGGAACATTTAATTCTTTAACCAGGTCTATTGCCTGTTGTAGTGTAAAATGTGAAATGTGCGGTTCATTTCTTAAAGAATTTAATACCAAAATTGCACTCCCCAAAATTTTTTTCATTTCACAATCGTCAATACGGTTGGCGTCGGTTATATAAGTAAAACCGCCAAATCTAAAACCATATACGGCCATCTTATAGTGCCATACTAATATAGGAATGACAGGGATATCTCCGATTATGAAAGGTTCTAAAGAAACTTCATGAAGATTTACTTTCGGAATACCGGGGTATCTTACCTGGTCAAAAGCATATGGAATTTCATCTCTTACACCTTCAATAGACATCTTATTCCCAAAAATTTCAGTGGGCTTGTGTGAAAAAAACTGAAAGGGACGTGTATCGTCTACTCCTGCAATATGATCTTTATGTGAATGCGTTAAAAGTATTGCATCAATATGATGAACATTTTCTCTAAGCATCTGGTACCTGAAATCGGGTGTTGCATCTACAATAATTGTTGTATCAGCAGACTGAACCATAATGCTGCAGCGAAGCCGCTTGTCTTTAGTATCTCCGGAGGTACAAACCTCGCAATCACAAGCAACCATAGGAACACCAGTGCTGGTACCTGTGCCTAAAAAAGTTATCTTTAGATGAGGAAAGGTCACACTACAAACCTACAGGAAATTGACAACCTCTGAAAGAGAAAATTTTTTCTGTTATATCCACTTCAGGGACTTCAAACTTTTTTATATTGAACTAATGCATTTATAACTTCATGAGGCATTTCTCTACCAATTACTGTACTTAATAATCACGGGCTATTCTGTTTGTATTTCTTATTCTTACTATCAGAACGACCTCTTTTAATACTCTATAAGATACCCTATACCTTTTATGTTCAAAATAGCGGAAAGTTCCATCGTTTATTGGCTTTATACTTACCCAATGGATATTTCTCAGGGTAGGCAGCCAGGCATTCGGCTCGCTCTACTATCTCATTAACCAATTTTTCGGCGTTTTGAATGGAAGTTCTTTTGATGTAATCATAAATTCTCTGTAACTGATTTTTGGCGATGACATCAAATTTCACTACCATGACTGCATCTCCTTTTTTAACTCTTCAACGCTGGTTGTTTTCTCACCTGCTTCGTATCTCGCTATCGCTTCATTTATGTCCTTATTATACTGCTGGATGGTTTGTTCATCCCAATCCTCTGCTTCTTCGTATTTTATGGAAGCAAAATTTAAAGTACTCAATAGCCAATCCTGCTTACCTGCGTCAATGAATTCCAAATCAATTACTATTTTCATATTTCTATTTTTAATTCTGTTAACAGTAAACTCAGATTTTCTTTTCCTATTGGGTTCAATTCAGAAGCTTTTCAAACACACAAATCTTCTTCCCCTTCGTCCCAGAATCATAAAACATACTTCCAAAAGAAATTTATTTTAAATCTAACTCTTTTGTTTGTGTTGCATCTCCCGTTTCAACTCCTGTCTTCTTTACTAAGCTTTGATGTAACACTTGCGATTCATGCGTGAGGAGATCAAGGTTAATCGTTATTTTTGGCAGTAAGTCTATAAGTGTATTTATACGACCTTCAGCATTTAAAAATTTATTGAGAACTACTACTTTCTTTTCTTCCAAAACGCAATAACCGCTTTGGAATGTACCTCTTTCATATCGAACTATATATTGACCTTCTTCTAAGATTTTTTCTATTTTATTCAGCGTTGTCTGGTTATATTTCATATGTTTTTATAGGTAATGCTTCAACAAAGAATTTTGAACCACAGAGACACTCAGCGACAGAGAGTTTCACAGAGAAAATAGTAAACTCTCTGTGTTTCTCCGTGTCCCTGTGACTTTATGGTCCAAAGAAAATTGAAAAAATTCAACAATCTG
>JAABUS010005468.1_pt1 | contig 16617 bp, 14 predicted proteins | sample 5560161 | NCBI WGS metagenome assembly JAABUS01 (sample SAMN10711885, study PRJNA513376) | rock metagenome | isolation source: Antarctica rocks | place: Antarctica: Victoria Land, Trio Nunatak nord | collected 2016-01-04
GGTCGAGCAGATGCTGGGCGAGGTAGGCGCCGTCCTGGCCGGTGACGCCGGTGATCAAGGCTACGGGCACAAGCGGCCTTTCATGTTAAACACGGCCATAAGTATCCTCCAGGCGGACGATGTCGTCCTCGCCCAGGTAACTGCCCGACTGCACCTCGATCAGCGTCAGCGGGATGCGCCCGGGGTTGGCCATGCGGTGGATGCAGCCGAGCGGCAGGTAAACGCTCTCGTTCTCCCGCACCGTCAGCTCCTCGCCGTCGCGTGTCACCAGCGCGATGCCGCTCACGACGACCCAGTGCTCCGCGCGGTGGAAGTGCTTTTGCAAGGACAGCTTGTGGCCCGGCGTGACCACGATCCGCTTCACCTGGAACCGGTCGCTGAGGATCAGGCGTTCGTAGAAGCCCCACGGCCGGTACACCCGGTTGTGCGCCACCGCCTCGTGCCGCCCCGCTTTGCGCAGGCGGTCCACCACGCGCTTCACGTCCTGCGCCCGGTCGCGGTGCATCGCCAGCACGGCGTCGCCCGTGACCACCACCACGGCGTCCTGCAAGCCCACCACCGCCGTCAGCACGCCGTCGCTGCGGACGTAGCAGTTGTCCGCCCCTTCCAGCAGCACGTCGCCCACGGTGGCATTGCCGGCGCCGTCCTTCGGCGACTGCTCCCACAGCGCGTCCCAGCTCCCCACGTCGGACCAGCCGAGGTCGGCCGGCACCACGGCCGCCATCGTCGTCCGCTCCGCCACCGCGTAGTCCAGGCTGATGTTCGGGCAGGCGGCGAAGGCGGCGGGATCGAGCCGGGTGAAATCAAGGTCGCGCACCCGGGCCTCCACCGCGCGGCGCACGGCGGCCAGCACGTCGGGCGCATGGCGCTCCATCTCCGCCAGCAGGGTCGCGGCGGTGAACACGAACATGCCGGAGTTCCACAGGTACTCGCCCGAGGCCACGAGCCGCGCCGCCATCGCTGCGTCCGGCTTCTCCACAAAGCGCGCGAGGGCGTGCACGCCGGGCGCGTCGGCCAGCTCTGGCCCGACCTCGATGTAGCCATAGGCCGTCTCGGCCCGGCGCGGCTGCATGCCGAAGGTCACGATGCGCCCGGCGCGGGCGGCGACGACGGCGCGGCTCAGTGCGGCGGAGAGCGCCTCTACCTGCTGGATCGCATGGTCGGCCGGCATCATCCACAGCACGGCGTCCGGGTCCGCCTCCGCCGCCAGCAGCGCCGCCGTGGTGATCGCCGGCGCAGAGTTGCGGCCGACCGGCTCAAGCACGATCTCGGCGTCGGCGATGCCGGCAGCGCGCAACTGCTCGGCGATGAGGAAGCGGTGCTCGTGGTTGCAGACGACGATGGGCGGCGCGAAGTCCGGCCCCATGCCGCGCCGTGCCGTGTCCTGCAGCATGGTATGGTCGGACGCCAGCGGCCAAAGCTGTTTTGGGAAGCTTTCCCGCGACACCGGCCACAGCCGGGTGCCGGTGCCGCCGGACAGGATCACGGGAACGATGCTGGCGGCCGATGAGGCGGGAGGCGCAGTCATGGGGGCCTTGGGTGCGGGGGTGTGGCGATATCCGTACAATCGGGCCGCGCCGCTGTCCAGTTGCGGCGGGGTGCCCGCGTCCGCATGATGCGGCGTCTCGGTCGCAAGGGGTTCCATGAAGGTCTGTGTGTTCGGCGCCGGCGCAATCGGCACCCATGTCGCAGGGCGGTTGGCGAAGGGTGGCGCCGCGGTGTCCGTGGTCGCCCGCGGCCCGCAGCTCGCGGCCATCGCGGCGAACGGGGTGCGGGTGCACGCGGCGGACGGCGAGATCCACGCCCGCGTGGCCGCGAGCGCCGACGCGCAGGCGTTGGGACCCCAGGATGCCGTGATCGTCACGGTGAAGGCGCCGGCGCTGCCTTCCGTCGCCAGGGGCATCGGCCCGCTGCTGGGTCCGGAGACCTTGGTCGCCTTCGTGATGAACGGCATCCCATGGTGGTACTTCCATGGGATCGGCGGCGCCGAGGAGGGCCGGCGCTTGCCGAAGCTCGATCCCGGCGACGCGCTGCGGAACGCCGTGCACCCGGCGCGGGTGGTGGGCGGCGTGGTGTATTCCGCCTGCACGATCACCGAACCGGGCGTGGTGCATGTCGAGAACCAGCGCAGCCGGATCGTGCTGGGCGCCCCGGACGGCCGCCCGGACGGCCGTTCGTCTGGGCGCATCGAGGCGCTGGCCGCCCTCCTGCGCGCCGGCGGCCTGGTCATGGAGGTGACGGACCGCATCCGCGACACGGTCTGGGCCAAGCTGCTGCTGAACCTCGGCCTCGGCCCGCTCGCGGTGCTGACCGGCTGCGCGCCGGGCCAGTTCTACGCCGAGGACGCCTGCCGCATTGCCACCCGGCGCATCCTGGCGGAAGGCGCTGCCATCGCCGCCGCCATGGGCTGCCCCGTCGAGCCGAACGCCGAAGGACAGATCGCCAACGGCGCGAAATCGCAGCACAAATCGAGCGTTCTGCAAGACTTGGAGCACGGCCGGCCCATGGAGATCGAAGCGCTGTATGGCGTGCCGCTCGACTTCGCCCGCATGCACGGCGTGCCGACGCCGACGCTGGACCTGCTGGTTGCCATGGTGCGGGTGCGGGCGCGGCAGGCCGGGCTTTATCCCGGTTAGGCCGCCGCCTGGCCCAGCACCCAGCCCTCCCAGCGCCGTATCCAGGGATCGTCCGGCGCCGCGTCGGACCGCCCTCCTACCAAAACCTGCAGCACGCATAGCAGGCCCAGCACGCAGTCCAGGCGGTCCTCGCCGGCGGCGTCCGAACCGAAGCCTTGCGCCATCAGATGGTTGAGCGCCGGGTCCGGCCTGGCGGAGAGCTTGGCCATCGACAGCCGCAGGGCCGGCGCCAGCGCCATGCGGTCGGCGTGGCGCCGCTTGCTGCCGCCCATACGCAGGCCGAGTTGCCGCATCGCCTCTGCGGGATAGGTCTCCGCCACCACGACCCCGCCGCCAGCCAAGAGCGGCAGCAGCGCGCCGTCGAACGGCCACAGCGCCGGCGGCTGCGGCCCGGCCAGCGCCGGCAGCAGTAGGTCGCGCCAGGCCGCAATCGCCGCCTTGCCGGTCTGGTTGGCGCCGAGCGTCCAGAACAGCGGCGCGCCCGCCGGGCGGTGCGGGGTCGCCACGTCGCAGGCCCGCGACAAGCCGGCCGCGCTGTCCAGCCCCAGCGCCTGCGCGTGCGACAGCCGCGTCATGCCGCGCACCCCGCGCATGGGATAGAACGGCCGCGCCGGCCCGACCTCGCCGAGCGTGCCGCACACCGAGAGAAAGCCCGGCCGGTCCGCCAGCCGGCGGAGGAAGCCTGGGAAACCCGTTGGAGGCGGTGCGGCGCAACCCGTGCCCAAATGCAGGGCGACATAGGCGCGCGGCAGGCCGATCGGGAAATCAACGCCCAACGCGACCGGCGCACCCCCGGAGTGGGCGCGAAGCCGCGCGAGCAGCGTCGATACGTCGCCCACCGGCTCCGCCCGCAGCACCCAGCCCGCAGCAATCGGCAGCGCGAGCGCCAGCCACCGCTTGCCCGGATCGACGCTCCAATCCGCGTGGGCAGCGACGACTCTCAGAGCGGCTTGTGCGCGCGGTCCAGCAGGCGCGAGATCAGGCCGGGCTTCTTCGGTGGCGGCGGTGGCGGTGCGGCGGCTTTGGCCTCGGCGGCGGCGCGCTTCTGCTTCTCGTCCAACCAGCTTTCCAGCGACTTGCCCGCCTTCGCGGCCCGCTTCTGCTCGTATGCGCGTTGCGCCGGCGTCAGGGTCTTGGGATCAGCCATCGCATCCTCCTTCTGTGGGTTGTGGCAGCGCCGTGCGCCGGCTTCAAGCCTCTGCCCGGCGGCTGGGATATGGCATCACGCGCGCCACATGGGACCTTTGATGGCGGCAGAGGAGCAGGGCATGGCGGAACCGCGGGTGAAGGCGAAGCTGTGGGTGCAGATGGCGCTCCGCATGGGCGACGTGGACGGGCGGCCCGGCGCCGTGCTGCGCAGCGGCGACCCGGACGCCGGCGGCATCCTGGTCGTGCTGCGCGGGCGGGGCGGCCTGTGCGTGCTGTCGCAGGTCAGAGTCGGGGACGGCGACGTCGCCTGGATGCGGGCCACCGGGCCGGGAGAGGTGGAGCAAGACAAGGCCGACGCCTACGTGGCCCGGCAGGTCGGGCGCGATCCCGACCTATGGGTGGTGGAGTTCGAGGCGCCGGATCTCCTGCCGCCATTTGAGGCGCGCATCGTTTGAGAGAAACTTTGGGTTGAAACGATTGCGGTTTGCCGACGGGGATGTCACGCTGATGTGTGGTATATCTGCTTAGCGTCATGTGTCTTTTCAGATACAGTCGTTGCGAAAGTATTAAGCGCCTTATCGCACTCGCGTGCATCGGTGTTATGGTATGCGCACCGAGTGGCGGGGGAACAATCCCGCAGGCCCCCGGATGCGTTGAACGCGCAGTTTGTTATTGAGGAGAACAGAGTATGAAACTCCGCAGCGCGCTACTGGCCGCGACCGTCCTGGCCGCCCCCATAGCTGCAAAGGCCGAGGCGATCAGCGGCCTCTACATCGGCGCCGGCGCCGGCGCCAACTTCCTGCAGGACGAGAAGGTCCAGTCTGTCGGCTTCCCGCAGGCCGGCATTCCGCAGACCAACCTGAACGTGCGCGGCACGAGCGGCACGAAGATCAAGACCGACACGGGCTTCGTCGGCTTGTTCAGCATCGGCTACGGCTTCGGCAACGGCCTGCGGGCTGAAGTCGAAGGCAACTACCGCAGCAACAAGTTCAACGGCATCAAGGGCGGCGGTCTCGGGGGCTTCAGCAGCGCTGGCGGCGACGAGCGGAAATATGGCGGGATGGTCAACGTCCTGTATGACTTCGACCCGAACGTGCTCGGCCTCGGCTTCTTCCCGGCCGCGATCACCCCGTATATCGGCGTCGGCGCCGGCTACGTCTGGGCGCAGGACCAGAACGTCCGCCTGACCGGCTTTGCGGGTCCGACCGCCGGCTTCCCGGGCGGCTTCCGTGAGCTGGCCCGCACCAACCAGGGCCAGGGCGCCTTCGCCTACCAGGGCATCGTCGGCGCGGCGTTCCCGATTGCAGCAGCGCCGGGCCTGGCCATCACGGCCGAATACCGCTTCCTCGGCATGGCAGGCGACCGCAACTACAACTACCAGTACTTCGCGCCCGGCGTCGCGACGCGCGCCCGCGTCCGGTTCAACGACGATTACAACCACAGCGTCATGCTGGGCGTCCGCTACGCCTTCAACGCCGCCCCGCCGCCCCCGCCGCCGGCACCGGCTCCCGCTCCCGTGGCAGCCGCGGCGCGCACCTACCTGGTGTTCTTCGACTGGGACCGTGCGGACCTGACGGACCGTGCCCGTCAGATCATCGCGGAGGCCGCGCAGGCCACCACCCGCGTGCAGGTGACGCGCATCGAGGTGTCGGGCTACACGGACACGTCGGGCACGCCGCGCTACAACCAGGGCCTGTCGGTCCGCCGGGCGCAGAACGTCGCGTCTGAACTCGTGCGCCTCGGCGTGCCGCGTCAGTCCATCACGGTGCAGGGCTTCGGCGAAACCCGCCTGCTGGTGCCGACAGCCCAAGGCGTGCGCGAGCCGCAAAACCGCCGCGTCGAGATCGTGCTGCGCTGAGCGGCACGGCCGCTTGCTGACACGAGGCTATACTAGGGTGGGGCCGGTCCGCGCGTGGACCGGCCCTCGCCATGTCCGGAGATCCTGCTGATGCGCCCGACCTTGCTGGCCGCCACGTTGCTTGCCGCCCCGGCCCTGTTCCACGGCGTGGCACGCGCCCAGCCGGTCAGCGGCCTGTATATCGGCGCGGACGGCGGCGGGAACTTCATGCAGGAGGAGCGCAACAAGAGCATCCGTCTTTCAAGCGGCGCCACGAATCCGTCTGGTGCGCGCGTCGGTTTTGACGCGGGCATCGTGGCGGTGGGCAGCTTGGGCTACGGCTTCGGCAACGGCGTCCGTGTCGAGCTGGAGGGGAACTACCGCTACAACCGGCCGAGTTCGTTCCAGAACGCCGGACCTGGGACCCGGTCGGTGGGCGGGCGGGAGCAGAAATACGGGCCGATGGCCAACGTGCTGTTCGACCTCGACATCGGCAGCAGCTACGTCTTCCCCTACATCGGCGCCGGCGCCGGGTACTCCTACGTGGCGCGGCGCCTACGGGTCGCCACAGCGGACGGCACGGTCGAAAGCCAGGGCGGCACGGACAACAGCTTCGCCTACCAGGCGATTGCTGGTCTGTCCTTCCCGATCCCGCCCGTTGTCGGCCTCTCGCTCACAGCCGAATACCGGTATTACGCGCTGGCTGGCGAGCGCCAGTTCGGCCGCACCCTTGCGGGACCCGGCGGCGTGTCCAGCGCCCAGGTCCGGACGGCGGGCGACACCAACCACAGCCTGCTGCTCGGGCTGCGCTACGCCTTCAACGTTCCCCCGCCGCCGGCGCCGCCGGAACCGGCTCCCGCGCCGGTGGCAGCCGCGGCGCGCACCTACCTGGTGTTCTTCGGCTGGGACCGTTCGGATCTAACGGACCGTGCACGTCAAATCATCGCGGAGGCCGCGAAGGCCACCACCCGCGTGCAGGTGACGCGCATCGAGGTGTCCGGCCACACGGACACGTCGGGCACGCCGCGCTACAACCAGGGTCTGTCGGTCCGCCGGGCTCAGGCGGTCGCGGACGAGTTGGTGCGCGATGGCGTGGCGCGCGAGTCGATCACCGCCCAGGGCTTCGGCGAGCGCCAGCTTCTGGTGCCGACCGCCAACGGCGTGCGCGAAGCGCACAACCGCCGGGTCGAGATCGTTCTGCAATAGGCGTGGGGCGTGACCTGATGCAGCCGGGCTAAGACCGGCGGCGGGTCCGCGTCCGTGACCGGGTGGCCGGCGCCGGCGCTGCCGCGCACTCGGGGGCGACGACCGGCTGCAGGATCGACTTGCCGGCCGCGAAGTCCGTCAGCTCTGCGCCGCTGCGCAGGGCCAGCACCTCGTCGAATGTGCCGAGGTTGTAGCGGCAGAACAGGCTGCCCTGGCTCAGCCCGGTCTGCGACTGGCTGTTGGCAAGCTGGGTGATGTAGCCGTCCTGCTCCTGACGGGCGCGGCGGCCGCCGGCGCGGCTGAAGAAGCTGCTCAGCGCCTTGTCCTGGGATGCCAGCTCCGGGCGGTATTTCGTAATGAACGCGTTGTACTTCTCATCGGCGCTGCAGGTCAGCGCGGTGACCATCAGCTTTGACTTCAGCGCCGCCACGTCCAGTGCAGGGTAGTCGACTGGCCGGGCGCATTGGGCCGCGGCGACGTTGCTGGTCAACCCGATGGCAAGCAGCCCGGACACAAGCATGCGCATGAAATATTCCCCCACGACTCGGAATGCGATCGTGCCGCGAGCGCGCGACGGCCGAGGTAAACCGTCTCTTGGCAGGGAGCGCAACAGGCATTTGCAACGATGTTCCGCGGCACGGCGCCTGTTGCCGAAATGACGCTGTCGCGGCCTTATGGTGCCGTGCCGGCCTGCGGCGGCGCCGAGGTTGCAGTTAGGCACGCTCTGTGCATAAGACATGACGAATCAGCGGCGTGAGCCGCATGTCCACGCGCTCCTGAAAACGTAGCCCCGTCAAATTACCAGCACCGCCACCCTCGAAGCCGCATGCCACGAAAGCCCAACCGTCCAATGCAGCCGAACAGCGCCACCCCGTTCTCCTCCTACGACCCCGGCGCCTATTATTGCGAACTCACGGCCCGCAAAGGCGACGGCGGCTCTGCGGCCCTGGTGCGGGAGCGGATCAGCGCGATTGGCCTCGACGCCCTGCGCCTACGGGCACGGGCGGCGGAGCGCGACCTGTTCAACCTCGGCATCACCTTCACCGTTTATTCCGAGTCCAGCACCATCGACCGCATCCTGCCGTTCGACTGCGTGCCCCGCATCATCGCCGCCAAGGAATGGTCCGTGCTGGAGCGCGGCGTCGCCCAGCGGGTCCGCGCCCTGAACCTGTTCCTGGCCGACATCTACAACACCCGGCATATCACCCGCGACGGCGTGGTTCCGCCCGAGCTGGTCTATGGCAACGCCAACTACCGGCCTGAGATGGAGGGGTTCCCTGTCCGCTTCGGCACCTACGTCCACATCTGCGGCATCGACCTGGTGCGCGACCAGCATGGCAAGTTCTCCGTGCTGGAGGACAACGCGCGCACGCCGTCCGGGGTGTCCTACGTCGTCGAGAACCGGCATCTGATGCTGCGCGCCTTCCCGGACCTCGTGGCCGGCATGAAGCTGCGCCCGGTCGACGACTACGGCCGCCGGCTGCGCAGCGCCATGGACGAGATTGCGCCGGAGGGCATCGACAACCCGCAGGTCGTGCTGCTGTCGCCCGGCATCTACAACGCCGCCTACTTCGAGCACGTCTTCCTGGCGCGCGAGATGGGCGTGCCGCTGGTGGAGGGCGCCGACCTCACGGTGGAGGACGACAAGGTCTGGATGCGGACGACGGCCGGGCTGCGCCGGGTCCACACGATCTATCGCCGGATCGCCGACGACTTCCTGGACCCCACCGTGTTCCGCCCCGACAGCCTGCTGGGCGTGCGCGGCCTGATCGGCGCCTGGCGGCAGGGCAATGTGACGCTGGCCAACGCCGTCGGCACCGGGGTGGCGGACGACAAGGCGGTGTACGCCTACATGCCGCGGATCATCCGCTACTATCTCGATGAGGACGCCATCCTGCCGAACGTCGAGACCCACATCTGCGGCGAGGCGGAGGGCCTGGCCTATACCCTGGCCAACCTCGACAAGCTGGTGGTCAAACCCGTGGGGGAGAGCGGCGGCTACGGCATCACCGTCGGCCCGCGGGCGTCTCGGTCCGAACTCGACGCGGCCCGCGCCCAACTGACCGCCGACCCGGCCAATTGGATCAGCCAGCCGATGATCTCGCTCAGCGTCGCGCCCACCTTGACGGAAGCCGGGCTGCGCCCGCGCCACCTGGATTTGCGGCCCTTCGCCATCACCGGGCGGGACACCTGGGTGCTGCCCGGCGGATTGTCCCGCGTCGCGCTGAAAGAGGGCAGCCTGATCGTCAACTCGTCGCAGGGCGGGGGATCGAAGGACACCTGGGTGCTGGCGGAATGATCGGCCTTCAGCGTCGCACGCCGCTGCTGACCCGCGACGCGGAGGGCCTGTTCTGGATGGCCCGCTACCTGGAGCGGGTCGAGAACCTCGCCCGGTTGATCGACGTGACGCAGACGTTCGAAAGCCCGGGGCGGGAGGCCGAGTCCTGGGCGGCGCTGGTTGCCATCATGGCGGACGACGCCGGGCTGCAGGAGCGCGGCCTTGCGGTGGACGCCCCGAACATCAAACGCTTCTATTTGCTGGACCCCACCAACCCGACCGGCATCCCCGCCTGCATCGAGGCCGCCCGCACCAACGCGCGCACGCTGCGCCCGCTGATCAGCACCGAGATGTGGATGCAGCTCAACGTGTTCCACCACGACCTGCTCGCCATCGAGCCTTGGGAACTGGACGGCGACGCGCTGTCCCGCCTGTGCCGCCGCATCAAGGAGGGCGTGCAGGCGCATACCGGGATCACCGAGGGCACGTTCTTCCGCGACCAGGGCTGGCACTTCTACGAGGTCGGCCGGTTGATCGAGCGCGCCGACCAGACGACCCGGCTGCTGGACATCAAGTACCACCTGCTGGCCCCCGGCACGGGGGAGGAGCGCCGGGTGGTCGAGCTGACCCAATGGAACGCGCTGCTGCGGGCGGCTGCCGGCTATCACGGGTTCCGCCGGGTGGCGCAGGCGGGCTTCGTGCCGGCGGATGTCGTCGCGTTCCTGCTGGGCGACACCTCGTTTGCCCGCAGCGTTGCGCTGTGCGTGCAGCAGATGGATTGGCATTTCAGCGCGCTCCGCTCCCGCTACGGCCTGCGCGACACCGCGCCGGTGCTGGAGCGGATCGAGGATTTGCGCGTGGTGCTGGGCGAGCGGGTGCTGCGGCTGCTGCCGGATGGACTGCACGACTTCCTGGACAGCATGCAGCGCGACCTCGCGAAGCTCGGCGAGCTGATCGGCACGATGTTCTTCCGCGATTGGCGCCCGCTGAAGCAGAGCCAGGGAATCCAGGACGGACAAACGGGCCAGGGCCAATCGCAGGGCAGCCAGCCGCAATCCCAAACCCAGAAGACCGGCTGAATGGCAAGGCGGCCCGTCAGCGCCGGGCTGGGACTGGCGCTGCTGTGCCTGGGCGCCGCGTCCGCCTCAGCACAGCAGGCCGCGCCGCCGGGCATTCCGGCGGACCGCTTCCCCAAGCCGCTGCGCCCGGTGGCCAGCATCATCTCCAACCAGTGGTCGAGCGAGGACACGCGCGAGCGGGCGGGGGAGGCGGCCCGCGTCATGCAGCTGCTCGGCATCCGGCCCGGCATGGCGGTGGCAGATATCGGCGCGGGGTCCGGCTACTACACCGTGCGGCTGGCGCAGCGTGTCGGCCCGGCCGGCCGGGTGTTTGCCGAGGACATCATGCCGGACTACCTGGCCGGCTTGCAGCGCCGGGTCGCGGCGGAGAAGCTGGGCAACGTGACGCTCGCGCTGGGCGAGGCGCACGACCCGCGCCTGCCGCCGGCGTCGGTCGACGTGGCGCTGCTGGTGCACGTGTATCACGAGATTGACCAGCCCTTCGGCCTGCTGGCCAACCTGCTCCCGGCGCTGCGCCCCGGCGGGCGCGTCGCGATCCTGGACGCCGACCGCGCGACCTTGCAGCACGGCACCCCGCCCGCGCTGCTGGAATGCGAGCTGCGCGCCGTGGGGTACCATCAGGTCGCGTTCCACCCGCTGGAAGGCGGCGCGACCTACCTCGCGGTGTTCACCCCGCCGCCCCAGCCGCCCGCGCCGGCCAGCATCGTGCCCTGCCAGGGCGGGACCGCGCGCTAGACAAGCCGGACCGCCTGCCCGTACGATCCGCGGGCGAAAGGGGACAGGGTATGGCCGGGCGGGACCTCCATGCGGAGTGGCTGGAGGCTGACGGGCGGGGCGGCTTCGCCTCCGGCACCGTTTCCGGCCTGCGCACCCGGCGCTACCACGCACTGCTGCTGGCGGCGACGCGCCCTCCGGCCGGCCGTATGGTGCTGGTGAACGGGATCGAGGCGTGGGCCGAGGGGGACGGCGGGCCGGTTCCTCTCACCAGCCAACGTTACGTCCCCGACCTGGTGCACCACGATGCGCGCCCGCTGATCGCCTCCTTCGCGATGATGCCCTGGCCCACGTGGAGGCTTCAACTGCCGGATGGCACCGAGCTTTGCCATGAGATTGTGGTGCATCGCCGATCCGGCGCGACGCTGCTGCGCTGGCGCCGGATGGCCGGCCAAAGCACCTGCCGTCTGCATGTCCGCCCGCTGCTGTCGGGCCGCGACTACCATGCTTTGCACCGCGAGAACCCGGCGTTTCAGTTCGCCGGCGAAGTCCAGCAAGGCCTGGCCGGCGTGACGGTGGCCTGGCAGCCCTATGCCAACCTGCCGCGCATCATGGCCAGCGCCAACGCGGCCTATGCAGCGGCGCCCGATTGGTATCGCAATTTCCTTTACACGGCTGAGCGGGACCGCGGCATGGACGACACCGAGGACCTCGCGACGCCGGGCATCTTCACGTGGGATCTTGCCGCAGGCCCGGCGGCGCTCGTTTTGCGGGCGGGCGAGGGGCCGGGCCTGCCCGCGCTGGAGGATGCGGCGGGGATCGAAGCCGACGAACGGAGTCGCCGCAGCGAGGCCCCGCCCTTGGGGTCCGTGGCGTCCTATGTCGTGGGCCGGGGCGAGGGGAAAACGGTCGTCGCGGGCTACCCGTGGTTCACCGACTGGGGGCGGGACACCTTCATCGCGCTGCGTGGCCTGCTGCTGGCGACCGGCCGTGTTGCGGAGGCGGAGCGAATCCTGCTCGCCTGGTCCGGCCTGGTCAGCGAGGGCATGTTGCCCAACCGCTTTCCCGACAACGCCGGGCCGCCGGAGTACAACTCGGTCGATGCCTCGCTGTGGTTCGTCGTGGCCGTGCATGACTTCCTTCGCGCCGCGCCCGAAACGCCGTTCCGCGCGGCGTTGCAGGAGGCCGTGGGCCTGATCCTGGCGGGCTATGCCGGCGGCACGCGGTTCGGCATCGGGGCCGACGCGGACGGGCTGCTGCGCGCCGGCGTGCCGGGGCAGCAGCTCACCTGGATGGACGCGAAGGTCGGCGACCGGGTCGTGACGCCGCGCATCGGCAAGCCGGTCGAGGTGCAGGCGCTGTGGATCAACGCGCTGCGCATCGGGGCGGCGTGGCGGCCGGAGTGGGGCGCGCTCGCGGACCAAGCACAGGCGTCGTTCCTGCGGCGCTTCCCCGACCCGGACGGTGGCGGGCTGGCGGATGTCGTCGATGCCGACGGCGTGCCGGGCCGCATCGACCGCCGGCTCCGCCCGAACCAGATCCTCGCCGTGGGCGGCCTGCCGTTCCCCTTGCTGTCCGGTCCGGCGGCGCGGCGCGTCGTCGATCTCGTGGAGGCGCGGCTGCTGACCCCCATGGGCCTGCGCACCCTGGCGCCGAACGACCCTGATTACGTCGGCCGCTACGCCGGCGGCCCGGCGCAGCGGGACGGCGCCTATCATCAGGGCACGGCCTGGCCCTGGCTGGCCGGCCCCTTCGTCGAAGCCTGGCTGCGCGTCCGCGGTGACACCGCTGCCGCCCGCGCCGAGGCCGCGGCACGGTTCCTGGCGCCCCTCCGCGCGCATTTGAACGAGGCCGGGCTGGGCCACGTCTCGGAGGTCGCGGACGGCGACGCCCCGCATGCGCCCGGCGGCTGCCCGTTCCAGGCGTGGTCGCTGGGCGAGCTGCTGCGAGCGGAAGCGCTGGTGGCGCCATGAACCTGTTCGACACGGCCGAGGGCCGCCGTCTGCGCGCCACCGGACCCGGCGCACGCTGGCGCCGCTGGGGACCCTACCTCAGCGACCGCCAATGGGGGACGGTGCGGGAGGACTACAGCCCCGGCGGCACCGCCTGGGACTACCGGCCGCACGACCACGCCCGCAGCCGCGCCTACCGCTGGGGGGAGGACGGCCTGGCCGGGTTCAGCGACGACCAGCAGACCTGGTGCCTGGCGCTCGCCTTGTGGAACGGGCGCGATCCCATCCTCAAGGAGCGGCTGTTCGGCCTGACCAACGGGCAGGGCAACCACGGGGAGGACGTGAAGGAGCGCTACTTCTTCACCGACGGCACGCCGACCCACTCCTACATGCGGATGCTGTACTGCTACCCGCACCAGGCGTTCCCTTATCAGGAATTGCTGGACCGCAATGGCAGCCGCAGCCTCGATGAGCCGGAATTCGAGCTTGAGGACACCGGAGTGTTTGACGCCGGCTGGTTCGACATCACCGTCGAGTACGCCAAGGCCGGGCCGGACGACGTGCTGATGCAGGTCACGGCGCTGAACCGTGGGGCCGCCCCCGCGCCCTTGCACATCCTGCCGCAATTCTGGGCGCGCAACACCTGGTCCTGGGCGGACGGGCCGCGCCCCAGCTTGCGCCTCGCCGCCGATGGGTCGGTGCGGGCGCTGCGCCAGGGCTGGCGTCCCAGGCGGTTCGAGGTCGAGGGCGGCTATCCCTGGCTGTTCTGCGAGAACGACACCAACACGCGCCGCCTGTTCGGGTCGGGGGACGCCGGGCCGTTCAAGGACGGCATCAACGATTTCGTCGTGCATGGCGATCAGGCGGCGGTGTCCCGCGACGACAGCGGCACCAAGTGCGCGGCGCACGCCCAGTTCCTCGTGCCGCCGGGCGAGCAGGTGCAGGTCCGGGCCAGGCTGCGCCTCGATGACGGCAAGCCGGCCCCGGACGGCGCCGCTGCGATGCGGGTACGCCGGGCCGAGGCGGATGAGTTCCACGGCGTGCTGTCCCAGGGCATCGCCGACCCCGCGCGCAAGCTGGTGCAGCGCCAGGCCTTTGCCGGGCTGCTTTGGACCAAGCAGGTCTATCACCTGGATGTGGCGCGCTGGCTCGACGGCGACCCGGCGCAGCCCGCGCCGCCCGAAAGCCGCAAGCGCGGACGCAACCGGGACTGGCGGCACCTGAACAACGCCGACGTGCTGTCCATGCCGGATAGCTGGGAGTACCCGTGGTACGCCGCCTGGGACCTCGCCTTCCACGCCGTCGCCTTCGCCGAGCTGGACCCGCAATTCGCCAAGGACCAGCTCGTCCTGCTGGTCCGCGAATGGTACATGCACCCGAACGGCCAGCTGCCGGCCTATGAATGGGCGTTCGGCGACGTGAACCCGCCGGTGCACGCCTGGGCGGCGTTGCGTGTGTATCAGCGCGACGCAGCGATCACCGGCACGCCGGACCGGGCTTTCCTGGAACGGGTGTTCCATAAGCTGATGCTCAACTTCACCTGGTGGGTGAACCGCAAGGACCCGGACGGGCGCAACGTGTTCCAAGGCGGGTTCCTGGGCCTCGACAACATCGGCCTGTTCGACCGGTCGAAGCCGCTGCCGACCGGCGGCACGCTGGACCAGGCGGACGGCACGGCCTGGATGGCGATGTACGCGCTGAACTTGATGCGGATCGCGCTGACGCTGGCCCGCGACAACCCGGTATATGAGGACATCGCCTCCAAGTTCTTCGAGCACTTCCTGCTGATCGCCGAGACCATGGCGAACCTGGGGGAGGGCGGGCTGTGGGACGAGGCGGAGGGCTTCTACTTCGACGTGCTGCGCCTGCCGGACGGCTCGACGGAGAAGCTGCGCGTCCGCTCCATGGTCGGCCTGATCCCGTTGTTCGCGGTCGAGGTGCTGGAACCTGGCGAGGCCGCCGCCATGCCGGGCTTCGCCGGACGCCTGCAATGGGTGCTGAACCACCGTCCGGAGCTGGCCGCCCTGGTGTCCCGCTGGACCGAGCCGGGCTCGGGCGAGACGCAGTTGCTGTCGTTGCTGCGCGGCCACCGCATGAAGGCGCTGCTGCGCCGCATGCTGGACGCGGCCGAGTTCCTGTCGCCCTACGGCGTCCGCTCGCTGTCCAAGGCGCATGAGGCGCGGCCTTACGTGCTGGAGCGCGGCGGGGAGCGGTTCGCCATCGCGTATGCGCCCGGCAACGGCCGTACGCGCGAGTTCGGCGGCAACTCCAACTGGCGCGGCCCGGTGTGGATGCCGGTCAACATGCTGCTGATCGACAGCCTGCGGAAGTTCCACCGCTACTACGGCCCGGAATTCCGGGTGGAGTGCCCGGCCGGCTCCGGCGAAAGGCTTGACCTCGGCGAGGTGGCGGACGAGCTGTCCGAGCGGCTGGCCCGGCTGTTCCTGCCCGACGCGCAGGGCCGCCGGCCGTCAATGCCCGATGAGCGGCTTGAGGACGCGGTGCTGTTCCACGAGTATTTCGACGGCGACACCGGCCGCGGCCTCGGCGCCGCGCACCAGACTGGGTGGACCGCCCTGGTCGCGTTGTTGCTGGCCGGGCATGAATGACCTTTGCCGCCCCGCTTCTCCGTTCTAGGGTCAGCTATGATCTCCCTCGCGCTCGCCGCCTTGGCCTTTCTTGGCATCCACCTCGGAGTGTCTGGCACCGCCTTGCGGGACCGGGCCGTGGCGGCCATTGGGCTGCGCGGCTACATGCTGGCGTTTTCCATCGCCTCGGTCGGTGCGATCATCTGGCTGGTGTCGGCTTACGTGGCCGCGCCCTACGTGCCGACCTGGGGGCAGCTTGAGGGGTGGAAGCCGGTGATGATCGCGCTGATGCTGCCGGCGTTCCTGCTGGTGGTGATCGGCCTCGCCACGCCGAACCCGACCGCGGTGGCGCAGGAAGGCCTGGTGGACCGGCCGCCGCAGGGCATCGTCCGCATTACCCGACACCCGTTCCTGATGGGCGTGGCGCTTTGGTCGGGCCTGCACCTGATCGGTAACGGCGACGTGGCGTCCCTGCTTTTCTTCGCGGCGCTGGCGATCACCGCCGTGGCCGGCACGGTGTCCATCGACGCGAAGCGCCGGCGGGCGCTGGGGGACAAGGCATGGGATGTTTTCGCGTCCCGCACCTCCATCCTGCCCTTCGCCGCCATCCTGGCCGGGCGCAACAGCCTCGGCCTGCGGGAGATGGGCTGGTGGCGGCCCGCTGCGGGAGTCGTGGCCTACGCGCTGATGCTGGGCGGCCACGCGCACATCATCGGCGTCTCGCCCTGGCCGGCGTAAGCGCCAGGCGCATGATCCTGGCGGGGGAGATCGGCGCCGGCGGCGGGCCGGTACATGCGTTGGCGCCGGCGGTGGAGGGGGAGGAACGATGACAGCGAATGCGGTCGATACATTCGACTACGTGATCGTGGGCGGCGGGTCAGCCGGCTCCCTGCTGGCCAACCGGCTGACCGAGGATGGCGTCACCACCGTTTGCGTGCTGGAAGCCGGGCCGCCCGACCGGAATCCCTGGATCCACATCCCGGCCGGCTTCACCAAGACGCTGTTCAACCCGAAGCTGACCTGGCAGTTCAAGACCGAACCCACCGAATGGACCGCCGGGCGCGGCATTCCCACCACCCAGGGGCGCACCCTCGGCGGCTCCTCCTCCGTCAACGGCATGGTCTACAACCGCGGCCAGGCGGCGGACTTCGACAACTGGGCGCAGCGCGGCAACCAGG
>JAABUS010005469.1_pt1 | contig 16612 bp, 14 predicted proteins | sample 5560161 | NCBI WGS metagenome assembly JAABUS01 (sample SAMN10711885, study PRJNA513376) | rock metagenome | isolation source: Antarctica rocks | place: Antarctica: Victoria Land, Trio Nunatak nord | collected 2016-01-04
CGAAGCCGCCACGAGCCTGCCGTGCTGGAGCAAGAAGGTTGACCTGACGGCGTCTGGTGACGCGACCGGTTCCATCAACAACGTTGCGATCACTGACGACCCGAACGTGACTGGAGACCCGACCGACGGCCTCGCCACCGGTGGAACGATCAGCCCGCGTACGTTCGGCGAAGCATCCATCAACTTCGACAAACTGAGCTCCGGATCTGGCACCTGCACATCGTTCGGCAGCGCCTATCTGAAGAGCCGTTCTTCCGATTCCTTCACGGCGGCGCTCAAGGACTTCATTGCTCCCCTGAACCAGGACATCGGCAACTGCGGCAAGATCGTGATCGACAAGGTCACGAACCCGAGTCAAGACCCGACGAAGTTCAACTTCGCGCTCAGCGGCGGACCCACTGGTTCGACCATCAACAAGACCTTCCAGCTCGCCGACCAGGACACTCCTTACGACAGCGGTGGCATACAGCCAGGTACCTACAGCGCTTCGGAGAACAACATTCCGGCAGGCTGGGATCTGAGCAACACGAAGTGCACCAGTACTGACAGCGGTGACACCAGCACGATCAGCAACATCAGCGTCAGCACTGGTGAGACCGTCACCTGTACGTTCACGAACACCAAGCGGGGTGAGATCAAGGTCGACAAGGTCACCGATCCGTCTGGCGACCCGACGCCGTTCGACTTCTCGCTCACCGGCGGACCAACCGGTTCGACAGTGAACCAGTCTTTTAGTCTCAAAGACGCGGACCCCGCGTACAGCAGCGGCGCCATCAAGCCAGGCAGCGGTTACAACGTAGCGGAGACCGTTCCGAGTGGATGGGACCAGACCAGCGCATCCTGCGATAAGGGCGAGACCAACGTTGGCAACATCACCGTCGAACCAGGTGAGACTGTCACCTGTACGTTCAATAATACCCAGCAGCGGGGCAGTATCGTGATCGACAAGGTCACGTATCCTGGCAATGATCCGCAGCTCTTCGACTTCGCGCTCAGTGGCGGGCCGTCCAGCCTGAACCAGTCCTTCCAGCTTGCTGACCAGACAGCCGCGCATAACAGCGGCTCCGTACTCGCCGGCTCTGGCTACAGCGCTTCGGAGACGGTCCCGGCTGGCTGGGATCAGACCGGCGCAAGCTGCACCAGCACCGAGTCTGGCGACGACAGCACCGTCACCAACATCAAAGTCAGTGCGGGCGAGACCGTCACCTGTACGTTCACGAACACCAAGCAGGGTCACATCCTGATCGACAAGGTCACCGACCCGAGTGGCGATTCGCAGCTCTTCGACTTCGCGCTCAGTGGCGGACCCTCCGGCCTGGATCAGACATTCCAGCTCGCAGATCAGTCCCTCAAGCACGATAGCGGCGCCATCAAACCAGGCAGCGGCTACAGCGTTTCGGAGACGGTTCCATCAGGCTGGGATCAGACCAGCGCAACCTGTAACGATACGAACAGCATCGTTACCAACATCGACGTTTCTCCGGGCGAGACCGTCACCTGTACCTTCAACAACGCCAAGAAGATGACCAGCATCAGCACCGTGCAGCGTTTCGTTCCCCAGGATACGGCTACCATCAGCGGCTCCGGAACCGGAACGTTCAACGGACAGGTCGACTTCGAGCTGTACAAGGGCGCCAGCTGCGCCACCGGCGATCTGGTCTACTACGAGAGGAACGTTACCCTCCTCTCTAGTGGCACCGTGGGTACCAGCAATGGAGATGTCGCGAGCGCGAACCACTCCGCTTACTACGTCATCACCAGCTCTGGCGCGTACCACTGGAAAGTTAGCTACCACAACGACACTAATGGCCACCCAGCGGCATCCAGCTGCGTCGAGGAATCCTCGCTCACCGTAGATAACGACAACACCCAGCCATAGCCAGACGTGTTTCCGAGATCCCGGCGCACTTGAGCCGGGATCTCCCGGCACCCGATAAGAGGAGATCGAGGCCCGCCCACCGAGCGGGCCTCGGCCTTTGCTGAGCGTTCAGGTTGGATCTCCAGGAACTTTTCCTTGTGACGAATGTGTGCGGGATTGGCGGGAGCGCACCGCCCCCGGTTGCCTGGGTTTGTGAGACGTTGCGACGGTGGGATGGAACTGGATCACACGTCTCCTGGTCGAAGCGGGCTACGTGTTGTAAGCTGCATGATCTATGCAGGCAGTCATTCTTGTTGGCGGGTTGGGTACCCGGCTGCGGCCGATCACCTACGATATCCCGAAGGCGCTCGTGCCGCTGCGCAACGAGCCTTTTATCGGGTACATGATCGACTTCCTCCGCGCCGGCGGCGTGGATGGTGTCGTACTCTCGATGGGCTACCTCCCCGACCCGATACAGGAATATTTCGCGGGGCGTGAGGATCTGAAAGACTTCCCCATCCACTACGCTGTGGAGGATCATCCACTGGGAACGGCGGGCGGCATCAAGAACGCCGAGCGCTACCTGGACGGCGAACCGCTGGTAGTGGTGAACGGCGACGTGCTCACCGGTACAGATCTCAGCCAGGCCGTGGAACTGCACGAATCCTCCGATTCGCTGGCGACCATCACCCTGACGAGCGTCGAGGACCCGACGGGGTACGGGCTGGTGGAGATTGACCACGATATGCTGGTGCGCCGTTTCCTGGAGAAACCGGCGGCTGACGAGGTTACTACGAACCTGGTGAACGCCGGCATTTACGTGCTCGACCCCGAGGTGCTGCATCTCATCCCCAGTGGCCAGGAAGTTTCGATAGAGCGTGAGATCTTCCCTGAACTCCAGGCTCAGGGGACGCTGCGCGCCCACATTTCCAGCTCGTACTGGCGCGATATAGGGACACCCCGCAGCTATCTGGCCGCCTCGCACGACGTGCTCTCCGGTGCGGTCGGGGCAGCCAACGGAACCTTCGAATACCTGAGCGTGCACCCCTCGCTCGTCCGGGGCAAGAACTCCAAGATACTTCCTCCGGTCTCGGTGGCGGCGGGGTGTGAGATCGGGCACTCCGCCTCCATCGGCGGACGTACCTCCCTCGGACGAGGCTGCCGGGTTGGGGAAGGCGCCGTGGTCGAGGGGAGCGTCATGCTTGACGGCGCCGAGGTCGAACCAGGCGCCGTGGTGCGCGGTTCCATCATCGGCCCCAACGCCCGCGTTGGACAGAACGCCATCGTTCGAGGGCTCTCGGTGCTCGGCGCTGGCTGCGCGGTGGGGGAGGGCAACGTCCTCGACCAGGGAATCCGCATCAACCCAGGCGTCGTAGTGCCGCCCCGAAGCCTGAGTTTCTAGAGGTTTCAGGTTGCAGGCATCAGGTAAAGGCCAGGATGCGGAGAACCGGCTTTGGCGGCGCCGAGATGCATAAAGTGCTCGTTGTATCGTCTGGGAGTCTAGACGAACGGACCAAATAACCTGAAAGCTGATACCTGATACCTGACGCCTTCAAAATCTGGATCGAAGCCTCCCGCCCGAAGACGCTCACGGCCGCGGTCGCGCCAGTGCTCGTGGGGACTGCCGCGGCCTCGGCTTTCTCTGGATGGCGTTTTCTGGGGGCGCTGGTGGTCGCGTTGGCAGTTCAGGTTGGGGTGAACTACGCGAACGACTACTTCGACGGCGTGGGCGGGGTGGATACCGAGGCCCGTATCGGGCCGCGCCGCGCTGTCGCCTCGGGGCTCGTCTCACCTGCCCAGATGCGCTCCGCGATGCTGCTGGCGTTCGGGGTTGCGGCGCTGATCGGGTTGGCGCTCGCTGCTGTGGCGGGATGGTGGCTCGTTGCCGTCGGGGCAGCCTGTTTCCTGGCTGCCGTCGGGTATAGTGGCGGGTCTCGACCATATGCTTCGTCCGGGCTGGGCGAGGTTTTCGTGTTCGTCTTCTTCGGGCTGGTTGCGACGGTAGGCTCAGCATTCGTGCAGGACGGGAGGATCTCCTGGCTCGCCGTCGTTGCCGCCGTACCGGTCGGGATGCTCGCGGTCGCGATACTCGTAGCCAATAATTTGCGGGACATCGAGACCGACGCCCGCGCCGGGAAGCGCACCCTCGCCGTCCGCCTGGGCGACAGGGGAACCAGGATCTTCTTCCTCGTGTTCGTGCTGGGGCCTTTCGTATTCGTCCCGGTCGTGGCGGCCATCTCCGGCAGCCTCTGGCCGCTCATTGCTTTGCCCGCCATTGCGCTGGCCCCGGTTCCGGCTCGTGCCGCGTGGGGCGGGGCGAAGGGGCGCGCCCTGATCGCGGTTCTCGTCGGAACGGCGAGGCTCCAGATCTCCTTCGGACTCCTCCTCGCGGCGGGATTGCTCCTGGCGTAGGATGGCCCCATGCACGAGCCGTACCTGGACGCGCTGGCCGACCTCTTCTATCCGAGACGCTGCGCCGCGTGCGACAGGCGCTCCAGCGATGTACTCTGCCGGATCTGCTTCGATGCTCTGCCCCGTATAGAAGGCCCCCGCTGCGAGCGTTGCGGCCTCCCGACAGCCTTCGAAACCTACGTGTGCGACGCCTGCGCGAACGTCGATTTCGGCTTCGAGACAGCGAAGGCTCCCCTGAAATACGAGGGGACGGGCAAAGAGGTGGTCCACGCCCTCAAATATCGGGGCTACAGAACGGTTGCGGAGCGCGTGATGGCCCCGCTGATGGTGGGAGTCCTGGATGGTGAGATCCACTTCGACGCGGTAGTGCCCGTGCCGCTGCACCGTTCCAGGATGCGCCGGAGGGGCTTCAACCAGGCTGCGCTCATGGCGGGGGCGGTTGCGAATGAGATAAATACGCCCCTCTCGGATAGAATGGAAGCGGTGAGGAAGACCAGGGACCAGGTGGAGTTGACGGCCCAGGAGAGAAAAACAAACGTCTCAGGCGCGTTCCGGTCGCGCGAACCCGTGCACGGCAGGATCCTGCTCGTTGACGACGTTTTCACCACGGGCGCCACCACAAGCGAATGCGCCGAAACCCTCCTCCACGCCGGGGCTTCCGAGGTACACGCGCTAACGTTTTGCAGGACCGTGTGAAAAAGCTAGTCAGCCGGTCAGCTTGTCAGCGGAAAATGAATGTTCGAGGTGCTGAGTGAGGGATTTCAGAGAATTGAAGGTCTGGTGGAAGGGACATCAACTTACGCTGGACGTTTACGCGGCCACTGCCGGATTTCCTTGGGAGGAGACGTATGGGCTGACGGCGCAGCTCCGGCGCTCTTGCGCCTCTATACCGGCCAATATAGCTGAAGGCTGCGGCAGGAGTGGTGACGCGGAGCTGGCGCGGTTCATGCAGATCGCAATGGGCTCCGCCAGCGAACTGGAATACCATCTGCTCCTAGCCAGAGACCTGAACTTCCTGCATACTCAAACCCACGAAACCCTCTCGCGTCAGACGATAGAAGTCAAGCGCATGCTATCCAAATTCATAAACAAACTGCGTTCAGTTCAACCGGGCAGGGAAGTATCCGACCAGTCGGCCTACGGAAAGCTGACAAGCTGAAGTGCTGACAAGCTGACCAGCAGCCGACCGAAGGGAGGCTAAATGCACATACTCGTCAAGGGACGCAATATCTCGGTGACGGAGGCGCTGGAGCGGCACGCGCTGGAAAAGGTGGAGCGGCTGCGCCGGTTCTTCGACGACGAGAAGAGCGCTTCGCGGGCCGAGGTCGAGCTCACCCACGAGCGGAACCGTTCCATCTCTGACTGCGACGTGGCTGAGGCCACCCTGTTCATAAACGGCACGGTCCTCAAGGCGCGGGAGGCTTCGCCCGACATGTATGCGTCCATAGATCGCATGTCGGACAAGCTGGAGCGGCAGGTGAGGCGTTATCGGGGACGGCAGATCGACCGCTGGCAGGGCCAGATGAAGAACAGCGCACCCGCGCCACCGGAGCCCGAACCCTTCGTCGTCGAGGAAGAGGCGGAGATAGAAGACCGCATAGTGCGCACCAAGCAGTTCCAGATGAAGCCCATGAGCGTGGGCGAGGCGGCGTTGCAGATGGAGCTCCTGGATCACGACTTTTTCGTCTTCACCAGCGCCGATACCGGGGACATAAATGTGGTATACCGGCGTCGCGACGGTAATTTTGGGCTCATAGAGCCCGCGCGCTAGCGGGGAAATGTAATCCCGCGCAGCCTGGGAATCGGCCACACACGAGGTAATGAATCTTGTCTAACCTGCTAACGAAGATATTGAAGATGGGGGAGGGCCGCAAGCTCAAGGTCCTCCAGAAGGCTGTGGAATCCGTCACGGTCCTCGAACCCGGTATCGAGAAGCTCTCGGACGAGCAACTCAGGGAGAAGACCGGCGAGTTCCGCGAGCGGCTCGCCAACGGCGAGACCCTCGACGGCATCCTGCCAGAGGCGTTCGCCGTGGTCAGGGAGGCGTCCAGGCGCACCCTGGGCTTGAGGCCGTTCGACGTTCAGGTGATGGGCGGCATCGTGCTGCACCAGGGCAAGATCGCCGAGATGAAGACAGGCGAGGGCAAGACGCTCGCCGCCACCATGCCCGTCTATTTGAACGCGCTCTCCCAGAAGGGCGCCCACGTCGTCACCGTCAACGACTACCTTGCCCGCCGCGACGCTGATTGGATGGGTGAGATCTACGACTTCCTCGGGCTCTCCGTCGGCCTCGTGCAGGACGGCATGGACTTCGACGAGCGCAAGGTCGCCTACCACTCGGACATCACCTACGGTACGAACGCCCAGTTCGGCTTCGATTATCTGAGGGATAACATAGCTACTTCGACCGACCATCTCGTGCAGCGCGACCTCAACTTCGCCATAGTTGACGAGGTCGACTCAATCCTCATTGACGAGGCCCGTACCCCGCTCATTATCTCGGGCATGCCCGAGAGCGCCGCCGATACTTACTACCGCTTCGCCGCCATCATCCCGCGCCTGAAAGCCGGCGATGACTTCGAGGTGGACGAGAAGAAGCGCCAGGTCGCCCCGACAGAGAGCGGCGTCGAGAAGGTGGAGAACGCGCTAGGCATCGAGAACCTCTACGACGACGTGAACACCAACCTCGTCAACCACCTGAACCAGGCGCTCAGGGCGCACACGCTTTTCCACAAGGACGTGGAGTACCTCGTGCGCGACGGTCAGGTGTTCATAGTGGACGAGTTTACCGGGCGCGTGCTCGAAGGGCGCCGCTATTCCGAGGGTCTGCACCAGGCCATCGAGGCCAAAGAGGGCGTGGAGATCAAAGAAGAGAACCAGACCGTAGCCACCATCACCATCCAGAACTTCTTCCGCCAGTACGACAAGCTGTCTGGCATGACGGGTACTGCCGCGACAGAGGCCGACGAGTTCATGCACATCTACAAGATGGAGGTAGTCTCCGTCCCGACGCACAAGGATATGATCCGGGACGACCGCGACGACATGGTCTACAAGACCACGAAGAGCAAGTACGCATCCGTGGTCGAGGACATCATCGAGCGTCACGAGGAGGGCCAGCCTGTCCTCGTCGGCACGGTCTCCGTGGAGGTATCGGAGCACATCTCCACGCTGCTGAAGCGGAAGGGTGTCCCGCACAACGTACTGAACGCCAAGCAGCACGAGCGCGAGGCGGAGACCATTCTGGAGGCTGGGGAGCACGGCGCGGTGACAATCGCGACCAACATGGCAGGCCGCGGAACGGACATCAAACTCGGCGAGGGCGTCGAAGAGCTTGGCGGCCTGTACGTGCTCGGCACGGAACGCCACGAGTCGCGGCGCATAGACAACCAGCTTCGCGGTCGTTCCGGGCGTCAGGGCGACTCTGGTGAATCGCGTTTCTATTTATCTTTCGAGGATGATCTGCTGCGGCGTTTCGGCGGGCAGCGGATGCAGAACGTTATAGATCGCATCGGGCTCGAGGACGACGTGCCCATCGAGGCTGGTATGATCTCCGGTTCCGTCAGGCGGGCGCAGGAGCAGGTCGAGAGCCAGAACTTCCAGATCCGGAAGAAGATACTGGAATACGACGACGTTCTGAACAAGCAGCGTGAGGTTATATACGCGATTCGCCGCGACATCCTGATGGGCGGGAACGTGGATACCTGGTCCTACGTGGAGGAAGTCCTCTCCGAAGTAGTTTCGGGATACGCCTCGGACGCCGTCTACCCCGAGGACTGGGAGCTAGAAGCCCTCTCCACGGAACTCAACCGCTTCTATCCGACGCAGGTGGACTTCACTGGCCTGGACATCGAGAACCTGACCAGCGCGGACATCTCCGCCATGGTCCTCGAAGACGCCAGGCAACGCCTCGCTGAACGCAAAGGCGAGTGGGAGGCCCGCACCACGGAGCTGGAGCGGCGCGGTCTGGTGCGCACCGACGGCCTCGATTCTTTCGAGGAGGCCGAACGCCGGACGCTGCTCTCCATTGTGGATCAGCGCTGGCGCGAACACCTCTACGACATGGATTACCTGCGCGAAGGCATAGGCTGGCGCGGTCTCTCCCAGCGCGACCCGCTCGTGGAGTACAAGCGCGAGGGTTTCGACATCTTCCAGGAGATGGAGCGCGGCCTCAAGGAAGACTACGTAACCTACATCTACCGCATAGAGAACGTGCAGTTGCGCGAGGAGCCGCAGATGCAGCAGCTCTCGTACAGCGGCGGCGAGGAAGAGCCGAGCCCACAGCAGAGCCAACCGCGTCAGGCGGCAAACAACAAGGTCGGGCGCAATGAACCGTGCCCTTGCGGCAGCGGGAAGAAGTACAAGAAGTGCCACGGTCAGCCTGGCGCACCGCCGCTGAACGTGCCGGTTGGCTCCACGGATGCCCCGGATCAGCGGACGGGTTAGTGACGGAGCTGCGGGAGAGAGCATCGGGGCTGGAAGGGCGGCTGGCGGAACTCGAGGCGTTCTTCGACGTGGAGTCTCTGCGCGAGGAGTCCCGCACGCTCTCCGAGGAGATGAGTCAGCCTGGCTTCTGGGACGACCCGGAGCAGGCGAAGGAAGTCTCGTCCCGCTCCTCGCGAGTGGAGGGTCGGCTGAAGCTGATGGAAGACCTGCGGGGACGACTCACTGACTCGGGGGAAATACTCGCGCTGGCTGATGAGGATAAGGATCTCCTCTCCGAAGTCGAGGATGAATTAGAACTGGTGGAGCGGGTTCTCGAGGAGCAGGAGGTCGCCCGGCTCTTTTCCGGTGAATACGACGAAGGCGACGCCATCCTCAGCATCAATCCAGGCGAGGGCGGCGTGGATTCCCAGGATTGGGCCGAGATGCTGACTCGTATGTACCGCCGTTGGGTGGAGCGCCGGGGCTTCGACCTTGAGGTGATCGAGTACACCGAAGGCGAAGAGGCTGGCATCAAAAGCGCCACTTTCAACATCGGAGGGGAACACGCCTTCGGGCTGCTCTCGGCCGAGCGGGGCGTTCACAGGCTGGTACGCATCAGCCCGTTCGATGCGCGGGGACGGCGGCACACCAGCTTCGCCTCGGTCGCAGTTGCGCCCGTGGTTGGTGATGCCGTGGAGGTCGAGATCGAGGACAAAGATCTCAAGATAGATACCTACCGGGCCTCGGGAGCGGGCGGGCAGCACGTCAACAAGACGGATTCGGCGGTCAGGATCACGCACCTCCCGACAGGCATCGTGGTGCAGTGCCAGAATGAGCGCAGCCAGCACCAGAACCGGGAGGTTGCGATGAAAGTCCTCCGGTCGCGGCTCTTCGTGCTGGAGCGCGAGAAGCGCGAGCAGGAGATCACCGCGCAGAGCGGCGAGAAGGCAGAGGTTGGGTTCGGGTCCCAGATCCGCTCCTACGTCCTCCATCCGTACAAGCTGGTGAAGGATCTCCGCACATCCGAAGAGACTGGGAACATTGACCGCGTCCTCGACGGCGACCTCGACGCCTTCATCTACGCATACCTGAAGTGTCGGGCCGTAGCCTGACGCCTTGCGGCGGCTGATCTCCGCCGGGCTCGTCGTGATCTTGGTCCTCGCGTTGCTCGCGGGGGTCGTAGCCCTGATCGGCGCATACACCTTCCTGCCGCCCATCCTGGAATCTGCGGTGGCTAGAGACGTACAGGACGAGCTGAACCTAGATCAAGCGCCGGAAGTCCGGCTCGAGAGCGATCCTCAAACAGCGATTCTCGTGGGAACTTTCTCCGGCGGGCGTGTCTCGCTGCGGGACGTGAACCTCGGCGATGTTCGCGCCGAGAGGGCTATCGTTGACCTCGATCCTTTCGACGTGGACGTGTCTGAGAGCGTGTTTCGGGGCGAAGCCGTGGGGGATGGACCGCTTTCAGGGAGGCTGCGCGTCACGATATCGGAGGCGGAGATCTCACGCCTCGCTGGCGACGCGGCGAGGACGCCGATTGCTGGCGTCCAACTGGAGAACGGCAGGATGCGCGTGAGATCCACGATAACTGTATTCGGTATCGAAGTCCCAATCTCCGTGTCAGGGAAACTGTCCCTCCGCGACGGGAAACTGGTGTTCGTGCCAGACAGCCTGGAGGCGGCCGGGGTTCCGGTCCCTGACGAGATGTCGAACCAACTGCTCTCGGATGCGGCTTTCACTTATCCGCTGCAAGGATTGCCTGACGGAACCCGGATAACCGGGGCCAGGGTCGAGGAAAACAGCCTGGTGCTAACGGGTGAGATACGGGGTCTACGGCTTGGCGGCTCCGGTTGATATTACTCAGCTTTGTTGTTACGCTCCGCGATGGTCGGTAGAGGTCCAGGAGGGGTAACCTCACCGCGAAAGGCCCGGTAAGCCCTCACGGATCGCAAGAGCCCATCGTGGCTTGCGTCTGGAGTCTCGCGATGATCCGATTCGATAACGTCACCAAACTCTACGGTCGGGACACGGTCGCCCTGGAGCAGGTGAACCTTGAGATAGAACCCGGTGAGTTCGTTTTTCTCGTCGGGGCGAGCGGCTCGGGCAAGAGCACGCTGGTCCGTTTGATCCTGAAAGAGATGGAACCCTCGCGCGGGGCAATCTACGTGAAGGGCGTCAGGCTTTCCTCGATACCGCGCAGGCAAATACCGCGCCTGCGGCGGGACATCGGGTGCGTATTCCAGGATTTCAAGCTCCTTCCCAACAAGACGGCAGCCGAGAACGTAGGGTATGCGATGGAGGTCACGGGTCAGAAACGGCGCGCCATCCGAACCAAGGTGCCCCAGATCCTCGATCTCGTCGGACTATCCGCGAAGATGGGCAAGTTTCCTCGGGAACTCTCAGGCGGCGAGCAACAGCGGGTCTCCGTGGCGCGGGCTTTCGTGTCCCAGCCGCGAATCCTGTTAGCCGACGAGCCGACCGGCAACCTCGACCCAGAGACATCGGTCGGCATCATGAACCTTCTGCAGAGGATCAACCGCATAGGCACCACGGTGCTGGTCGCCACCCACGACCGGGAGATGGTGGATGTGATGCGCAAACGCGTCGTTGCCCTGGAGCAAGGGCGCGTGGTCAGGGACATGGTCAAGGGGGCGTACGCGGATGAGGTTTAACCTCGGTTTCTTTCTGAAAGAGGCGCTTACCAACATTCGCCTGAACCTGCTCATGAGCGTGACGGCGGTGACCACCACCTTCGTGTGCGTGCTGGTTCTCGGTGCGGCCATCCTGGTCAGCGGGCACGTTGAGGGCATCATCGGGTCCGTGCGCCAGGACGTGAGCGTCGAGGCGTTCTTCTCCCCGGATGAGACACAGGACAGGATAGACGAGGTGCGCCAGCAGGTCGAAGCGTACCCCGAAGTCTCGGAGGTCAAGTACATCTCCCAGGAGCAGGCGCTCGCTGACTTCAAAGATACTTTCAAGGACAACCCTGAGATATACCAGGATCTTGGGAGCGACGTGCTGCCCGCTTCGCTGGCGATACAGATCGAAGATCCGTCAGAGGCCGAGGCAGTCGCAGGGAAACTCCGGTCTGCAGGCTTCACCGACGAGAACCTGAGCTATCCGCAGCAAACAATCGAACGCCTCAACTCGGTCACGTCGTACATGATCTGGGGCCTCCGCGCCGCGACCGCGCTGTTCCTGATCTCAAGCATATTGCTGATCTCCAACGCGATTCGTCTCTCCATCTTCGCCCGTCGCCAGGAGATCGAGGTGATGAAGCTGGTTGGCGCCTCTGATAGCTTCGTGCGGACGCCTTTCGTGTTCGAGGGGATGATGCAGAGCCTGGTCGGGGCAACGCTGGCGGCGCTCGTGGTCGTATGGTTCAACTACCTGTTCGTGGACTGGGCTCGTGACTACCTTCCGTTCTTCCCCATCTCGGCCTCCGCGATCAATACTTTTCTCGTGCTCGTGATCCTGGTGGCGGTCGGCGCGGCGATAGGCGTGCTCGGCAGCTTCCTCTCGGTGACGCGCTTTTTGCGCGTCTAGGCTTCAGGTTACAGGTGTCAGGCATCAGGTAAAGTTCCTGACAGCTGAACCCTGATGCCTGACACCTCCTCCGTGGTAGACTCAAAGCATGTCTGATGTATCTTCCATTCGGGATGAATCGTGATACTTCCAGCGGTTTTGCGTCGGCCTGGCAAGTATTCCATCGCTGATCCCCTGTTCGTTGAGGAGCGGCGTCCCGTGCTTGTCGCCCGCAGGCAGCGCAAGGGCGCCGAGGCCGGGGATATAGTGCTCGTCCGTGCGCGGGAGCGGGATCGCTCGCTGCGGGGCGAAGTGGTTCGCGTCATGGGATCATCGGACGACCCACGTAACGTCTACGATGCCCTCTTCGCCTCCATAGACACGTCCAGAACCTTCTCTCCGAAGGTCGAGGAAGCCGCCGAGACGGTATCAGGCGGGGAACTGGGGGAGAGGCGGGATCTCCGTGACCTCCCAACCGTCACGATAGATGGCGAGGACGCTAAGGACTTCGACGACGCCATCTCGGTGGAGCGATCCTCCTTCGGTTACAAAGTATGGGTTCACATCGCGGACGTGACCCACTTCGTGAAACCGGGGAGCCGTCTGGACCGCGAGGCGGCCAGGCGGGGGAACTCCGTGTACCTGCCTGGAACCGTTGCGCCGATGCTCCCGGCGCGTCTCTCGGACGACGTGTGCTCGCTCAGGCCGAACGTCGAGCGGGCGGCGGTCACGGTGGAGATGGACCTCGCGGAGTCAGGGGAGGTGCGGAGCCAGAAGGCGTACCGAAGCCTCATAATCAGCGACGCCCGGCTCACCTACGAAGCTGTTGACGCCTTTCTGCGCGGCGAGGGGACTGTGGAGCAGCCGGAACTGGTGAGGGCTGCCTTCGATCTCTCGCGCAGGCTGAAGACGAGGGCCGCCGTGCGGGGTAAGCTGGAACTCGGCGGACGGGAGCCGGATTACGAGCTGGACCCCGAGGGTGTGCCCATCGCCGCCAGGGTCAGGCGCTCGACGCCGGCGCGAGAGTTGATCGAGGAGCTAATGGTTCTCGCGAACGAGGCGGTCGCGAAGATGGTGCTTGGCAAGGCTGGCGCCGTGTTCCGCGTCCACGAGCGCCCGAATGCGGAGTCCATGCAGGTGCTTGCGGATCGGCTCGCGGCCATCGGGGTGCAGGAGGAGCCAACGCCTGAGAACCTTGGGGATATCGCCGCGAGATCCAAATCCGACGCCGTAAACTACATGATCCTGCGTTCCCTGCCCCGCGCCAGCTACGCGCCAGCGAGCCCAGGTCACTTCGGGCTGGCGCTGGAAGATTACACGCACTTTACATCCCCTATACGGCGCTACGCAGACGTGCTCGTGCATCGGGTGCTCCTCGGGGACGAGGCGCCTGAGGATGTGGCTGGTGTGGCGGCTTCCATCTCCGAGCGGGAGTACCGGTCCATGATCTGCGAGCGCACGGCAGACGAGTACACGCTCATGTGGCTGATGCGGGATCTCGTCGGCGAAGTACTCGAAGGAACGATAGTGAGCACCACCAACTTCGGCCTCTTCGTGGAGATGGAGACAGGGGCGACTGGCCTGGTTCACATCAGCAAGCTCCCGGGAAGATGGGACGTGGAAGAGAACGGCGTCGTGCTATCCAACGACCAGATCGGGGCGTCGTACCGCGTCGGGGACAGGGTCCTGGTCGAACTACTGGACGTGCTGCCGCTCATGAAGCGGGCCGAGTTCAAGATAGTGAAACGAATTTGATGGATTTGATGGAGATGATGGGGAAAGCATGACGGATTACGCACGAAACAAGAAAGCATTTCACGACTTCCAGATGGAAGAGAGATACGAGGCCGGTATCGCGCTGACCGGGCCAGAGGTGAAGTCCATCAGGGCAGGGCAGGCGAACCTCAAGGAGAGTTATGCGCGGGTGCGCGACGGTGAGGTGTTCCTGATCGGGGCCCACATCTCACCCTACGAGAACGCAAGGATTCAGGGCCAGCTCCCGGCGCGCGACCGCAAACTGCTTTTGCATCGGGGTGAGATCTCACGCCTCATCGGCAAGAGCCAGGAAGATGGCAAGACTCTCATTCCTCTTCGGTTCTATACGAAGCGGGGCAACATCAAGCTGGAGATCGCAGTCGCCAGCCGCAAGAAGCAGTACGACAAGCGACGCGAGATCGCCCGCAAGACGGCGGACCGCGAGATGGAACGCGCCATGAAAGAGCGCCTCCGCCGCTAGCAATAGTCGGGAGAAGCGCCCTCTCGGTCCCACAACCTGCCTGGAAACGGCCTTCGTGTGCGGTATAATCTGGCCTGTTAATGGGGGCGTACCGGCTTCGACGTGAGCGGACAGCGTCCAGTGAGACGAGCCGAGTTTGCTGGAGACTCGCAAAACGCCGGCACCTTAACAGACACGCCAACAACGTGGATGACATGGCGGTTGCTGCTTAACCAGTAACCTCGATCGGCCCGGGTAGTCCACGACTCGGATACCGGTCTCATTTAGTGGACTTACCCCGATGGTCCTGGCTCCGGGATTCTAGGGGGACATTTAACGGGCTAGCCCCGTTGCGGCGCCCCGGTCCGCAGCGGAAGGCGAAAATATACCGGGAGCTACGCTCGTAGAATCTCACGGACGGCGCGCTCGCGGACGCGGGTTCAATTCCCGCCGCCTCCACTACGAAAGCCCGCCACCGGTGGCGGGCTTTTCCCTGGTTCCTTCCCGCGCTGGCTGGGCGGAGTTGTGTGCCTGGGTCACGATGCCGCATAATGCCGCTGTCTTTCAAAACGCCGGGGCGGAAAGGCGCGTCCCGCAGCCGAAGGGAGCGATTTGTACTGTCCCAACTGTGGAGCCCACAACGCTGAGAATGCCACGCGGTGCGTCAACTGCGGCAACGCATTGCAGCCCATCACAACGCCAACAGCGAACGTTCCCCCGCCGCCACAGTTTGGGCCACAGGCTACGGTACCCAACTACCTGATACCGGCCATCCTGACTACGGTTTTCTGCTGCCTGCCTTTCGGTGTAGTCTCCATCGTGTACGCGGCGCAGGTCAACGGAAAGGTTGAAGTGGGGGATCGCCCCGGCGCCATCGAGAGTTCCCGCAAGGCGCGTCTTTGGGCCTGGGTCTCGTTCGGCGCGGGATTGGTCGTCATCGTTTTGAGTGTCCTCTTCGGGGTCTTGTCGGCGTTGCTGAGCGCCGGAGCCAATTACTGATTTGCGGGCTACGTCCGCCGGCGAGCGGCTGATCTCGGCCTCCATCCTCGTGCTTGCCGTGGGCGCTTTAGGTTTCCTCTACCTGGTCAATCCGGCATCGTCCAGCCTGATACCTCCTTGCCCGTTTCGGGCTATCACCGGCTGCTATTGCCCCGGCTGCGGGAGCGTGCGGGCGCTGCACCAGTTGGCACGGGGGCATCTGGTTGCGGCGCTCGGGCTCAACCCGCTGATGGTGCTCTCGCTGCCTTTCGTCGCCTATCATGGCGTGTCCCAGGCGAAGTTCGCGGTGACGGGGCTGCCGCTTCGCAGGTTCTTCGTGGGATCGCGTTGGATCTGGGGCCTGCTCTGCCTGATCCTCGTCTACGGGGTCTTGAGAAACATCCCTTTGTATCCATTCGATTTGCTTGCCCCTTGATGGACTTACATCAAGCATTACTGGCTAGGAAACCGGATATAATGCTGTTCCGTGAGTGATCCAAGGCCCATAGGCGTCTTCGATTCGGGGGTCGGCGGGCTGACGGTGCTGGCGGATATCCACGACCGGCTGCCGTACGAGAACACCATCTACTTCGGTGATACAGCAAGGGTTCCATACGGGCCGCGCGACCTCGCTGAGGTGCGGTACTTCGCATTCGAGATAGTTCGTTATCTCGTGGATCAGGACGTGAAGCTGATCGTGATCGCTTGCAACACGGCAGCCGCAGCGGCCCTGAAGGCATTGCAGAGGTCGTTCGACGTTCCCATTATAGGGGTGGTCGAGCCTGGGGCGCGGGCTGCTGTCCTGGAGACGCGCAACCGCCACGTCGGGGTGCTTGCGACCGAGGGCACGGTCAAGAGCGGGGCATACAGGAGGGCCGTGGGCTCGTTGGATGCTGGCGTCAAGATCTACGAGCAGGCCGCCCCCGAGTTCGTGCCGCTCATCGAGCGCGGCGTCACAGGAGGGGCTGAACTCGAAGAGCCTGTGCGGCGGTACTGCGATCCGCTGATGGAGAGAAACGTGGACGCCGTGATCCTGGGTTGCACCCACTACCCTCTTATCTCGGCTACCATCAACCGGGTGCTTGGGCCGGGAGTTCGTCTGATCTCCTCCGCAGGCCAGACCTCCCTGGAGACGGCCCGCGTCCTTTCCCGCCGCGGTTACCTCCGCCGCCCGGAAGATCCAGAAGACCATGGAAAGG
>JAABUS010005470.1_pt1 | contig 16610 bp, 16 predicted proteins | sample 5560161 | NCBI WGS metagenome assembly JAABUS01 (sample SAMN10711885, study PRJNA513376) | rock metagenome | isolation source: Antarctica rocks | place: Antarctica: Victoria Land, Trio Nunatak nord | collected 2016-01-04
AGGACAACCTGTTCGTGGAGGGCGCCGCGCGGCTGTTCAGCGAGCAGCGCTTCCAGGAGCTGCCCCAGCTCTCGGACCTGATGGAGGTGCTCGAGCGGCGGGTGGCCCTGCTCTCGGTCCTGCGGGCGTCGCTGACCGAGTCAAACGTCTATCTGCGCATCGGCGGCGAGAACCCCGCGCCCGAGCTGCGTTCGCTGAGCATGGTCGTGGCCAACTACGGCGTCGCCCGGCGCAACCTGGGGTCGGTCAGCGTGCTGGGGCCCGTGAGCATGGACTACCCCAAGGCCATCATCGCCGTCCGTCAGGCTGCGGCCGAGCTGTCGCGCTTCGTGGCCGAGGTGTACGACGAATGAGACGCGACGCCTACGAGATCCTGGGAGTGCAGCGTGAAGCCGACGAGCGGACGGTCAAGAAGGCCTTCCGCGTGCTCGCGCGAGAGCTCCACCCCGACGTGAACAGCCACGACCCCGAGGCCGAGGCCAAGTTCAAGGAGGCGGCCGAGGCGTATGAGGTGCTGTCCGATCCCGAGCGCAAGGTCGTCTATGACCGCCGTGGCTGGGACGGGGTCGCCTCCAGCGGCTACGCCTCTCAAACTCAAGGCTTCGGCTCCTTCGCCGACATATTCGACGCCTTCTTCGGCGGCGATCCATTCGGGGGCGGGGGCGGCGGCCCCCGGGCCATGCAGGGCGGCGACGTGGGGGTGGCGGTCGAGATCTCGCTGGAGGAGGCCGCGCGCGGGACCGAGGTCGAGGCGGCCTATGACGGGGTGGACACCTGCGAGCACTGCCACGGCAACCGGGCCGAGCCGGGCACGCCGATCGAGACCTGCGAGCGCTGCGGCGGCGCGGGCCAGCTGCGCGCGATCAGCAACACCGCGTTCGGCCAGCTGGTGCGCGCCCAGGCCTGCGACGTCTGCGGGGGCGAGGGCAAGCTCGCCCAGACACCCTGCCGCGAGTGCTCGGGCGCCGGCCGGAAGGCCTCGCGGCGCACCCTCGCGGTGGACCTGCCCGCGGGCATCGCCGACGGCCAGCGCGTGCGGCTGACCGGACACGGTCACGCCGGCGATCGCGGCGGCCCGGCCGGGGACCTGTACGTGACGGTGTCCGTGACCGAGGACGAGCGCTTCCTGCGCGACGGCAACGACCTGGTCTCGGTGGTCGACGTGCCGGCCCCGGCCGCGGCGCTTGGCACCACGGTGACCGTGGCCACGCTCGACGGCGAGGAGAAGGTCGAGGTGGAGGCCGGTACCCAGCCGGGCACGGTGGTGACCCTGCGCGGGCGCGGGATGCCCGCCGTGGGGCGCGGTCGCAGCGGTGACCAGCAGGTGGTGCTCAACGTGGTGATCCCGCGCAATCTCACCGATCGCCAGCGTGAGCTGCTGGCCGAGCTGGGAGACAGCGTGACCGAGGAGAACCTGCGCGAAGCCACCTCGGAGTCGCTGTTCAGCAAGGTCCGCCGGGCGCTGCGCTGAGGTGCCGGCCGGCACCCAGGTGTAGCACCACAGTGCTACACTCTGCTTGGTGGCCAGCAAGCATCCACGACTTGGCGTGGCCCGCGACCCCGTGCTCGAGGAGGCGCTCGCCCGGACGCGAGCGCTGCTCGATCCCTCCGAGACGCGCTCGGCGGCCGCTCACGTGCGCGCGCTCGCGCTGCGCGGGGCCGAGCGGGTGGTGGGGGAGCACGACGACCCCGTAGTCCGGTATCGCCACGAGCTGCGAGAGAAGTACAAGCTGCGACCGGCAGCGGCCGATCCCCTCAGCTACCGCATGCCCGAGGGAGACATCGACCCGGAGGACCCCAGTCCCGCCTCCGACGCCCTGCGCTGGGTGCGTGGCGAAGGCAAGGACCCTTGAGGGCTTCGTACCTCGACGCCTCTGCTCTGGTCAAACTGATCAAGCCGGAGGCCGAGACAGCGGCGCTGGGGCTGGCGCTGGGCAACGTGCCGGTATGGCTCTCCAGCGAGCTGGTCGCGGTCGAGTTGCGGTGCGCTGCGCGCCGCGTCGACCCCGGTCTGCTCGAGCAGGCTGACGCCGCGCTGTCGAACGTCGACCTGGTCGAGTGCACTCGGGCGATCCAGGAGCGTGCGGGGACGGCCTTCGCCACTCCGCTGCGAGCGCTGGACGCGATCCACGCCGCCACCGCACTCAGCGTGGGAGAGGATATCGACGCGGCCTACGTCTACGACGATGACCTCGGCGCCGCCTTGGCGGCCGAGGGCGTGGCGGTCGCGGCTCCGGGCCGTTGATCCGCCTGTCAATCCGCGCCCCGGTCGATGAGGCCGAGCTCGTCCTGGGCGCGCTCCTGGAGCTTGCGCCCTCGGGAATCGAGCAGGTGGACGGTGACGGCTGGACCGAGTTCGGCGTCTACGGAGCGCCAGGCGAGCTGCCTGAGCTGGAGGAGGGCGAGTCCGAGGTGGCCGGCGTGCGGGTCGTCGTCAGCGGGACCCAGGTAGCCGACGACTGGGGGGAGCGCTGGAAACAGTTCCACCGGCCCGTGCTGGTGGGCGAGCGCATCTACGTGCGGCCGCCATGGGAGCAGCCCAGCACCCGCCCCGGCGTGCTCGATCTGGTGGTAGACCCCGGCCGCGCGTTTGGTACGGGCTCGCACCCCACCACGCGCCTGTGCCTCGAGCTGCTGCTGGACGTTGCCGACAACGGCGGCTCGGTGCTGGATCTGGGCTGCGGCTCCGGGGTGCTATCGATCGCGGCGGCCAAGCTGGGCTTCGAACCGATCACTGCCCTTGACGCCGACCGTTTGGCGATCGAGGCCACTGAGGCGAACGCAACGGTCAACGGCGTGAAGCTCGTGCACGTCGGCCGCGCGAACCTGCGCGAGGAGGCGGCACCCGACGCGGACCTGTTGCTTGCCAACCTGATGCGGCCGCTGCTGCTGCGGGTAGCCGAGCTGATGGGCGCCCGCCGTCCGCACGCGCTGATCGCCTCTGGGCTGCTGGAGGAGGAGGCGGACGAGGTGGCGACGGCCTTCGCGCCCATGACCGAGAAACGCCGGTTGAGCGACAGAGGATGGTCGGCGCTGCTTCTGCAGGCCTAGCTCAGACCCGCCGGTGGAAAGAGCCGCTTCTGCGGTGGGGAAGAGCCGTTTACGAAATCGGCATGGATGCCGGTTTCGTCGATGGCATCGGTCTCATCGAGAGCATCACCGCACCGCCGACTGGCTCACCACGCCGGCCACCTCCTGCCACCACGCCTTGGCTTCGGCGCCCTCGGCCCGCTGGATGCGGTCCCGGCAGTACCGGAACAGCTGGCGAGGACCGCCGAGGGCCACCACGCCGGCGCCCGTCACGGCCAGGCGCCCGTCGTCGAGCAGCACCAGCGCGCCGGCCTGCTCACGGCGGGTTCGCAGCACCCGCAGCACCGCGAAGCCGTCTACGTTCTCCGGTCGGCCCGGGTCGCCCATGGCGTCCGCCCAGGGCTTGACGGTGAAGATCGGGGACCGCCCCGAGCCGGCGCGGGGCATCAGCTTCGGCTCGCCCATCGGCCCCGACCGCCACCGCTCGAACAGCTGCTCCACACCCGCCCTCGCCGGCTCGCGGACCAGGATGTGCAGGTGGTCCCCACCCTGCACCTCGGTCGACCCCCTCGGCAGCAGCGCCTCGTCGTCGCGCACGATCACGCTCACCAGGGCCTCGCGCGGAAGCTCGAGCTGGTTCACGCGCACGCCCGCTATCGCGTCGGTCTCGCCCACGGGGTAGTCCAGGACCTCGGCCCCCAGGCTGCGGATGGTGCCCACCTCGTGCAGCGGGCGGGGGACCGCCGGCTCGGTGCCGGTCACGCCCAGCGCCTTGGCCAGCGGATCGAGCGTCACGCCCTGGACCAGAGTGGAGGCAAGCACCACGAAGAAGACGATGTTGAAGAACACGCCACCCTCGTCCACGCCCTCGATCACGGGGAAGGTGGCCAGCACGATCGGCACGGCGCCGCGCAGGCCGGCCCAGCCCACCAGCGTCGACTCGCGGATGTTCAGACCGCTGCCCAGCGTGAACACATAGACGGCCAGCGGCCGGGCCACGAACATGAGCACCCCCGTCACGAGCAGGCTCTGGCCGATCACGTCTCCGAACTCCGATGGGCTGACCAGCAGGCCCAGCGTCATGAACATCGCGATCTGGCTGATCCAGGCCAGCCCGTCGTGGAACTCGTTGATGGTGCGCTTGCCGGGGATGGGCGCGCTGCCCAGGGCCAGCCCGACCAGGTAGACCGACATGAAGCCCGATCCGTGCAACACGTCGGCGATCCCGAAGCCGAGCGCGGCGAATGCGATCGAGCCCACGGGGTAGAGCCCGGGAGCGCCCAGGCGGGTGCTCTGGAAGGCCAGAACGCTCAGCCGGCCCACCGCCAGACCCACCACGACGCCTATGGCCAGCTCCGACGCCGCGAGGCCCAGCATGTCCAGAAGCGTGTAGTCGGGCTCCTGGACGAAGCGGATGAAGCCGAGCACCAGAATGACGGCGACCGGGTCGCTCAGGCCCGACTCGCCCTCCAGGATGCGGGCCAGGCGCTTCTCCAGGCTCGAGTCGCGCAGGACGGAGAAGATGGCGGCGCTGTCGGTGGCGGCCACGATCGACCCCAGCAGCAGCCCCTCGGTGGTGCTGAGGTCGAGCGCCCAGCCGGCCGCCAGGCCCACGATCACCGCTTGGGCGATCGTCGCGAGCACGGCCAGGGCGATGCTGGTGCGCAACACCGGCCGGATCTCGGACCAGCCGGCGGCCAGGCCGCCCTCGAAGAGGATGAAGGCCAGGGCGATGACCCCCACCGTTCGGGCCAGCTCCACGTCCTGGGCGCCGCCGCCGAAGTCGATCAGGCCCAGGCCATCCGAGCCGATCGCCATGGCGAGGCCAAGCACCACGATCAGGCCCGGCACCCGCAGGCGTCCGGCCATCAGCGAGGCGGCAACGCCCGAAGCCAGCAGCGCCCCGGCTACGAGCAGCAGGTGTCCGTCGTCCACGGCGGTCCGCTACCCGCGCTCGACGAGCTCCGCCAGGCCCCACAGGTCGTGCCACTCGTGGTCCGGTGGCTCCTCGGGGTCGGGCGCCGGCTCGCGGCGGCGGTTGATCCAGACGGTGCCCATGCCCAGCCCGCGGGCCGGGAGGATGTCGTACTTGAAGCCGAAGGCCACGTGCAGCACCTCCTCCGGCGCCGCGCCGGCCTCGTCGAGCAGGCGCGTGAAGGGCATGCGCCCGGGCTTGTAGCTGCGCACGTCCTCGGCCAGCACCACGTGGTCGAACTCCAGCGGGGCGAGCTGGCGCAGCGTGTGGTCCATGATCGCGTGATCGGAGTTGGAGATGATCCCCAGCGTCAGGCCCGCGTCCTTCACGCGCCTCAGCGCCGGAACCGTGTCATAGAAGGGCTGCCAGCACTGCATCGACTTCTCGAAGGCCCGGCCGTCCTTGGTGTTCCAGCGGTAGCCGCGCTCGGCGACCCAGGCGCGCAGGCTGTCGCGCAGCACGTCCGCGTAGGACCGGTAGTCCTCGTGGATGCACTGGAACTGGATCTCCTCCCAGCGCCGGCGCAGCTCGGCGCCGGACTCCGGGCGCGGGTCGCCGCTGCGCCGCGCCAGGTCGTAGAGGAACGCAGCAGCGCCTCCCTCCCAGTCCACGAGGGTTCCGTAGCAGTCGAAGGTGGCGACTTTGTAGGCGGACATGCGGCCTACAATGAGACCCTAATGGCCGTCACAGATCAGCTGCAGTCCGATGCCAACTCCGCGCTCAAGGCGGGCGATCGCGAGCGCGCGAGCGCGCTGCGCGTGGTCCGGTCGGAGCTGCAGAAGGCGGCGAAGGAGGGCAACGCCGACGAGGTGGCGGTGCTCCAGCGCGAGCGAAAGCGCCGCCAGGAGTCGGCCCTGGCCTTCCGTGAAGGGGGCCGGGACGAGCTGGCCGGCGCGGCCGAGCGCGAGGTCCAGCTGATAGAGGCCTACCTGCCCGAGCAGGTGTCGGACGAGGAGCTGAACGCCATCGTGGGCGACGCGGTGGCCGAGACCGGCGCCACCTCGCCCAAGGACATGGGCCGGGTGATGAGCATCGTCATGCCCAAGGTTCAGGGCCGGGCCGACGGGCGGCGCGTGAGCGCCGCGGCCAAGGAGCTGTTGCAGCCCTAGTGCGCGAGCAGATCGAGCTCTCCAACGAGGTCGCCGCCGAGCTGGCCGGGGCCAACGACATGATCATGCGCACCCTCGAGGAGCGCCTGGACTGCGAGGTGTTCCTGCGCGGCAACCTGCTGACCCTCGACGGAGGCGAGGAGGACGTGGAGGTCGGCAAGGCCGTGGTCCGCGAGCTGACCGACCTGGTCGGTCAGGGCCACGACGTGGTCCCGGGCACGATCGAGGCGATCGGCTCGGCGCTCGAGCGAGAGGAGAGCCCCAGCCGCATCCTCGAGGACGTGGTCTGGCGCCACCGCGGGCTCAAGGTGGCGCCCAAGACCGTGACGCAGAAGCGCTACGTGGACGCCATCCGGCACCACACGGTCACCGTTGGGATCGGCCCGGCGGGCACCGGCAAGTCCTTTCTGGCCGTGGCCATGGCCGTGGCTGCGCTGCAGCGGCGCGAGGTCAACCGGATCGTGCTGACCCGCCCCGCCGTCGAGGCCGGGGAGCGGCTTGGCTTTCTGCCCGGCGATCTGATGGCCAAGGTCGACCCCTACCTGCGCCCCCTGTTCGACGCCCTCTACGACATGCTCGAGCCCGAAAAGGTGAACGGGCACCTGGAGCGCGGCGTGATCGAGGTGGCGCCGCTGGCCTTCATGCGGGGGAGGACGATTAATGACGCGTTCATCATCGTCGACGAGGCCCAGAACACCACGCCGGAGCAGATGAAGATGGTGCTCACGCGGCTGGGCTTCAACTCAAAGATGGTGGTCACCGGCGACGTGACCCAGGTCGACCTGCCGCGCGAGCAGCGATCCGGCCTGCTGGTGATCGGCGACATCCTCTCGGAGGTCGAGGGGATCGAGTTCGTGCGCTTCGGTGGCGAGGACGTGGTCCGTCACAAGCTCGTGCAGCGGATCGTTGCCGCATACAGCGAGTACGCCGAGCAGCAGGCGCCCGAGCTGCACAGCGCTCGCAAGAAGGCTTGATCGAGTTAGAGGTGATCGGCGGCGAGACGGCCACGCTGCGGGCGGCCGCCGAGGCCGCGCTGGCGGCGGTGGGGATGGCCGAGGGTCATTTGGCGGTGGCAGTGGTGGACGCCGACCGCATCACCGGGCTCAACCGCGAGCACCGCGGGCTTGACCGGCCCACCGACGTGCTCTCTTTCCCGGTGGATGAGACGGGGCCGGTCGCCGGTCCCCGTGAGCTTGGCGACGTCGTCATATGCCCCGAGCACACCGAGGACCTGCAGGAGGCCGTGGTGCACGGCGTGCTGCACCTGTGCGGCTACGACCACGAGACCGACGCGGGCGAGATGCTGGTCCTCCAGGACAGCGTGGTCGCGGCGCTGGCGAGCACCGCAGGAGAGAGGGCTGGCGAGGAGCGCAGCCCGATCGTCGATCGGGCGAGCACAGGAGAAAATCAGTGACCCGCTCGGGCTTCGTGGCGCTCGCCGGGCGGCCCAACGCCGGCAAGTCCACGCTGGTCAACCGGATCGTGGGCGAGAAGGTGGCGATCGTCTCCGAGAAGCCGCAGACCACCCGACGCGAGGTGCGGGGCATCGCGACGACCGAGGAGTGGCAGCTTGTGCTGGTCGACCTTCCCGGCGTACAACGTCCCCGCGACGCCATGACCGACCGCATGCAGCGACGCGTCGGGCAGGCCCTGGGCGACGCCGACGCGGTGATCTTCCTGGTCAACGGCGATCAGGACGTGGGGGCAGGCGACCGCTACATCGCCCGCGCCCTGCGCGGCTCGAGCACCCCGGCCGTCACCGCGGTGAACAAGATCGATCGGCTCTCGCCCACGCAGACCGCCCAGGCGCTCAAGGCGGCGGCCGACCTCGACGTCCCCGGCGACGTGTTCCCGATCAGCGCCCGCAAGGGCACCGGCATCGAGCCGCTGGTCGATCACCTGGTCGCTCTGCTGCCACAGGGACCGTTCCTGTACCCCCGCGAGGCGCTGTCCGACCAGGACGAGAACGTGCTGCTGGCGGAGCTGGTGCGCGAGCAGGTGCTGCGCCGCACCCGCGAGGAGCTGCCCCACGCCGTGGAGGCCGAAGTCCTGGAGGTGGCCGAGCGCGAAGATGGGCTGTTGCTCGTCCAGGCCTGTCTGTGGGCCGAGGGCGACTCCCAGAAGGGCATTCTGATCGGCGCCCGGGGCCGGATGATCAAGGAGATAGGAACCGCGGCGCGGCGGGAGATAGAGGCGGCCACCGGCTCTCGCGTGCATCTCGACCTGCGGGTGCGTGTGCGCAAGGGCTGGCGCGGGGACGACGCGTTGCTGGACCGCCTGGGCATCGAATGAGCCGCCGGGGCGGGAGTCGGGGAATGCCCTTCAGGGCGACAGGGAGCACCCTTCAGGGCATTCCCCGACTCCCGCGGTGATCGGTGCGGGAGCCCGCCGTCCATAATCGGCCTGTGGAGAAGATCGACTTCGGTCCCGACGGCCTCGTGCCGTGTGTGATGCAGGACGCCTCCACCGGAGAGGTGCTGACCCTCGCCTACATGAACGAGGAGGCGCTGCAGCGCACACGGGAGACCGCGGAGATGCACTTCTGGAGCCGCTCACGCAGCGAGCTGTGGCGCAAAGGGGAGACCTCGGGGAACACCATGCGCCTGCGGGCGCTGCGCTACGACTGCGACTCGGACGCCCTGGTGGCGCTGGTCGACGCGTCGGGCCCGGCCTGTCACACCGGTGAGCGCACCTGCTTCTTCGGAGGGGACACCCAGCCCCAGCCCGGCGAAGCGCTGGCCGCGCTCGAGCGCACGATCGCCGAGCGCAAGCGGGCCGGCGACCCGGGCTCGAGCTACACCGCCAGCCTGCTGGCCGACCCGGGGGCGATCGGCGAGAAGGTGCGCGAAGAGGCCGAGGAGGTGACCCGGGCCGCGCGTGAGGAGTCCGACCAGCGCGTCTTGGAGGAGACGGCCGACGTGCTCTACCACCTGACCGTGCTCCTGGCCGCACGCGACCTGGGACTGACCGGCGCCTTGGAGGAGCTCAATGCGCGGCGGCGCTGAACAGGCCCCCCTGGCCATCGCGCCGACCCTGGAGGAGACGCGCGCGCTGGCCCGCGACCACACGCTCGTGCCGCTGCACCACACCTTCATCGCCGACACCGAGACCCCGGTGTCGGCCTACCTCAAGCTGCGCGGGGAGGGACCGTCGTTCCTGCTCGAGTCGGCCGAGCAGGGCACGCGCTTCGGGCGCTGGTCGTTTCTGGGCTATCGCCCCCGCACGACCATCCGGATCGACGACGGAGCGCTCACCGTGGGCGGTGAGCCACGCGCCTGTGCCGACCCCTACGCCGTGGTCACCGAGGAGCTGGAGCGCTATCGCCGCGCGCCGCTCCTGGGACTGCCGCCCTTCGCGGGGGGCGCGGTCGGGCTGTTCGGCTACGACCTCGTGCGCACCGCCGAGCCCGCCGTGGGGGAGCCAAACCCAGACCCGCTGGACATGCCCGACATGGCGTTGATGATCTCCGACGTGATGGTGGCCTTCGACCACCTGCGCCACGAGGCCACGATCCTGGCCAACGTGTTCGTGGATGGCGACGTGGACGCCGCCTACGCCGCCGCCGTGTCGTCGATCGCCGAGGTGCGCGAGCGCCTGGCCTCGACCGCTCCCCAGCCCGGCGCCGGGGGGCAGGCGGGGCCCATGCCCTTCGCGTCCAACGTCGGCCCGGAGGGCTTCGAGGACTCCGTGCGCCGTTGCGTCGAGTACATCCACGCGGGCGACGCCTACCAGGTGGTGCCCAGCCAGCGCTGGAGCGCGCCCGCGGCATCCGAGGCGTTCTCCATCTACCGGGGGTTGCGGGCGGTCAACCCCAGCCCCTACATGTACTTTCTCGACTTCGGTGACTTCGAGATCGCCGGCGCCTCACCCGAGTCGCTGGTCAAGGTGGAAGGGCGCACCGCCTTCCAGCGGCCTATCGCCGGAACCCGCCCGCGCGGGACGTCGGGCGCCGAGGACGCCCGGCGGGCCGAGGAGCTGCTGGCCGACGAGAAGGAGCGCGCCGAGCACGTGATGCTGGTGGACCTGGCCCGCAACGACCTCGGCCGGGTCTGCGAGTACGGCTCGGTGACGGTCGACGAGCTGATGGTGGTGGAGACCTACTCCCACGTTCTGCACATCGTCTCGGGGGTCTCGGGCACGCTTAGCGACGGCGTGGCCCCGATCGACGCCCTGCGCGCGTCGTTGCCGGCCGGCACCCTGTCCGGCGCTCCCAAGATCCGCGCCATGCAGATCATCGACGAGCTCGAGCCGGTCAAGCGCGGCCCCTACGGAGGCTCCGTGGGCTATGTGTCCTACTCCGGCGAGCTGGACACCTGCATCTACATCCGCTCGGCGCTGGTCAAGGACGGCTGGGTGCACACACAGGCCGGCGGCGGCGTCGTGGCCGACTCCGATCCGGACTACGAGCGCCGCGAGTCAGAGGCCAAGGCGGGCGCGGTGTTCGAGGCGGTAGAGCTGGCCGGCCGGCAGGCGGACTGGACGTGAACGTCCTGATAATCGACAACTACGACTCCTTCACCTACAACCTCGTCCAGTACGTCGGGGAGCTCGGGGGGCGCGTCGAGGTGGTCCGAAACGACGCGGCCAGCGTCGACGAGCTGCTGGGCCGGGGCCACGATCGGGTGATCATCTCTCCGGGCCCGTGCACACCGGCCGAGGCGGGGGTCTCGACCGAGGCCATCCGCCGCTTCGCAGAGGAGGGCGTGCCGGTGCTGGGGGTGTGTCTGGGACACCAGGCGCTGGCCGCCGCCTTCGGCGGCACGGTGGTGCGGGGCCAGCCCGTGCACGGAAAGACGGCGGTCATCGAGCACGATGGACAGACGATCTTCCGCGGGTTGTCTGCACCGATGACGGTGGGGCGCTACCACTCGCTGGTGGTGGACCCCGACCTGCCCGAGGGGCTGGAGCGGTCGGCGACCTACGGCGACACGGTCATGGCCCTGCGCCACCGCGACCTGCCTGCCGAGGGCGTGCAGTTCCACCCGGAGTCGGTGCTGACGGGGGAGGGGATGGGCATACTGCGCAACTTCCTCTTCACCCGGGGGGCTCCGCCCCCCGTGGACCCCCCGTCCGGCAGCTGATGGCGCCCAACCCGATTCTCACCGCCACGATCGACCGCCTGTGCCGCAGCGAGGCGCTGAGCGCACAGGAGACCACGGATGTCCTGCGCGAAGTCATGGCGGGCCGGGCCTCGCCGGTGCAGACCGCGGCTCTCCTGATCGCGTTTCGCACCAAGGGCGAGACGGTGACCGAGCTGGCCGGCATGGCCCGGGCCATGCGCGAGCTGGCGGTGAAGGTCGAGCCGCAGGCAGCCGCGCTGGTCGACACCGCCGGCACCGGGGGAGGGCGCCCCACCTTCAACGTGTCCACCACGGCCGCCTTCGTCGCCGCCGGGGCGGGCTGCCCGATGGCCAAGCACGGCAACCGCTCGGCCACCGGGCGCTCGGGGTCCGCCGACGTGCTGGAGGCGCTGGGCGCGCGCATCGACCTGACCCCCGAGGGCATTGCCCGGTGCATCGACGACGTGGGCTTTGGCTTCATGTTCGCCCCGCTGCACCACCCGGCCACGGGCCACGTGGTGCCCGTGCGCAGGGAGCTGGCGGTGCGCACGATCTTCAACTTCCTCGGCCCCCTGACGAACCCGGCGAGCGCACGCCGCCAGCTCATCGGGGTGTCGGACCGCCGCTTCCTGGACATCGTGGCCGGAGCCTTGGGTGAGCTGGGTTGCGAGCACGCACTGGTGGTGGCCTCCGACGACGGCCTGGACGAGTTGAGCGCCTCCGGGCCGACACACGTGGTCGAGCTGCGCGACGGTCACATCACGGGGTGGACCATGACCCCCGAGGACGCCGGTCTGCCCACCAGCCCCCAGGACGCGGTGGCCGCGGGCACCCCGGAGAAGAACGCCGCCATCGCCCGGCGGGTGCTGGACGGCGAAGCGGGAGCCGAGCGCGACCTGACGGTGCTCAACGCCGGCGCCGCCATCTACGTGGGGGGGCGCGCCGACTCGCTGGAGCAGGGAGCCCGGCGGGCGGAGGAGGCGATCGACTCCGGCGCGGCCCGGGACGTGGTCGACGCGTGGGTGGCACGCACGCAGGAGCTGGCGGCGTGAACCCCAGGCTGGAGACGCTGCTGCAGGCCACCCGCGACGCGCTGGAGGACCGGCGCCGGCGTGTGCCCGTCTCCGAGCTCATGCAGCGCGCCGCCGAGCGAGATGACGACCGCCCGTTCGCCGAGGCGCTGGCTCGCCCCGGCACATCGCTGATCGCCGAGCACAAGCGCCGCTCACCCTCGGCAGGCGTGATCCGCGACGAGGTGTCCTGCGGGCCGATCGTGGCCGCCTACGAGCGCGGCGGCGCGGCCGCGCTCTCCGTGCTCACCGAGGAGACGCACTTCGGCGGGTCGCTGGACGACCTGCGCGAGGCCCGTCGGTCCAGCCGCCTGCCGATCCTGCGCAAGGACTTCACCATCGATCCCTACATGTTGTTCGAGGCCAAGGCCGAAGGGGCCGACGCAGTGCTGCTGGTGGTCGGTGCGCTCAGCGGGGGCGAGCTGGCCGAGCTCTATTCGACGGCCCGGTCCCTGGACCTCGACGCGATCGTGGAGGTCTCGCGTCCCGACGAGCTGGAGGCGGCGCTGGAGGTCGACGTGGACGTGATCGGGATCAACAACCGCGACCTCGAGGACTTCTCGGTCGACCCCGAGCGCACCTACCAGCTGCTGGCCGATGTGCCCGCGGGCAAGATCGTGGTCTCGGAGTCCGGCATCTCGAGCCGGGAGCAGATCGAAGAGCTCGAACGGGTGGGAGTCGATGCCGTGCTGGCGGGAACCGTGGTCATGGGGGCCGAGGACCCCGAGGCCGCCGTTCGATCCCTGGTAGGCGGGGACGACGCGTCTCCGAGCGCCTGAGAGCCTCGGTGCGGTGCTCGCCGATCGACGATCGGCTGCGCTCCTCCCGCTGGCGGGGCTCTCCTGTGGCTGCGCCAACCCCTGGGTAGGGCTCGGAGAGTCCCCTACCATCCGGGGCGATGGCCACGACGCCGCAGCTCGACCCCGCGGCGGTAGCCGAGCTGGCCGAGCGTCTGCGGGTCAATCTGGGTCGGGCGATCAAGGCGCCCGAGCAGGTGATCCGGGATGTGCTGGTGGCTCTCCTCGCCGAAGGCCACGTGCTGATCGAGGACAACCCGGGGGTGGGCAAGACGGCGCTCGCGCGCTCGGTCGCGCGCTCTGTCGACGCCGAGTTCGCGCGCGTCCAGTGCACTGCCGACCTTCTGCCCGCCGACGTGGTCGGCACCAGCGTCTTCAACCAGCGCGAGGCCCGCTTCGAGTTCCGCCCCGGGCCGGTGTTCGCCAACGTCGTGCTGGTGGACGAGATCAATCGGGCGTCGCCGAAGACCCAGTCGGGGCTGCTCGAGTGCATGCAGGAGCGCCACGTGACCGTCGACAACCACACCCACGACCTGGCCCGCCCGTTCGTGGTCGTGGCGACCCAGAACCCGATCGAGTACGAGGGCACCTACCCGCTGCCCGAGGCCCAGCTGGACCGCTTCATGGTCCGCGTGTCGCTGGGCTACCCGTCCCCGGAGGCCGAGTCGGACATGCTGGCCAACCACTCCGACCACGACCGTGTGCTCGACCTCGATCCGGTCACCGAGGTGGGGGAGGTGCTGGCCGCCCAGGCCGCTGTCGCGGCCGTGCACGGCAGCGATGCGCTGCGCCGCTACGTGGTCGAGCTGATCGGCGCCACGCGCGCCGATCCACGGGTCGAGCTTGGCGCAAGCCCACGGGCGGGGCTGATGCTGTTCCGGGCCGCGAAGGCGCTCGCGGCGCTGCAGGGACGCGATCATGCGCTGCCAGACGACGTGCAGGCACTCGCCCCCTCGGTACTCACCCACCGGCTGTTGCTCGCCCCCGAGGCGGCCGGAGGGGATCGCGCCGCCGTCGTGGCCGATGCGCTCGACCGGGTCTCGGCGCTGTGACGGCCCCCGGCGACCCCCGCCGGCGGTGACCCGAGGTCCAGGGGCGCTCGCCCTCGGGGTCGCGATGGGTGCGGTGGCCCTGGTCTTCGACACCGCGTCGCTCTACGTTCCGGCCGTGGCGCTGGTGCTCCTCTCCGCCGGCGCGATGGCCTGGGTGGCGCTGGCCGGCGCCGGGGCGAGGCTCGAGCGCCGCGGGGGCCCTGCCACGGTCGAGGAGGACACGACCTACCCGCTGTCGGTCACGCTGCGCCCCGGCCTGCTTCCCGCCCCCCGCGGGGAGCTTCACGACCCGCTGCTCGACGACCCGCTCTCGCTGACCGAGCTCCAATCGCCCCGGGTGCGCATCGACGTGCGCTTCGCCCGGCGCGGGCGGCGGACGATCGAGCCCGGGCACCTGACCATCCACGATCCGCTGCACCTGGCCACCCGCCGCGTCCCCGGGCGGGGCGGCGACTTGGAGGTACTGGTACTGCCCCGGCTCGAGCCGGTGACCGCGCCGGGGGCGTCCGGCGGAGAGGGGGGAGGCCCGGGCCAGGATGGCCGGACCTCGCGCTCGGCGCTGCGGGCGCGGGCCGCCGGCTCGGCGGCCGAGCTGGACCTGGATGGGCTGCGCGCGTACCGGACCGGCACGCCTGCGTCCCGAATCCACTGGCCGGCGGTCGCGCGCAGCGGCGAGATGCTCGAGCGCAGGCTCACGGCGGAGGCCGACTCCGCGCCGCTCGTCGTGCTCGACACCACCTGCCCGCCGTCGCCGGAGGCGCTGGACGCCGCCGTGCGCGCCGCCGCCTCGCTGTGCGTGCACCTGGCCCGCCATGGGGGCGCGGCGCTCCTGATGCCCGGCGACCGGCGCCCGGCGGCCCTCGCCGCCGACATGGCCGGCTGGCCGGCGCTGCACGCCCGCCTGGCGCTCGTCGAGGCCGCCTCCGCGCGTCCGGCGCTGGCTCGTATCCGCCGCGCCGGCGCGGTCCTGTGGGTCAGCGCGCGGGCCGACCCCCCGCGTGACCTCGCGCGCGCCACGGCCGGCGTGGGCTGGCTCGTCACACCGGGCTTCAGGGAGGAGGCGGGCTTCCTGGTGGCCGGCTGTGCCGGGCGCCGGGTCACGCGCCGGGTGGCTGCGGGATCGGGGGTGGCCGCGTGAGTGCGACGGCAGTCGATCCGCGACCTGCGGGTATCGCCAATCGCCCGTCGGCCCGAGCAGCACCGGGCGGCGATGCGATCCGGCTCGTCGTGTTCGCCGCCCTCGGCGCCTTTGCCGCGATGCACTGGGCGGCGCTCGTCCAGTCGCCCCCCGTGGGCCGGGTCGGGCTGGCCGTGGCGCTGACCACGGCCGCGGGGGCCGGGCTGACCGGGCTGCGCCGCTCCTCGCGGCCCCGAGGAGCGGTGCACCTCGCGGCGCTCGGAGTCGTGCTGGTGGGAGCCATGGGCGCGATGGTCGCCATCGGCCTGCCGGCGCGCTTGGCGTGGCCGGGCCACTGGGATGACCTGGCCGGCGACCTCGGCCGTGGACTCTCGGGCATCCGCACGGTGGCGTGGCCCTATGGGGGTCCGGAGGAGGAGGTGCGCCGCGCGATCCTGCTGGGCGCGCCGGCGTTGCTGGCCCTTGCCGCGGCGCTCGTCTTCTGGCCCGTCCGGCGGGGCGCCGCACCCCTGCGCCTTCTGGGACTCGTCACGCTGCTGTGCCTCTACGGCATCCCCGTCACGGAGCAGGACCCTGGGTCGTCGCTCGCCCGTGGCCTGGTCCTTTTCGCGCTGGTGGCCTCCTGGCTGTGGCTTCCGCGTCTCCGGCTGCGCGAAGCGCTCCCGGGCCTGATCCTGATCGGCGTGGCAGGGCTCGCCTCGCTGCCGCTGGCCGCCCGCATCGACCGCGCCGACGCGCTCGTGGACTACAGCGAGTGGAACTGGTTCGGGGGCAAGGAGGTCACGTTTGACTGGAATCACTCCTACGGCCCGCTGGACTGGCCCCGCGACGGCACCACGCTCCTGACGGTCAAGTCGAAGAAGCCGCTGTACTGGAAGGCCGAGGTGCTGGACACCTTCGACGGGCTGCGCTGGGTCCGCTCGCGCTCTAACGACCGCACCAGCCCGCTGGGCGAGATGCCGCCGGACCCCGACACCCGCTGGGACCGCCGTATCCGCGTGACGGTGCGGTCGCTTCGCACCGACTTCGTGATCGGAGCCGGTACGCCGCAGCGGGTGACGGGTGCGGGTGAGGCGGTCACGGGCTCCGCCGACGGCACGCTTCGCCGCCTGGACCAACCCCTGCGCCGGGGTGACACCTACAGCGTGCGCTCCTACGCACCCACCCCCACCGCCGGCGAGATGCGCGGGGCCCCGACCGGCTACGACGCCCAGTTCGCGGAGTACACCAGCATCGCGCTGCCCCGCCCCGGCGAGGACGCGCTCGGGCGCAATGGCGCCAAATCCGCCCTCGCCTCCCGCGACCGCGTATCGGTCCCGCTGCGGGGGACGGACTTCGGCGCCGGCCAGGCGCGCCGCCGGCTGACCCGCTCGCCCTAC
>JAABUS010005471.1_pt1 | contig 16602 bp, 13 predicted proteins | sample 5560161 | NCBI WGS metagenome assembly JAABUS01 (sample SAMN10711885, study PRJNA513376) | rock metagenome | isolation source: Antarctica rocks | place: Antarctica: Victoria Land, Trio Nunatak nord | collected 2016-01-04
TCATCCGGGATCTGGACCTGCTGAGGCCGATCTACGCGCCGACCGCCGCCTACGGCCACTTCGGCCGTACTGACATCGAGCTGCCCTGGGAGTCCACCGACCGCGCCGATGCGCTGAAGTCCGCGCTCGGGCTCTAGCACGCGATTCGCGTGCTGTGCTGACGGCCAGGCCCCGCTGGGGCTCGGCCGTTCTGCGTCCCGGGACCTCGCGGCCCGAGGGTGTTTAAACGCGTAGAGCCCATCACCGGCAGCCGAGCGAGCCGCTGGCCTTCAAGCCGGCTGCTGGCTTTGCAAACGCCAGGGGATGGCACAAGGGCCAGCGGATGGCAATTCGCCACTGCGAACGGCACGCCAGTGGGACAAACTGCCTCAGGCCGACGCCGTACCGGCCAATATCCGGACCAAAGGTGATCACAGTCGGCTCGGCTCCCCTTGACGGCGATGACACCGCGCACTATTGTCTGAGCATCTGCTCAACGAGTGAGCAAATGCTCACGCGAACGGAGTGATTATGCGGGAGTCGTCGGCCGAGCAGCGAGTGCTGGTTCGCGCCGCGGTCCTGTACTACCGGGAAGGCGCGACCCAAGCAGAAGTCGCCCACCAACTGGGCGTCTCTCGAGCCACCGCCGGCCGGATGCTCGTCCGAGCCCGCGAAACCGGGCTGGTCAGGATCGAGATCGCCTCACCGCTAACCCGGCAGATCGAAGTCGAGATCGCCTTGGAGAAGCGGTTTGGGCTGGTGGAGGCAGTAGTCGTAGAACCTGTCGTTCCCGGTGATCATCCCGGCGTGGAACTCGGTCTGGCCTGCGCCGACCTCCTGATGCGGCGGCTTCGCTCGGGCATGGTGCTGGGACTCGGCTGGCAGTCCGATCCTCGCGATCCGATCGCGCACACCGGGGAAGCACTGCGGCCGATGGTGAGCGCCGGGACGCGACCGGCGAACGTCACCGTCGCCCAATTGGCCGGCTCCCTGCCAGACGGAGCCGCACGCCGTAACCCGGGCCGGTCGATCGCCGACGTCGCCGGCGCGCTCGGCGCCCAGGAGCGGCTCATCCCCGCACCGCTTTTCGTAGATGACCCGGTGACCGTCACGACGCTGATGTCCGACAGCACGGTGCGCGAGGCGCTGGCAGCGGCCGGAAAATCCGATGTCTGTCTGTTCGGTGTTGGTGACGTCACAGAGACGACACCGCTGTTCGTCAACGGCTACCTCGACTCCGGCGCGCTGACCGATCTGCGGACCTTGGGTGCGGTGGGGGACATCGCCGGCCGATTCTTCGACGCCGACGGGCGCCCGGTGGACGGAGCCCTCGCCCGCCGTACCGTCGGCGTCACTCTGGACACAATTGCGAACTCGCCGCTGCGGATCGCCACCGCCGCCGGGCCGGCCAGGGTCGCGGCCCTGCGGGCAGCCTTCACCGGAGACCTCGCCAACATCCTGGTGACCGACGTCGCGACGGCGACCGGCCTGCTCGAAACCGACTGACTCTGATCCACACACCGTTCGCGGCCCAGCGAGCGACGAAGCGCGGACAAAGGAGTTCACATGTTGCGACGTTCCCCACCACCGGTTCTGCTGTCGGTGGTACTTGCCGCTGTGCTGACCGGCTGTTCGCTGAACGGTCCGATCACCGACGCCGCGACCGGGGCTGCCCAACAGCCGAGCACCTCCGGATCCGCGGCGGCCACCCCGTCAGGTCCGCTGAAGATCGGAATCGCCTCGCGGGAGATCGTCAACGACTACAACCGGGACATCGTGGCCGGCGCCCGTAAGGTCTCGCCGATAAAGGGGCTGACATCGTCACGACGAACGCCGGCGGTGATGCGACACAGCACGCCAACAACGTCCAGAACCTGATCAACTCCGGCGTCAACGTGCTGTTCATCCAGCTCGGCGACCCGTCCTCGCTGACCCCTCTGGTGCAAGCGGCGAAACAGAAGGGCATCACCGTTGTGACCGCCGGCGTCGGATCGACCATCCCCGGGTCCGTCAGCGACGTCGGAGGCGACGAGACGCTGATGGCCGAGATGATGTCAAGGGCGCTATTGAGTTCCATCGGCTATCGCGGCGATCTGTACGCATTCTGGGTCCCCGGTGCGCCCCTGCTGGAGACCCGGCTCCGGATCCTGGAGGCCATGGTCGCGGACTATCCGCAGGTGAAACTGCATCTGGAGCCATCGGATTTCAGTCCGGCGAAGGTGCAGAGCCAGATGCAGGCTGTGCTGACGGCACATCCCGATCCAGGGTCCATCGCCGGGGTATGGGGGGCATACGACCAGATGACTTCTGGTGCCGTGCAGGCGATTCAGCAGGCTGACCGACCCGAGATCAAGGTCACCTCGATCGACGGCGACCGCGCCACATTCTCGATGCTGTACGCGCCGAACAGTCCCTTCGTCGCGACCGTCGTCCAGAATGCGCAACTGATCGGGCAGGCCGCGCTGGACGCCAGGAGTGGCAAGGCGGTCCCTCCGAGCATCTTCACCACGGCCTGGGTGGCAACGCGCAACAACGGGATCGCTGCGGCGGAGAAGCGTTACGGCCCAAGCATTTGGGCGGAGATCAAGCTCGATCGCGCCAAGGTGGAGTCGAGTTGGCCGCAGAATCAGGACGTCGTGGTGATGCAGCCGGTGAACCCGTCGACCGCAGTCTCCGGGAACACCCGATGAGCCGGTCGGACCCGACCGGGCAAGCAGCCGGAGCCGTGGTGGCGATGCTTCGCGGGGCCGTCGTCAGATTCGGTGACGTGACGGTTCTGCACGGCGTCGACCTGACCCTGCGGGCCGGCGAGGTACATGCGCTGGTCGGCCAGAACGGCGCCGGGAAATCCACCCTGGTGAAGGCGCTCATCGGGGTCAACCGGCTGGCATCGGGGCGACTGGAGATCGACGGCGCAGCTGTCGCATTCACCGGGCCCCAGGACGGACGCCGCGCCGGCCTGGAGATCGTCTTCCAGGACCAGCCGCTGGCGGCGCATCTGACGGTGCTGGACAACATGTTTCTCGGTCGCGAGCAGCGCGGCAAGGGACCGCTGATGGATCGCCACGGCATGCGCAGAACAGCAGAGCAGCTGCTGAAGCAGATCGGTGCGGACTGCTCGCCGGACGACTTGGTGGATGAGCTGACCCCGACTCAACGGGTCCAGGTCTCCATCGCGGCGGCACTGGCCGCACGACCAAGGGTGTTGGTGCTCGACGAGCCGACGGCAGCCCTCGGTACGGCCGAAGCTGCGCCGGTCTTCCATCTGATCCGGTCGGCCATCGACCAAGGGGTGGCGGTTCTGTACATATCCCACCGGTTGGGCGAGATAACCGCCCTGGCGCAGCACATCACCGTGATGCGGGACGGTCGGGTCGTCCGGTCCGCGCCGGCCGGCGATCTCGGTACCGACGAGATGATCACGGCGATGGTGGGGCGTGAACTTACCGCGATGTTCCCGGAGCGGGCGCGCGGTCGCGGAGCGGTGGTGCTGCATATCGATGATCTGCGATCGGGTTCCCTGGTTTCTGGCATCGATCTCGATGTGCGTGCCGGCGAGATCATCGGGCTTGCAGGCCTCGTAGGTTCGGGTGCAAGTGAGGCGCTGCTGGCACTGTTCGGTGACCGCCGGGCCAGTGGGCAGGTGACGATCGACGGGCAGGATGCCAGGGCGGGTTCACCCCGGGCGGCCGTCGCGGCCGGGATGGCTATGGTGCCAGAGGAGCGCCGCACCGAGGCTCTGTTCGCCGGACTCGGGGTGCGAGAAAACCTCACTGCGGCAAGTCTGCACGCCCATGGCGCCGGCTGGGTGTTGCGCAGGTCCGCTGAGGAGCGCACCGCCGTGGGTCTGATCGACCGACTGGGAATCATGGCCAGGGATCCTGAGCAGGACGTCGGGACCCTCTCCGGTGGAAATCAGCAGAAGGTCGTGGTCGGACGCTGGCTGACCCGGGGTGGTCGGGTGTATCTGGTTGACGAGCCGACGGCCGGCGTCGATGTGGGCGCCAAGATGGAGATCTACCGGCAGCTGGGTGATCTGGCTGCCGCCGGAGCGGCAGTATTGGTGGTTTCCTCGGATTTCGAGGAGTTGATCGGGCTCTGCGACGGCATCCTGGTGGTGCGCGACGGTCGGGTGACCCAGCGGGTGGATCCGGGCGAGGTCGACGTCGAGAGCTTGACCGCGTTGGCCGCGGACACCCGCCATGATGGCCGTGACCGCCACGAGTCCGGCACCGAGCCGACGGACCGAGTCGTCCCTACCGCACCAAATCCTTCCCGACGACGATTGTCGGCCCGCAGGATCGGTGTGCCGGCGGTGATGATCGCGGTGCTGGCGGTGCTCGCCATCGGTGCTCCGACCTTCGTCAGCGCGGCCTCCTTGCTCGAGGTCCTGCGCCAGGCGTCGACGCCCGTTTTGCTGGCAGCGGCGCTGTCGATAGCCCTCGGCGCTGGCGCCTTCGATCTGTCAGTCGGCGCAGTGGCCCAACTGACAGCCAATGCTTCCGCGGCGCTGGTGGTCGGCGGATTGTCACCGGTGCTGGCTGTGCTGGTCGGCATCGTCGGCGGCGCGGCGATCGGTGCGGTCAATGGTGTCCTCACGGCGGTGCTCCGCGTGCCGTCGTTCGTGGCGACCCTCGGCATGCTGTTCCTGCTCGTCGGCGCCACCCTCGGGGTCAATCACGGACTGTCGACAGCCGTCCAACGATCGTCGTCGTTCTTGCTGCTTGGCCAGGGCTGGACGGGACCGATGCCAGTGATCGCTGTGTGGTCATTCGTGGTGGTCGCCATTGCGGGTTTCCTGTGGCGGCTGACGGCTATCGGGCTGCGGTTGCGCGCGGTCGGCGACGATGCCGGCATCGCCAGGTTGCGCGGGGTGAAGGTGAGGCTGGCGACGCTGGTGGCATTGACGGCGAGCGGGGCGATCAGTGGCCTCGCCGGCGTGCTGATGGCGTCCTACAGCAGCGGTTCCACCGCTCGCGACGCCTCCCTCAGCCTGCTGGTGTCCGCGCTGGCCGCCGCGTTCCTCGGGTCGGCGATGACGCGGGGCATGCTATTCGATCCGGCTACGGCCGCCGTTGGGGCGTTGTTCGTGACGGCCGTCGGTGTCGGGTTGCTCTCCAACGGCCTGTCCGATCAACTGCTCGCAGGGGTCCAAGGCGCGGCTCTCTTGCTGGCGGTCCTGGTCGCCGTCGTCAGGCGGCGCCCGCTCGGTCAGGTGGCGATCTTCTGATGGAAGACTCGACGACGCCGACCGAGGTCCGGTCCGGCCTGCCGACAACTGAATCGCCCGGCCGCCGCCGTGTTGAGCTGCTTCGCGGGTACGCGGTGGTGGCCGGGATGCTCGTCGTGCTGGCCGCTGTTGCGGCGGCCAGACCGTTGTTCGTCCAGGTGCGCAACCTGGAGGCGGTCGCCGTCGACGCGACGGTCCTGGTCGTGCTCGCCGTCGGGCTCAGCCTGGTGATGGCGATGCGCGGCATCGACCTCTCAATCGCCATCACCGCGGACGTTGTCGGCTACCTCGTCGCCGGTCGGCTGCTGGCCGGCAGTGGACTCGCCGTCGCGGTCATCATCGGCGTGGCTGCTGCACTGGTGATCGGGATCGTCAACGGAGTATTGGCCGCCTACCTCGGCGTCCCCGCCATCGTCGCGACATTGGGAGTCAACCTATTGTTGACCGCGTTGTCGTTGGTGCTCTCCGACAACGGGACTCCCCAGCAATTGTTCACGGCTCCAGTGGACGTGGTGCGAGACATCCTGGTCTTCGGGTCCGATTCCTGGGGGTCGTTCCGACTGCTGTTGTTGACGGCCGTCGTGTTGGTCGTGATCGCGTGGTTCGCTACACGGCGGACGATCTGGGGGCGTCATATCGACCTCGTGAACGCGAATGCCCGCGGCGCGTTCTTGTCCGGTATCCCGGCGCGCGCCACCTTTGCCAGTGGGTTCGTCGTCTGCGCATTGTTCGCCGGATTGGCCGGCATCATGTTGACGGCACGTACCGGACTCGCGGTGCCAGGTTCGGCCCAGCCGTACCTGCTTGATGCCTTCACGGCCGTCTATCTTGGATCGATCGCATCCCCGTCAGGCCGGGTGCGCGTGCTGTGGACCGTCGTCGGTGCGGTGTTCGTCAGTCTGCTGGCCAACGGATTGATCTTGCTCGGCCTTGGCGTCGCATGGCGCTACGGACTGAACGGGGCATTGATCCTACTGGCACTCACCCTCGGGACATTGCGTCGCAGGACGGGTGCCTCCGAGCGGCACGGTCCCGTCGATTCGTCACCCGCAAGGGCCGGTCGGCCCGGGATCGCCCAACAACGAGGGGTTATAGCTGATGGCTCGAACGATCGATGCGCACAATCATCTCGGTGTCCGCCATGGCGAGAGCCAGAGCGGTGACGAGTTGGTCGTGAAAATGGATGCCGCCGGAGTGGACTTGGCCTGTGTGTTCCCGTTCGTTGAGGGTGTGTTCTCCAACGACGTCATCGACGAGGCGGTGAGCGGACACCCCGATCGGTTCGTCCCGTTTCTGGCGGTCAATCCGTGGAACCAGGCCGATGCGGTCGCCGAGATCCATCGGCGCGCTGAAGCCGGATATCGCGGGGTGAAACTGCATCCGACGCTGCACGGGTACCACTTGTCGGACCTCGGACTCGTCGGGCCGATTTTGGACTCGATCCGAGAGCGGCATCTGCTGGTCATCTGTCACGGGGCATCCGATCTCCGAAATGCGCCGCCGGAGTTCGGGCTGGTCGCCGCCGCCTATCCCGAGGTTCCGTTCCTGATGGCGCACAGCGGCACCTTCTGGTCACACGGCCAGGCAATTCGGTTGGCGGCCGATTTGCCCAATCTGTACCTGGAGACTTCCAGGGTCCCGATCTTCGAGATCAGCGAATCGGTGTGAGAACTCGGCCCGGAGAAGGTGATCTGGGGCACGGATTCGCCGTACGTGAATTACACCTTCGAGTACGAGAAGATGGTCAGTGCGAGCGACTCCGAGGACAGCAGGCAACTGGTGACGGGCGGCAATTTGTTGCGGCTGCTTGGCCTGGACTGACGGCCGCAGTGCTAAATCCGCCGCCCTGACCAGGGTGCGACCGTACCGCTTCCACGCGTTGCATCCCGCGGTCGGTGTCGTCGAGATCGCCGTCGCCGACCCGACGTCAGGTTCCGATGGCACCGCGCACACGACGGGGACGGAAATCGGTAGCGGATCCCGGCGCATTTCGCCGTACCCCCAGGGCTGACGAGGGATTCTGGCAGCTCGTCGACCGAGCTACGCGGCGGAGCCGGCGCTCGAGCGCGCACCGTTGTGGACAACTGGGTGAATGACGCCCCCGTCTGATATTCACGGAGTATGACGCCCCCGCCGATCCGTGCCGACCGGATCTCCGGCGCGATCGCCGGGGGGCAGGCGGCTGCGCAGTCGCAGCCCGGCCCGGTCGGGCAGCTGGGGACCGTCGAGCAGCCGGGGCAGGCCGAGCCCACTGCCCAGGGCAAGCACCCCGCCGCCCCGGCCGAGCGGCGGCCGAGGCAGCCCGCCGCAACGAAACGGCCTGCCCAGCGGCTGCCGATCGCGAAGGTGGCGGTCGACATCTCGTTGTCCCATCTCGACCGGCCGTTCGACTACCTGGTCCCGGCCGATCTGGACGACCAGGCCCAACCGGGCGCCAGGGTGCGGGTGCGGTTCGCCGGCCGGCTGGTCGACGGCTTCGTGCTGGAGCGGCGGGAGAGCACCGAGCACGCTGGCCGGCTGGGCTATCTGGAACGGGTGATCTCGCCCGAACCTGTGCTGACCGACGAGATCATCGACCTGGCCCGGGCCGTCGCCGACCGCTACGTCGGCAGCTTGGCCGACGTCCTGCGGTTGGCTGTCCCGCCCCGACATGCCAGGGCGGAGGCATCCGTCGCCGATGCCGCTGGTTCGGGCTGCGCCGCGTCGCAGGGTTCGGATCCTCTCGAGTTGCCTGCCGGATGGGCGGCGTATCCGGCAGGCAAAGCGTTCCTGGCAGCCGTCACGCGAGGCGCGCCGGCCAGGGCCGTCTGGCAGGCGGCCCCGGGCGAGGACTGGCCGGCCAGGCTGGCCGAGCTGGCCGGAGCCGCCGATGCCGCCGGCCGCGGTGCGCTGCTGCTGGTACCGGACGCCCGCGACTTGATGCGGCTGGAAACTGCTCTGGCACAGACGCTTTCGCGCGATCGATACGTCACACTCTCCGCGGATCTGGGGCCTTCCGAGCGGTATAAGCGTTTCCTCACCATTCGTCGCGGACACGCCAAGATCGTCGCCGGAACCCGAGCGGCGGCGTTCGCGCCGGTGGCCGACCTGGCACTGGTGGCGATGTTCGACGACGGTGACGAACTGTTCGCCGAGCCGCGGGCTCCCTACCCGCACGCCCGCGAAGTCCTGATGATGCGCTCTGCGGCCATCGGATGTGCGCTGTTGGTCGGAGGTTTCGCCCGCACCTCCGAATCACAGTTGCTGGTCGAATCCGGATGGGCGAAGGAGCTGGCCGCGACCCGGGAGCTGGTGCGGTCCCGGATGCCGCGGATCCAGGCACAGGGCGACAGCTATGCGATCGGCGCCGATTCCGCCGCATCGGCTGCCCGGCTGTCTCCGGCGGCATTCGCCGCCGCCAGAGCGGCACTGCAGGGCGGTGCCCCGGTGCTGGTGCAGGTCCCGCGTCGCGGGTATCTGCCCGCGCTGGCCTGCGCGCAGTGCCGGCGACCCGCCCGCTGCCGTCGTTGCCACGGTCCCCTCGGTGTCTCGGCCAGCCAGCGTATTCCTACCTGTCGATGGTGCGGCGCCCCGGAAACCCATTTCATCTGCGGCGCCTGCGGCGGCACCGAGTTGCGATCGGCCGGTCAGGGTGCAGAGCGCACGGCCGAGGAGCTGGGCAGGGCATTTCCGGGCGTGACGCTGGTGACGTCGGCGGGGCAGAAGATCCGGGACACGGTGCCCAACCGGCCCGCCATCGTGGTGGCAACCCCGGGCGCGGAACCGATCGCCGGTGACGGTTACGGGGCGGCACTGCTGCTGGACGGTGGCGTGCTGCTGTCCAGGCCCGAGCTCGCAGCGGGAGAGGAGACATTGCGCCGCTGGATGGCGGCAGCGGCGCTGGTCCGACCGGCGTCCCGCGGCGGCCGGGTGGTACTCGGCGTCGACGGCTTGCTGCCGTCGGCGCAGGCGTTGATCCGCTGGGACCCTGTCTGGCATGCCGCCGCGGAGCTGGCAGGGCGACGCGAACTCGGTTTTCCACCGGCCGTCGCGATGGCCTCTCTGAGCGGTGACGAGCGCTCGGTGCTCGGTGCGCTGACGGATCTGGAACCACCGGACCAGGTGGAGGTGCTCGGCCCGGTGCCGGTGGACTCCGCGCCCGGGCCGGGCCGGCCGGGGGAATCTGGCGGGGGGGAATCTGGCGGTGCGGACGACAAGGTGCGCGTCCTGCTGCGCACCGCTGCGTCGAATCGACGCCAGCTGGCTGCCGCGCTACGGGTGATGGCGGCCGACCGGGCGGCCCGCCGGGACACCGCAACGCCGCGGATCCAGCTGGATCCGTCGGCCTGGCTCTGAGCCCGGGTCCATCACGACATCGGCGCCGAACCGTCTGCGGCTGGAGCGCGATTCCCGGGTCGTGGCCGGTGCGGCGGTGAGCCGGGGCCAGATTTGAGATGGATCCGTCAGCCCTGGATCCGATCCCGCAGCCGCTGCGCGACCGCCGGCCACTCCGCAGACAGGATGGAGAACACCACGGTGTCGCGGAAGGTGCCGTCGCCGCGCACCTTGTGCCGGCGGAGCACCCCTTCCCGCACCGCACCGAGTTTGGCGATCGCGGCCTGCGAGCGGTGATTGATCGCGTCGGTCTGGATCTTGACCCGGCCGAAGCCGCAATCGTCGAAGGCGTGTCCGAGCATCAGCAGTTTGCATTCGGGATTCACCGCCGTCCCCCAGACCGCGGGTGAATAGGCCGTCCAACCCAGATGCAGTCGTTCGTCGGCGAGCACCACATCGCCGAGGCTGCTGGTACCTACCACCGTGCCGGCGGCGCCGAACTCCGAGTCGGCGACCAGCCGGACGACGTATTGCACGCGCTCGGCCCGTTCCGGGAACCTGTGGGCCAGCTGCTGGGCTGTTGTCGGCCGGGACGTCGGGCCGCCGTTGTAGCCGCTTTGCCATATCCGCTCGTCGTCCAGGGCCACGAACAGGTCCGCCGCGTCCGATGGTCGCACGGCGTTCAGCCGCACCACCGTGCCGATCAGCGGCCGGCCGTCCGGCATCCGTGCTGGCATAGTGATCTCTCCGTCTCGCCGCGGTGGGATGGTCACGATCTGATGTGCAGGTCCGACACCGGGTGAGATGTAGGCGGCCGCGGACCTGAGCCTCGACGATGCCCGATCGGTCCCGTTGGCCCGGTGCCGGCTCCGGTTCACCAGGGGCTGGGCCGATAGTCCTTGAGGAAGCAGCCGTACAGGTCGGTTCCGGCCTCGCCCGTCACGATCGGGTCGTACACCCGGGCGGCGCCGTCGACCAGATCCAGCGGGGCATGGAAGCCCTCGTCGGCCAGCCGGACCTTGGTGTGGTGCGGTCGCTCGTCGGTGATCCAGCCGGTGTCGACGGCCGTCATCAGAATGCCGTCGGTGTCCAACATTTCCTGCGCACTGGTCCTGGTCATCATGTTGAGTGCGGCCTTGGCCATGTTGGTGTGCGGATGCCCCGGACCCTTGTATGCGCGGGAGAACTGGCCCTCCATGGCCGAAACGTTGACCACATAGGTGCGCCTGGCCGGCGAGCGGCGCATCGCCGCCCGCAGCCGGGACACCAACAGGAACGGCGCAGTGACGTTGCACAGCTGAACTTCGAGCATCTCCAGCGCATCGACCTGATCGACCATCTGGGTCCAGGAGTTGATGTGCGTCCGGTCGGGTACCAGTCCGCCCGCGTCGATCGCGGTGCCGGCCTCGATCCGTCGCAGCGACGCGGATCCGGTGCGCAACGCCAGGGTGGTGACTGCCTCGGCGGCGAGTACGGGATGCGCCGTCACCGATCCGGCGAGCGCCGACGGGTGAGCGTCGTGCGCCCAGGCGAAGCTGCGAATATTCGGCCCGCGGGAGATGAGTTCGGCGGTCAGCGGCTCGTCCTCGGCCCTGGCCAGCGGAAGGTAGGCGCCAGGGCTGCGGCGCACCGTCTGCGCCGCGTTGTTGATGATGACGTCCAGCCGGTCGGCTCGGTCGAGCGAGTCGGCCAGTGCGATCACCTGGGCGGGATCGCGCAGGTCGATGCCGACGATGTCCAGCCGGTGCAGCCACTGCTCGGAGTCCTCCATGGCGGCGAACCGGCGTGCGGCGTCCTTGGGGAAGCGGGTGGTGATGGTGGTGTGGGCGCCGTCGCGCAGCAGCCGGAGGGCGATGTACATGCCGATCTTCGCCCGACCGCCGGTCAGCAGCGCCCGCCGGCCGGTGAGGTCGGTGCGGGCTTCGCGTTTGGCATGGCTGAGCGCGGCACAGGCCGGGCACAGCTGGTGATAGAAGTGATCGACCTGGGTATACGGCTGCTTGCAGATGTAGCAGGGACGGGGCCGAAGCAGGACCCCGGCCACCGCGCCGGTCGCCGACGACTGCAGGGTGGCGCCGCGGGTCTCGTCATCGATCCGATCGGGTGCCGCGGTGGCGGTCAGCGCGATGACGGCCCGGTCGGCGGCGCTCACCGAGTCCCGCCGGCCGTTGCGGCGCTGACGCTTCAGCGCCTTGAACATCCTGCCGGTGGCATACCGGACCGCGACGTAGCGCGGATCATTCTCCGGCAGCAGGTGTACCTCCTGGAGGACTCGGAGGGCGATCGCGATGTCCTGCGAGGTCGGTGCGGCCGCGGCACCGTCGGCAGTGGTGTGCGCAACGGGAGTGGTGTCGCCGGACCGTGCCTCTGTGGGCACCACCCCTGGTGCTGCCGCTGCCTGCGCGGGGATCACCCCGGGCTCCGTCGTCGCCTCGGCGGCAACCACGGGGTCGGCGGGTGGGCGGCCGACCCCGGGCTCGCAGAGATCGCCGACGGCGGGAGCGGCATCGGTTTCGCACACAGCTCGATCGTAGGGAACGTCTAGACTCCGTCCGACCGTTCGACCTGCCGCCCCGGCCACTGCCGCCGATCGGAACGAGCATCCCCTGCGCATCGTCTTCGCCGGAACCCCGGCCGCCGCCGTGCCGTCGCTGCGAACCCTGATCGATGCCCACCGATCCGGCGAGCACCAGATCCTCGCCGTCGTCACCCGACCGGATGCCCGATCCGGCAGGGGCCGGTCGCTGCGGGCCTCGCCGGTCGCCGACGTCGCCGAGCGGGCCGGTCTGGTCGTGATCAAGGCGGCCGGTGCCAGGGAGCCGGCGTTCGCAGCGACGCTGCGTGAGCTGCGGCCGGACGCCGGCGCGGTGGTCGCCTACGGCGCGATCCTGCCGCCGCCGGTGTTGGAGATACCGGCCAACGGTTGGGTCAACCTGCACTTCTCGCTGCTGCCGGCCTGGCGGGGCGCAGCGCCGGTGGCGGCGGCCATCCGGAACGGGGACCGGATCACCGGTGCCAGCACCTTCCGCCTGGAGGCGGGCCTTGACACCGGACCGGTGTACGGCGTGGTCACCGAACCGATCGGTCTGCGGGATACCACCGGAGAGCTGTTGCAGCGGCTGGCGATCGGCGGCGCACGGCTGCTGCGAAGGACGCTCGACGGCATTGCCGCCGGCACCCTGCAGCCCCGGCCGCAGCCCGTCGACGGCGTCAGCCGCACCGGCAAAGTGACCGCGCAGGACGCCCGCATCGACTGGTCGGCCTCGGCTGCTGCCGTCGACCGGCAGATCCGCGCGGTGACACCGGATCCGGGTGCCTGGACGGAGAGTCGTTGGGGCAATTTGGGCCTCGGCCCGGCCGAGCCGACGGACGCCGCCGCACTGGCTCCCGGCGAGTTGTCCGCCCGCAAGCGGGAGGTGTTGGTGGGCACCGGCAACGGCGCGGTCCGGTTGGGCACGGTGACGGCGCCAGGCAAGAAGCCGATGCCGGCGGCCGACTGGGCCCGCGGGACCCGCCCGTCGCCGGGCGAGCGGCTCGGCGACGTCGGCGGAGGCGCCGAAAAGCTCCCGGCCGCACCGGGTTCCGCGTCATGACCCGGCCGCCGCGCCGGGCACAGCGCGGCCCGACCGGCCCGCGTCGGCGGCCCGGCACCCGTCGACCGCCCGCTGTCGATCCGGCCCGCCAGGTCGCGCTGGATCTGCTCGCCGCGGTCCGCGAGGACGGCGCCTACGCCAATCTCGCGTTGCCCGATCTGATCGTCGGTGCTGGTCTTCACGGCCGGGATGCGGCGCTGGCCACCGAGCTGTCCTACGGAACCTGCCGGGCACTGGGCCAGTTGGATGCGATCATCGGAGCCTGCGGCGATCGTGGACTCGGCGACCTGGACGGGGCGGTCCTGGACGCCTTGAGGTTGGGCGCATATCAGTTGCTGCGGACCAGGATTCCTCCGCATGCCGCTGTGTCGGCGACAGTGGATCTGGTTCGCGCCGGCCGGCGTCCAGGGGCGGCCGGCTACGTGAACGCGGTTCTGCGCCGGGTGGCGGAGGCGGACCTGGACAGCTGGGTCGCCCGGCTGGCACCGGACCGGAACACCGACCGGTTGGGCCATCTGGCGATGGCCACCGCGCATCCCCGGTGGATCGTTTCGGCGCTGTCCGATGCGCTCGGCCCCCACCGCGACGAACTGGAGAGCGCGCTGCGCGCCGACGATGCCCCGCCGATCGTCCACCTGGTGGCCCGGCCCGGCCGCATCGACCGGGAGGAACTGGTCACCGCTTCCGGCGGCCAGCCGGCCCGCTATTCCCCGTACGGGGTCTACCTGCCGGCGGGTGACCCCGGAGCGATCGCCGCCGTCCGCGACGGGCGCGCCGGCGTCCAGGACGAAGGATCCCAACTCGTTGCGGTAGCGCTGGCCAGTGCCGACATCGACGGCGCCGACTCCAGGTGGCTGGACCTGGCGGCCGGACCCGGCGGCAAGGCCGGCCTGATCGGCGCGCTGGCGGCGCAGCGCGGTGCGACCGTGGACGCCGTCGAGATCTCCGCCCACCGGACGAACCTGCTGCGCCACACCACGTCCGGGTTACCCGTCGCCGTGCACGTCGCGGACGGACGCGACCCGGGTCTGCCGGAAGGTACCTTCCAGCGGGTACTGCTGGACGCGCCCTGCACCGGCCTGGGCGCTCTGCGGCGCCGGGCGGAGTCCCGGTGGCGGCGCGACCCCGCCGATGTCGCCGATCTGGTCCGGCTGCAGCGCGAGCTGCTCGGGTCCGCGGCACGGCTCGTCCAGCCGGGCGGCGTGGTGGGGTTCGTCACCTGCTCGCCGCATCTGTCGGAGACCATCGGCATCGTCGGCCGCCGGCCCGAGGGGTTGGACCTGGTGGACGCCCGGCCCTACCTTCCCGGAGTTCCGGACCTGGGTGAGGGTCCGACGGTGCAGTTGTGGCCGCACCGGCACGGCACCGACGGCATGTTCCTGGCCCTGCTGCGCCGACGCTGACGAGCCGCCGCCGCCCGGTCCCACGGGACGCCCCGGCGAGGATCGTTCTCGGCTGCCAGGATCGACGTCGCACGGGGCAACCCCATTAGGGTGAGGCGCGTGTCCGCGCTGATCGCCCCGAGCATTCTGTCCGCCGACTTCGCCCGGCTGGCCGACGAGGCAGCCAGGGTCGGCGGGTCGGGCGGCGCCGACTGGCTGCACGTCGACGTGATGGACAACCACTTCGTGCCGAACCTGACGATCGGGCTCCCCGTGGTGGCCGCGCTGAAGAAGGTCACCGACATTCCGCTGGACTGCCACCTGATGATCGACGACCCGGATCGCTGGGCGGTCGGCTACGCGGAGGCCGGCGCCTACAACGTCACGGTGCACGCCGAGGCGATACGGGATCCGATCAGCGTTGCTCTCGAGCTGAGGGCCAACGGCGCCAAAGCCGGGCTGTCGGTGAAGCCCGGAACGCCGTTGGACGACTGGGTCGACGCCCTTCGGCAGTACGACACCCTGCTGGTGATGACCGTGGAGCCCGGTTTCGGGGGGCAGAAGTTCATGACGGAGATGCTGGACAAGGTGCGCAGTGCACGCCGGATGGTGCAGACCGGACATCTCAACGTCGTGGTGCAGGTCGACGGCGGAGTCAGCGCCGACACCATCGAGGCGGCAGCGGAGGCCGGCGCGGACTGTTTCGTCGCCGGATCCGCCGTCTACGGCGCCGACGATCCGGCCGCGGCGGTCAGGGCGCTGCGCGAGCTGGCCGAGCGGCACCCGCAAGGCCGACGCGACCCAGCAGTAAGCAGCAGCACAGCGGTCAGGGGGCCGGTGGGCCGTCGCGGAGTGGGAGAATGAGGGCCCGTCCACCGCACGCGCGGACGCCGACAGGAAGAAGACCATGTTCACCGGGATCGTCGAAGAGCTGGGCCGGGTTGCCGGCATCGACCTCGGGCCCGGCGGTGCCGATGCCAAGCTCCGGATCGAGAGCCGGAAGGTCGCCGGTGACGTGCATCGCGGTGATTCCATCGCGGTGGGCGGCGTCTGCCTGACCGTCGTCGACTACGCGGAGCAGACGTTCACCGTCGACGTGATGGCGGAAACCCTGCTGCGGAGCACCATCGGCGACTGGCGGCCGGGAACCCTGGTGAACCTTGAACGAAGCGTCACCCCGACCACCCGGCTGGGCGGGCACGTGATGCAGGGCCACGTCGACGGGACCGCCACGGTGATCGGCCGGGAGACCCACCCCGGCTACCACCTGCTCACTTTCGCCGCGGCGCCGTCGCTGGCCAAATACATCGCCGGCAAGGGCGCCATCGCCGTCGACGGGGTCTCGCTGACGGTCATCGACGTGCAGGACACCACCGACGGCGCCCAGTTCACCATCGGGCTGATCCCGGAAACCCAACGTGCCACCACGTTGGGTGCCACCTCGGCCGGCGCAACGGTGAACGTCGAGGTGGACGTGTTGGCCAAGTACGTCGAACGCCTGCTGACGGCGCCGACGTCGGCCGCTGCGAGCGATGGGGGGGCCGGCGCCGCCGCCCGGGTACCGGTGGGCGCCGATCGGGGAACGGTCCGCAGATGACAGATCTCATCGAATCGGCAGTCCCACCGGCCACCGGCGCCGGCTTCCACACCATCGAGCATGCGATCGCCGAGATCGCCGCCGGCCGGGCAGTGATCGTCGTCGACGACGAAGATCGCGAGAACGAGGGAGATCTGGTCTTCGCCGCCGAGCTGGCATCGGCCGAACTGGTGGCCTTCACCGTCCGGTACTCCGCCGGCGTGATCTGCGCGCCGCTCACCGCCGCGGATTGCGACCGGCTGGCGCTGCCGCAGATGCTGGCCACCAACGAGGACCGCAAGGGCACCGCCTTCACCGTGTCCGTGGATGCCAAACGTGGCACCACCACCGGGATCTCGGCCGCCGAACGGGCGCTCACCATCCGCACGCTGGCCGACCGGTCGAGCACCCCCGGCGACCTGAGCCGGCCAGGACACGTCTTCCCGCTGCGAGCCCGGGAAGGTGGTGTGCTGGTCCGCCCCGGGCACACCGAGGCCGCCGTCGACCTGGCCACCCTGGCGGGCCTGG
>JAABUS010005472.1_pt1 | contig 16602 bp, 10 predicted proteins | sample 5560161 | NCBI WGS metagenome assembly JAABUS01 (sample SAMN10711885, study PRJNA513376) | rock metagenome | isolation source: Antarctica rocks | place: Antarctica: Victoria Land, Trio Nunatak nord | collected 2016-01-04
GGCCGCCGCCCGCCCGCAAGCTTTGCGAATGAAGTCCCGCGTGTCGAGGCGAAGCACCGGCAGCGATTCGAGGCCTCGCTACCCCGGTTACGGTGCGATGTTCCACCAGGGCGGCGCTCTGACAGCGCAAGCGGTGACCTGAGTACCCCTGAGAAGTCCGCTCTCGGGGGTACCAACGGCCGCGAGTGCCCGCGCCTCAGGTGCGGTGCGTTCCGACCCAACCAAGCTGGCCCGCTGCTCCCTCCCTGGCGGCGCTCTCCTCCCCGCCGCAGTCGACGCGGGGCGCTCGCTGCTTGAAAGCGATAACCAACCGCCTCCGCGCCGACGCAATCGGTCCGCGCCGGGAGCAGTCACCGGCGCCAGCCGCGTCGGGCCTAATGCTTTCGCACGAGCGGGTGCCGCCCTGCTCGCTTTGATTTCGACAAGAGGTCCCGCGGCCCTCTCGGCGACTTAGAGCTGGAACCATCTCGACAGCAGCGAAACCTCTCCTTCCTCCCCACGCTCCCAGAGAAGAGTTCCCCGGCCAGAGTCGTCTACTGCAACCTGAGGCCACCTAGACCCTCGGGCGAAGTAGCCGACCGGTCCGACGTTTCGGACGCACCTCCCGTCTGAGTCGAACTGCGCTACCCACAGCGGTGACTGCGGGTCGGCCCCGATACCGACGCGGGAGAAGCGCTCGCACTCAGGATTCAGCTCTGGATTGCGCCGCAGGTGTTCCTCGAACGCGTCGTCTCCGAGTTCCTGCAGCACTTCGATCGACCGCTGTAAGCCTGCCACCGCGAACGTGTCGCTCTGGGCTTCGACCGGCAGCGGGGGCCCGCCCGACCAAGTCGCAATGTGACCAGCCGAGGAGGTCGCGCAGCAGGGATGCCATCCCGGATGAGCCACGAGCGAGACATCGCTCCAGTCCCCAGTTTGAACGTCGCCGGTAGCCGACAGAAGGTGGTTTTCGCTCGTAGCGACGAGACAATGAATGCGTCCGTCGCTAAGTCCGATATCGGCGATGTCAGTCTCGTCCCTAAACGGCCAGCCCGCGGGAACCTCTCGCCAGCGATCGGAGAGCGCGAAGAGCCGCCCCCTGCCAGGTCCGTAAACGAGTGCCACAGTCTTCCCACGGTGGCTCCTCGTGACGCTTAGCCCGCCTCTGCGGACCCACGCCGCATCCCAATCACTCGCCCCCTCCCAGAGTGCTCCGGGCTGACCTATCTCAAGCCGGCTGTTCGCAGGCCCAGCGACGCTAGCCACGGACAGGGTGAGCGGAAGGGTGAGTCCACCTGACAGGTACACAAGCGCAGGGGTTTTCTTCCACAGGGTAAGAAAAGGAGGAGCCAACAGCTCCTCGACTAGCACGACCACCGTTGTCCGAGCGGAGGACTTCGCCCACACATGAAGGGAGTGCCTGAGCGGCTCGTTCTCTTCCCGCCGTGACCAACAAACGTAGAAATCATCCCCCAGCCCTGCGCCGTCCCCGTCCGCGCCAGAACCCAAGGAAAGCCTTTGTACGGCTTCGCCGTCCCAAATCGCGAGAACGATCTCCTCCTTATCACGAGACCGTGGTGCCGTCGACCAGACACCGTAAGCTTGATTCCCGCGAACGTCGACCCTCGTGCGCCCAATGTCGACTGGGCCTTCAGAGATCGGCATGACATCGCCAGCGAGGATCGAGGCTGGGTTGCCGCGCAAGAGAATCGGAGGGGGAATCCGTAATTCGTCAACGGCCACTAGGGCGTGCCGGGGCCTGAGGCACTCGTCTACAAGCCACTCCCGCTCCCGAACGACCAACTCGACACCAAGCTCGTCGGCTCTTGCGCACCACTCGCTCAGTCGCTCATTTGTGAGCGCCTTCGGCGTGCAGAACAACGCGACTTCGAAAGGTGGCCCAGTCGCCTGCGCGCGTCGAATGTCTGACGCGAGCTTGCCCCAGGTGGCAGTGAGCGACGCGAAGAGGACACCAGCTCTGCCGTGGTAGGAAAAGCTCGCGTCCCGACCAAGGTCGCGCTTCTCGGCGTGGGCGACAAGATCTGAGAACTCCGCTCTCATGAGGCGCCGTGCCAACCTCTGGAAGCTCAACCCATCCTCGCGATCGACCAGTTCGTCGAGCGCGCGAAGGATCGCGAGGCGGGTCATGCCGGCAGTCTTGCCGATAACCCCACGCAGCGCGAGCACAGCGGCGCAGCCGCGTGACCGGCGACGGAGCCAGACTTGATTACTGCTCACGGCGCGAAGGAGTAGCGCGGCAACCGACGCCCAACGCGATCCCCTCCCGGCGGTGGCTGTTGCGTAAACCGTTATGCAAGCGTCCACGGCGCGGAGCGATAACTCGGCGCACCCCAGGTCGGTGGTTGCCTCGGGCCAATGGCGGCAGTCGAGGCGCTGCCCGCCTTCGGCGACATGTCCTCAAGGCGTCGAACCGCTTCATAGATGGCGACGACAGCCTGCGGCTACAGATAACAAGCGCGCGCTGGCGACGGGCAACCCGACGATCGCGACCGCCGCCGCGCTGGAGTTGCCCCGAATGCTGCTCGAGGATGCGTTGGCGCTCGTGCTGCTCTACCATCGCGCCCGCGACAAGTGCCCGCTGTCAGCCTGCCCTGCGCAGCGGCCGCGCTTCAGGCGCTCGCGACGCTCGGCCGCGGCGAGGAGAGCCGCGCCATGGGGGTCCTCGCCGAGGTCCTCGACGCGCTCGGAGCCCACCAGCTCGCGAAGCCCCTCGAGGATCAGGCGCGGCGAGCCGGCCGCTAGCCCGCTGCGCGACCACGCACCTAGCCGGGCCGTGGTGCATGCTTGGCAAATGCGGCGAATCCCAGAGGCCTTGCGCGACTCGAAGGCGGGGGTCGTCGCGTTCGTCGTTTCGCTGGCGGTGGCGACGGTGCTCGCGGCGGGCGCCGGCGCGGCCCCCGGCGAAAAGGCGGCGGCGACGTGCTCGGACTACGAGACCCAGGCTGACGCGCAGCGCGCCGCCGACACGCGCGATTCCGACGGCGACGGGCGCTACTGCGAGGCGCTGCCCTGCCCGTGCGCGGGGCCGGGAGCCGGTGATGGCGAGCCGGCGCCCCCGATGCCGCCCCCCAACAGCAGCTGCACCCGGCCGAGCGGGGTGCAGCGGCTCGTGTTTCGCCGCAGGGACTACCCGCACATCCGCCGCCACGTCATCAGAGCCATCCGCAAAGGCTGGCCAAGGGTCATGGTCATCAACCGCCCCGGCGCCGACGCGCGTCGCGACCGGCTACTTCAGGGCTTCCCGACCCGCCCCGGACGCGACCGCGACGAGTACCCCCCCGCGGTCGGACGCGGGCGGGCAAACGGAAAGTCTCGCGGCCTCGTGCGCGGTAAGAACCCGCGTGGCTGGAAGGCCGACGTCGCCTACGTCGAAAGCGGCGAGAACCGCTCCCACGGATCGGTCCTGGGCAACAAGCTGCGCCCGTACTGCGACGGCACGCGCTTTCGCTACGCCTTCCGCTGAGCGCCCGGGCGACGTAACCTGCGGTTATCGCGCGGTGGCGGTTCGGGAGGCCCCGGCCGGCGTCGCGGGCGGTGGTCCCCGTCGGGTTTCCAGCGCGCCGTCGCTATCGGTTGGCGCCGCAAGGAGAAGCGGGCGCCCGTGGTCTCCCCGCTTCTCCTTTTCGCGCGAGTGGGGTATCCCGTTCGCTCCCCCTGGTGGGATGACGCCCCCGAAACGTGCTGGGCCGCGCTTCTCTGCCCCACCCGAGCGTCCAGTGGGTGGTCTGAGAGCTTGTCGGGACCACCAGCGGACCGAGGGGGACAGAAGTGGATAGCCCACTCGCGCGAAAGAGCAGTGCGCGAATCAGAGTCCGGCACCGCTGGTCGCCGTCCGAAGCGGCACTCTCATTTCTCGGTCGCTCGGGCCTTCTGCACGTCGGCGGGATCCCGCTCGCCAGTGGCCCGCTGACCGTCGTCAGGCACGGCCTCACCGCCGGGGTCGGATCCGTCGTCGGCCGCCTCGATGCCATCGGCTTCGTGCTCGTCGCCAGACACGGTGCGTTCGCTCGGCTGGTCACCGGGCTGGTGCTCGCCGGCCTCCGGCTCGGGCGGCGCCGCCGACACCCCGTCGCGGTGAGGTGCCTCCTCATCGGGTCCGGCAGCAGGCTCCAGCTGCAGGACCAGCGCGCGCAGGTCGAGCTCGGACGCCCGTCCGGTCGCCAGCCTGGCCTCCCACGCCATGAGCGGCTCGTCGCCGGGGAGTTCTTCGACGGCGAAGCGCGCGAGCGCCCGCGCTTCATCGCTACGTCCCGCCTCCATCAGCCGCTCGGCAGCCATGACTTGGAGCGCGACGTCAAACCCGGCGGGCAGCTCCAGGTGGCGACGGTTCGAGCGCTGCGCACGCCGGTCGGTCGCGAGCGTGTGCCACTGCTCTTCCGTCCATGCGGGGAGCTGATCCGACAAAAGCCCGGCCACAAAGGAAGCAACCTCGGGGCGCTGCAGGAAGTGCTCGTGTTCGGCGAGGACGCTGGCGGCTGACGGCCGATGGTCGCTCGCCGCGACCGTGCGGTGGCACAGAGCGTAGATCGCCACCATAAACGTCTTCGCCGGCCCATCCGCTGTCCCGGGCAGAAGCTGCTCGATCCGTTCCAGCACCGCCCGCATGTCGGTAACGCCTTCGTTGCGGCCGGCGAATGTGTCGGCCAGGTGTTCCGCGAAGCCCGAGAAGTACCGGCTGGTCGAGTTGTGGTCGAAGCGTTCGGCGTTCCAGATCCAGTACTGCGGCGCGAGCTGCATCCGCACCTGACCTGGAAGGCTGGCCCGCCAGTTGAAGGTCGGGTCAACCCCGGCGGGTGCGCGGTCGACGTAGCTCCTGACCACGTGTCGCGCCAGGCGCGCGAGCCCCTCGAGGCTGAGCATGGTCCCCATGCCGGGCGGCGAGACTGAGTCCGCCCGGTCGCCGAGTACCCATGCCTCGGGCGGCAGGTCCTCGAGCACGTGCACGTTGCGCGACCGGACGTCGTAGGCGAGCTTTACGGCGCGCTCGAGATCTGCGCCACGGACCGGCAGCACCGCGCCGGTGGCCTCGGTGCGGAAGTACGCGGGCGACACGCTGCCCATCACGAAGGCCACGAACCTGCTCTTGGCACCGTGCCGTTCACCCTCCATCACGGCTTCGCGCACCCGCGCGGCCACGCTGGCGTCCGCGCCCTCCAGCGCCTCGTCGACCGGTCGCCGTTTCCGCCCATCTAGGCGGTCCCAGGTGGGGGCCGGTGCACTGGTGCCGTTGCTAAGCGACTCGAGCGCTGCGACGAGGTCGACATAGGCGACGGTCGGGTCGTTGACCGCGCGCTGCGTGACGCGCGCGATGCGCCTGATCGCGCGCATGGCCGCCTCGAAGTGGCTGCGCCTCAAGGCCAGCACCTGCATCATGAACCGCCGGAGCTCGTCGAGCTCGGAGTCCGGGACGAAGCGGTGAGGGTCAAAAGTGCCCCGGAAAAGCTTGGACGCCGCTGAGCGGCTCGACCCGTCGAGAGAGGCGGGGACCAGCCTCCTGACGAGGTCGCCATCGCGGCTGAAGACCGAGTTGAGCCCGAAGGAGAGCAAGTCGGCCAGCGCGTCGACGAGCTCGGTCCCGCCGGTCGCGACGAGCGCCGACGGCTCGCCGTCCGGATCCTCCGCCTCGAGGTGCTCGGTCACCGACAGCGCGACCGTCGACACCGGCTGTGGGCTGGTAGACGGCGCGAGCTCGCCGACGGGTAGGTCGACCAGGCCGCTCCACAGGAAGCCGCGATTTGTGTAGAGGACCTCCCGGTGAACGGTAGAGTGCACCGGGACGCCGTTTCGGAAGTACATCCTCGTCACGATCTGCAGCACGCTGCACTCACCTCCCGTCCATCGATCCTGTCAGCGATTCACTTTGGCACGTCCGCCCGCGAGCGGAACGCGCCTGCGACTAGTCTGAAGGTCGCCCTAGCCTGGACGGGTCATGCCGTGGGACGAAGCCACTCTGTACTGGACGGAGGTGCTAACCGGCCTCGAACCGGCGAGGGTGGTCGCGGCTCGCGAGCAGATCGAAGAGTGGGGATTCGCGCACCTCAGCAGAGAGTTGTTGGCCGAAGACACCGATGCGGCAGTGGCCGCAACCTTGCTGGTCGAAGGGGTCGCAAAGCTCGCCTCGCACGGGGTACCGCAGGACCGCCTGGTCAAGAAGCTGCGCGTCGACCGTGACGTGTGGGGAACGTGGGCCGAGTTCCGGGCAGCCGACATCCTCCTGCGCGGGATGCCCGAAGGCACAGAGGTGCGCCTGGAGGAGGGCCGCTCAAAGGGAGCCCACGCCGACTTCAGAGTCCTGCCGCCAGACGAGAACGCACTGAGCGTCGAGGTCAAGGCGATCGGGCTCTCCGACGAAGAGATTGCCTTCTGCACCCGGATGGCATCGCCGATCAAGCGGCTCGTCCCGAAGGTCGGACTTGCCCACGTTCATGCTCCGATCAAAGCCGCCCCACCGAACCTGTCACGGGAACACCGCCGGGCAGGTGAGCGCGAGTCCAAGCGTCGTATTCGCGACGTGCCCAAGTATCCGCAGGGGCTCCGCGGCGCCGTCATCGTCGGTCATGGCTCCGAAGAGAGCTATGCCCTCCGCGTGAGCCGCAAGGTCGAGGGCGCCATTCGACAGCTGCCCGAGCACGACGAATGCTTCGTCGCCGTCTTCTGGTCCAACGGGGCGCCCATCGCGCTGCTCGCCGACACCATCCGCTGGAGGGAGATTCCAGAACACGTCGCCGGCCTTATCCTGCTCGGGTGTGGGGTGGCATTCCCCGATCGCCAGATCCACTGCTTCACCTCGACCATCGATCGGGAGTCAGCCCATGCCGAGGAGCGGAAGGTGTACACGCTCCAGGAGGAGTACGCAGATCTCGCTGGGGTCATTCTCGATCGCTTCGAGCGCTCATCGGGCGTGCGACCGGTCGCGCTCTACGGTGGCCAGCGGCTGATCCTGCATCGGGATGGAAGCCGACGGATCTTCCCGTTCAATTTGCTGCTCGACGCCGATCCACCGCAGTACGCCCGCCGAGCGACCGGGCCGGGGTGGGCAGGCTGAGCTGGAAGCGGGTTGTCGAGCGCGGAGCCTGCTACCGGCGGCGGGGCGGTTGCGGGATTTGGAGGCCGAACCAGTAGGTGCCGATCGGTCCCGGTCCCGGTCCGCGCCCGAATTCTTGTGCGAGCCCCTGATCGTCGTCGTCGATCTCGGCGAACCGGATCGTCACGTCGCCTGTGATCTTGCCCGTCACTGCCCGCCATTGGTACCGAGATGTACTGCTGCTCGCGATCGTCCCGTAACTCGGTGGGTGCGACGTTGCTGCCCTGGCGGGTAGCGGCACGCTCGACATCAAACGAGCCAGACGGGGCACTCCAGCAGCCGTGACTGGCGCTTCGAGGTCGCCGGACGCACTCTCACGATCCCAACGCATGTGGGACCTGACGGCGAGCGAGACGAGCGCGAGATGAGATGCTTGCCGAGGGAATCGCGGAGTCGCTGGGGTGGCCGGCCTCGGCGCCGGACCCGCGGCGATACCGCATCGAGATGATCTCAGAGCAGCCCCTCGCGCTCGGCCCAAGGTCCGACGCTACAGCCGCCTGATCCGGGCCGTCGAGGAGTCCGGCTTGGACGCCTTCGTCTTCGCCGACAATCGGACCGATGGGCGCGACCGCGCGGCCCGTGGCCTCGAGATGATGGCGGCCGGCTTGCTTTACGTCTACGCGACGGGTGCCCAGTGTCGACCTGCGAGAGCGAGCGTAGCTCTGCAGCGGGCTACTCGCCTCCGACAATCTCAGCCGCGCGACCATCTGCCCGCGAAACCCAAGAGACCAGCGCCCAAAGGTAGCCCGAAGGCCCTCGAGCCCGGGAGCGGCGCAGCGGTAGGTTCTGTCCTTGGCCAGTTCGAGGGAGATCGAGGTCTCGCACGACCCCAGGCGTCCCGTGACTCGGGCCGTCGCCGTGTTCGTTGCCCTAGTCGCGATCGTTATCGGGGTCTTGGCCATGACTGGCCTGATTGACTGTTGGTTGCGCATCACTCCGAGCGACAGAGGCGAGTTTGGCGCCGCGTGTTTCACGCTCGCAGGCGTCATTGCCGCCGCGGGCGCAGGCGTATACGCCAAACGAGCAGCCGATGCAGGCGGCAGAGCGGCTCTCGAGGCCGAGCGACAGCGCCGACACGCGACTGCACCCGTCTTCATTGAGGTCGCCCCCTCCGCCCCGCTGCCCGATGATGTGGTCGGACTCCCGTATGCCACACGGAAAACAGAGGAAGCCCTCAACGTCGCGGAGGGATACAACGAGATGGCTGTCGAGCCGACGGGGACCGAGGCGTCCGAGAACAGCGCGGCGACTCCCCCATCCGAATCCACCACTCGACTCGAGCACGATCAGATCGACAACGGCCGTGTGAACTACGTCGAGCGCTGGTGGCGAAGTCTGTCGTCGGACGAGGAACGAGAAGCAGACAAAAACAGCGGGGACGAGCTCGGGGAGAAGCTGAAGTCGACGCTTGGAGACGCGCGCGCAGTCATCGGGCGTAGAAACGAAGATTTACTAGGCCTGTCGATCCCACTCGTCAATGTCGGCGGAGGGGTCGGGCTGCTCAACGACCTCGACGTGCAGCTCGTCGGCTGGAAACTACAGCCGGGCGGGACAGCCACAGATGATGCGGTAGTAGTTGCTTCTGGGTCACACGCGCGCGCGTTCAACCGCAATCGCGTACGGGCAGGCGGGACTACTCGACTCATCGTCGTCCTAAAGCACGAAGGCATCGGCCACCTCTTCGAGGCCGAGTTCTGTTTCATAGTCACCGATCTGGCCGGCGACGAAGAGCACACGGTCAAGTTGACAGTGGCCCAGGATCAAGAAAAGCCGGGCGCCAGCAAGTGGCATGTCGTCAGCGTCGAGCGAGAAGCCGAGCCGAACAAATGTTCTTCTCAGAAGGCAGAGCGCAAGGAGGCAGAGCGCAAGAAGGCGGCGGGCATCCGGTAAGACCCGCCCGATGAAATGCCCGGTAAGGGGGGCGTCAAACGGACACCCCGCCACTTCCGCGTTCAGACGCGAGCGGGTGCGCCAGCGGGTCACGTCCGGCGCGACCGTCTTGGACGAACACCGGGCGTGTCGGCTGACGCTAGCACCGCAACTGCGCGTGAGCGGTTGCGATAACGCGGGCACCGACGGCCCGCGTTACTCCTCTTGGCGCTGAGGAATGGTGCGTCTGCGGTCGGGGACCGCGGAGGCACCGTGTCTCTGATCGCTCAGGGACGTAGTCCAGCGCTGGCGGGCATCATCGGTTGTCAAGGCCGGGCGTGGACGGCGTTGACGATCTCGGTGCTGTCGATCCCTTGCAACTCCCCTCAGCACCGTCGAGCTGAGCCGGGTCCTGGATCGCTCATCCACCGAATGTAGCGTGGTGGGCAACGCTTTCTCACGTCGGGTGGGCTGGGGTTCTCTTTGCCGCTGTCTTCGGTGGCCGGTGCCGTTCTGGCGGTTTACGTAGTTGCCCGTTATCGCGCATTCCGTATCGGTTCACCTGATCGACCGGTGCCGCGGCAGCGGCCAGTCAAGGCCGAGGTCGACGCTCCTCCAGCGGCCGCCCGTGTAGAGGAGTGGAGGCGCGAGCTGCCATGGCTCTCGACACGTAGACAGGAACCGCCGATGTACAAATCAGCCCCTAACTCTCTTTCTCAAGGAATAGCGCATTGCGAGGGTTCTCGCCAGGTAAGGCCCTCTAGCCGGCGGTTCCGGGCAACGCGCGTGAGAGACTCTCGCCATGGAGGGTCGAGAGCACCAGCGGCGTACTGCGGAGGGGGACGGAGGGTCCGGACAGATCAGGTCGCGTCAGCGGGTTCGCGACCTGGCCGAGGTCTACACACACCAGCGCGAGGTCAACGCGATGCTCGGCCTAGTGCGGGACATGTTTCCCACCGAGGACGACCCCGGCAACACCGACCGCACGTTCCTCGAACCTGCCTGCGGCTCGGGCAACTTCCTAGTCGAGGTCCTGAGCCGAAAGCTCCGCTACGTGACGCCCCGCCACTACGGGCGGGGTGCGCATTTCGAGCACCGAATCCTGCGGTGTCTCGCCTCGATTTACGGGGTCGACGTCACCGCCGATAACGTCGAGGAGGCGCGCGGCCGGATGCGGGCCGTGATCGCCGCGCACCTTACGGCGCACGCGGATCGCAGCGAGGCGACGCCAGGCTTCGACGAGGCCGTGGAGGCGATCCTCGAGACCAACATCATCCGCGCCGACATGCTCACCGACGCCGCCGAGATCGAGTTGATCCAGTACCGTCCTGCGAGCGTGGGAACTTTTGTCCGCGAGTGGTCTCGCCCGCTCGACCCGGGCGCCGCTGAGCCGAAACTCTTCTCGCTCGCGCCGCGCTCTGATGAGGTGCCGGTCCACTACTCCGAGCTCGCGCGTCAGACTGAGCCGGTCCTGGGCGAATCCGAGGATCGACAGGTCGCCTGATGACCCTCGTCCGCGAACGCCAACACGTTCCCGACATCCTCGAATGCCTGGCTCAGCTGTCGAGCGACGAGGTGCCCACCCCGCCGAAGCTCGCTAACGCGATGCTCGACCTCCTACCTCCCGAGGTTTGGCGCGATCCCAAGCTTCGCTGGTGCGATCCCTTTTCGAAGTCCGGCGTGTTCCTGCGCGAGATCGCCATCCGGTTGCTTTTCAAGGGGCTGGTTGCGTGGGAGCCCGACCTCGAGAAGCGGCGCGAGCACATCTTCCGCAACATGATCTTCGGCTGCGGGATCACGGAGCTGACCGCGATCATCTCGCGCCGGACTGTCTACTACTCGCGCCACGCGGCCGGCGAGCACTCGGTGATCCGCTTTGACGGCGACAACGGAAACATCCCGTTCGTCCGCGCCGAGCACGACTTCAGCGGAGGTCGCTGCCGGATCTGCGGCGCGCCTGAGGACCTTGAGCGCGGGGAAACCCGCGAGAACTACGCCTACGCGTTCATCCACGGCGCGTATCCGACCGAGGAGATGAAAGACATGAACTTCGACGTCATCGTGGGGAACCCGCCCTATCAGATCGGTACTGAGGGGTATGGCGCTACGGCTTCGACGATCTACGACAAGTTCGTCCGCAGAGCGATCGAGCTGAACCCTCGCTACATCACGATGATCACCCCGTCGCGGTGGTTCACGGGCGGCAAGGGACTCGATGAGTACCGCGAGCAGATGATTCAGGACCGACGGTTGCGTTCGCTCGTCGACAATCCGAAGATCTACGATTGCTTCCCGGGCGTGAAGATCCGGGGTGGTGTCTCCTACTTCCTGTGGGACCGCGAATACAGCGGCGATTGTGAGGTCTCCACGCGGATCAACGGCGAGATCGTCTCCACGATGTCACGCGATCTGCGCGAGGGGAAAGGTGTTCTCGTGCGGGATAACCGCGCGATCAACGTCATTCGCAAGGTTGAGGACTCCGGTGTCACGGACTGGGTCGAAGGCGCCTGCAGCGTCACGAAGCCGTTCGGTCTCACGATGCGCTCGAACTACCCCGGGAGCGTGCCGCAGCCTTTCGAAGGCGCGATACCGCTGATATACAGCGATCGAGTTGCTTACAGCCGCCCCGATGAGATCCAGCGAAACCATGAATGGATCGACCGGTGGAAGGTGCTGCTCCCGATGGCTTCGTCTGGGGACACGCAGCTCGACGAGACCGGGAACATCGTCGACGTCGTTCTCGGCGCGCCGATCGCTCTCGCGCCTGGCTCCGCGTGCACCCAGACCTACTTCATCGCGGGCATGTTCGACACTCGCCAAGAAACGGAAAACTACGCGCACTACCTCGCGACGAAATTCGTCCGATTTCTCGTGCTTCAGCGCAAGTCCACGCAGCACGTGACCTCCGAGCGCTTCAAGTTCGTCCCGATGCTCGACATGTCGCAGCGCTGGACCGACGAGGCGCTCTACGAGCGATTCGGCTTGTCGCAGGAGGAGATCGCCTACATCGAGACGACGATCAAGCCACGTTCGGTCAATCTCTCGCTCGACTCCCCGATTCCCGCTAGCCACCTGCCGGGTGGTGGGAAGCACCGGCCCTGAGAAGGGTCACAGCCAAACTGTGCCCAACCGGATCTACGCCTACACGGTCGTCGGCAAGGATGCCGAGCCGTGGGAACGGCTAGTCGGCCAGACCCGCATCACGGGTTCCGGCCTGATCAAGGTCGGCCAGACTACTCGGCGGACGGCGCGTGAGCGGATCAAGCAGCAGCTCGGTACCGCCTACCCGAACCTGGACGGTGTCGAGATCCGGCTCGACGAGCCCGCCGAGAAAGACAACGGCAGCGAGTTCACTGACCACGACATCCACGCCGCTCTGGTCAAGGCGGGGGTTCGCCGTCCCGAGGGCGAGTGGTTCGAGGCGACGCTCAATGATGTCAAGGCTGCAATCAACACGGTGCGGTCGGGCGCCGAGTTCGACGCGACCCGCACGGATTCATTCGCGATGCGTCCTGAGCAAGCGCAGGCGGTTCAGTCCACCGCCGCGTACTTCCGCGCCCACGCCTCCGGTGAGCGGCCCCCGAAGTTCCTCTGGAACGCGAAGATGCGGTTCGGCAAGACGTTTGCGACCTACCAGCTCGCGAGAGAGATGGGCTGGACGCGCGTCCTCGTTCTCACTTACAAGCCGGCGGTTCAGACCGCCTGGCGCGATGACTTGCTCGGCCATGTTGACTTCGCCGGCTGGCACTTTGTCGACCGCGACACGCCGATCGCTGAGGCGGACACGCTTCTCAGTGGGGCGGCCCCTGTCGTGCGGTTCGCCTCGTTCCAGGACCTGAACGGAAAGTCCCCCGATGGGCAGGTCAAGGCGCACAACGAGTCGATCATTGTCACCGACTGGGACTGCATAGTCCTCGACGAGTACCACTTCGGCGCGTGGCGCGACTCGGCCCGGGACCTCTACGACCCGACTGACAAGGAGCTCGCCGAAGAAGAAGAGCCGGACGAGGAAGTAACGGAAGAGGACCTAGGACTCGGCGCGGCGAGCTACCTCTACCTGTCCGGCACACCGTTTCGCGCGATCACGAACGGTGAGTTCACCGAGGACGCGATCTTCGACTGGACCTACGTCGACGAGCAAGCCGCGAAGGACAACTGGGAGGAAGCGACCGGCTCCAACCCGTACACCGCGCTGCCACGGATGGAGGTGTACGCCTACGAGATCGCGCCAGGGGCCGCCAGTTGGGCGGAGGACGGCGAGTTCAGCGGTTTCTCGCTAACCGAGTACTTCAAGGCCAAGCGGGTAGGCGCGGGCGGCGGGGTCCCCGGCGCCGGGGACTGTGTGTTCGAGGACGAGCCGCGCGTCTCGGAGTTTCTGGAGATGCTGCGCGGAAAGCTCTCCGACCAGATGAAGATCCAGATCGTCGGTGGCCAGAAGCCGCCCTTTCCTTACGAGAATCCGGTCTTCAAACAGGCCATCAAACACTCCGTCTGGTACTTGCCCGGCGTCGCGTCGTGCTTTGCGATGCGCGACATGCTCGATCGGCATCCCTACTTCTCGGGCTTCGAGGTCGTCGTCGCTGCGGGCAACACGGCCGGCCAGGGCGCGGAAGCGAAGCCCCCAGTGGAAGCCGCGATCGCCAAGGCGACGAAAGTGAACGGATCGGGATCGATCACGCTCTCGTGCGGGAAGCTGATGACGGGAGTCACCGTCCGTGAGTGGGGCGCGATCCTGATGCTGCGCTCGCTCAAGTCGCCCGAGTCGTATTTCCAGGCGGCCTTCCGGGTGCAATCACCCTGGGCCTACCGGGACGCCGAAGGTGGGCTCGAGGTGCGCAAGCCCACCTGCTACGTCTTCGAGTTCGATCCCAATCGGGCGCTGTACCTGCTCGCCGAGTATGGCGTCCGGCTCGCCTCCGAGAGCGGGCAAACCCCAGAGCAGGCGATCGGCAAGCTGCTCAACTACCTGCCCATCTTCGGTTTTTCGGGCGGCACCATGACCCAGCTCGATGCGTCCGCCGTGCTCGACTGGGCGACGGCCGGCGTCGGCGCAACTGCACTTGCGAAGCAATGGAACTCCCCGCTCTTGGTAGAGGTAAACGCACGTACGCTCCAAGCGGTTCTTGAGCATCCCGACCTGCTCGAGACGCTCGAGCAGATCGAGGACTTTCGGGCGCTCGTGAACAACGCGGAGCACGTCGTCACCTCGATGAAGCTACTCAAGAAGGCAAAACGTGAGCAAGGCGGGAAGCTCGATCGCGAGCAGAAACGGCACCAGACGGAAACTGCCAAGCGGCGCAAGGAGATCCGCGAGAAGCTGCAGAAATTCCTCGCCCGAGTCCCGGTGTTCATGTACGGGACCGACTTCCGCGAGGAAGCGCTCAAGCACGTGATCGAGTCACTGGACCCGGAGCTGTTCGAGCGCGTGACGGGCCTGACAACCAAGGACTTCACCCTGCTCAGCGACCTCGGGCTCTTTCACGCGCGCAACATGGACGCCGCGATCTACCAGTTCAGGCAGTTTGAGCGTGCCAGTCTCCGCTATGCCGATGACTACCCCACGGATGAGCTCGATACGCGTGTTGGCCTCTGGGAACGAAGCGCGTCCGCGGGCAAAAGTCCGACCGGCGGCTGAGACCCCTAGCTGCGCCCCGTGGGCGCCCGCCGAACGCGGTGGACGGCCCGCTTGCGAGCCGCTAGCGCTAGCTCGCTTTCCCCTCAGCGTGTCGCGCGCCGTTTTCGAGCTTTGCTGAACCGGCTGCGCGAGGATCCCTAGCTCGCAAACTGAAGCCCGTAGCGCTCACCGCGCTTGCGGTAAGCCTCAACACCGCCCTCGAGTAGATCACAGACCCGCGCGCGGGTCGCTGGCCGATCGACGGCACCCTCATCGTAGGGCTTTCCCTTCGCGTCCTCTACACACATCGGGATTACGAGCTCGGCGTCACCTAACACCGTGAGGTTCGGACTGTGCGTCGCGATGATTACTTGGCGACGCTCCTTCGCCGCCTCGAGGTGTCGTACCACCGCGCTCGCGATGTACTGCGCGTCGAGGTGGTCCTCGGGCTGGTCGAGAACGAGCGGCTCATCACGCTCGGCACATAGCAGGAGGCTCAGCAGGACCGAGCGCTGCTGCCCAGCGGAGAGGTGATCGAACGCTTTCGGGTGCGTTGCCCCAGGCTCCATCGTGGTCATCCGCGGACGATCCTCGAGCCGCATCGTCTCAAGCTCGAAGACGGTCGACCATTTCTGGGCTTCGCCGAGCGTCTCCTTGGTGAAGAACGCCTCGCCTCCATCGTCCGTCAACTTAAGTAGTGCTGCTGGGTCGTCCTTCAACTTCTCCGCAAATTCGAGAGGCGTGGCCTTCTCGGCGAGCCGCTGGACACGTGGACTCCGGAAGCGGAATGTCGACGTGAGCCAGGCAAGCCACGGCCCGTTCATCCCCCCGTGCTCGAAGTGGACGCCAATCTGGAGGCCTTCTGAGTAGGCGTTTGCCTGGTCGGCAATCCGTCTGAGCGTGGCACGGCGCCTCTGATAGAGCGCCTCGCGGTTGGCATGGAGCTCCCGCACGAGCTTCCCGCGGGAGGCGACTGCCGACTGATGGTCTGTCTCTTTTTTCCTCAGCGTGATAAGGGTCTGGCGCACCGTGTTGAGTCGTGTCGCAATCTGGCTGACGGCGCCTGCCTGGACCTTGAGGCCCCGCGCCTCAAGCTCCGCCTGCTTGGCCTTCAGCCGCTTCTCGAGGTCGTCCTGGTCGGCCTGCCAGCGCGCAAGGGCGTCCTCTGCCATCTTCGCCGCCGCCCCTAGCGACGCCCTCGCCTCCGACCGCAGCGTCTGCCGCCTTTTTTCGAGCGCGGCAAGCCCGGCGCGCAACCCCTCCTCGCCCTCGACGAACTGCGGGGCGCGCTTCTGGGTCAGATCGACGCCGAAGTCCTCGGCGAGCTTGCCCAGCTCGATCGGCTCCCCCGCGTCGCCGACCTGGACAGCCTCGCGCAGCGCCGCTTCGAGGTGCTCCAAGAACGGCCGTTGCGCTGCGAGCTCGCGCGCCCACTCGGCAATCTGCTCCACCTTCCCTTTCTCTGCCGCCTTGAGACTCGCGTCGAGCCGCGCCCGGTCCTGCTCCAACTGCTTGATTTGCACGACTGCGCCCTTCGTGCGTTGAACCTCAGTCGCGTTGTCCTCGAGCGAGCCGAGCAGTTCGGCCTCGCGTTCATCGTGCTCGTGCCGTACGAGGAAACCGTCGAGGAACTCGAGCAGGATCTCTGGGTTGGCCTCGTACCCGCGTGCAAGCCGGCCGGATTCGTCTTGACCTAGGTCCGCCAATCGGAGGCGGATCTGGGAGCCGCTATCGGCATCGGTAGGAGCCTCGCCCCGCCGGCGCACAGCGGTGCGCTCGCTGCCCGCGTTGTCGATGAATCGAATGACCGTCTCGTCAGGCATGCGCTCCTGGTCGTCCGGGTCCTCATCGGGACTGAGCTTCACGCCCAGCGCCGCACGGACCGCTAGCAGCGCAGTCGACTTGCCCGAGCCCCGACCCCCGATGACACAGTTGAGGTTGGGAGAGAACTCCATCGTGACGCCGTCGAGAAAGCCGCCCCTGAACTCGGCGGCCACGATGCACGGATACGTCACAGGGAGGATCGCCTCCGCCT
>JAABUS010005475.1_pt1 | contig 16595 bp, 10 predicted proteins | sample 5560161 | NCBI WGS metagenome assembly JAABUS01 (sample SAMN10711885, study PRJNA513376) | rock metagenome | isolation source: Antarctica rocks | place: Antarctica: Victoria Land, Trio Nunatak nord | collected 2016-01-04
TGTTCCACCACCCGGCGCTGCCAGATCCAATTGGTTGTAGTAAAGTAATGCCAAAACGGTTAAACCAATAACCATCGAATAACGGATGGGCAGCAGCATGATGGAAACAAAACCAGTCATTTTAGAAGCATCTTTCGGTGATTGTGTAGAAAGCATTTTTTGCATGTCATAATTGGGAGCAGGGCCTGCCCAGCTTGCAAATACGCCTTTAAACAGCATCATCATAAAGAAAATACCGAACAAGCCAAAACCATCTTCGGCAATTTTCTTATTGGCATCGGGCACTAAATTCGACCAGTCCATATTCAAATGCCAGCCAAAAAACGGATTCTCCCAGCCTGCCGGAACGTGCAATGTTTGGCCGCCGTACCCATGCAAATTGATCATTGCGATGATGGCAATGGCAATACAACCAACAGTCATGATCGCGTACTTAATCACATCGCCCAAAACAATACTGTGCATGCCACCTAAAATAGAATAAAACATGGCGAACAATGTGAAAATAATTCCATAAAAATGAGGTACATATTGCGGCGTTACATGAAAAGGGACATAAGCTTCCACCAAATTCCAAGGAACAAATATCTCGATGAATTTCCCCAGCCCCACAAAACCGTAAGCCAGAAATCCTAAACAACCGATCAAAGCAAAAGCTACCGTTACATTGTGCGAAGCTTTTACATTTTTACCTACCGTGCCGAAACGTGTGGCCAGCCATTCGGCACCGGTATCAGCATTAGAACGGCGCAGCCATTTGGCCAGAAACATCATGTTGAAAACCTGGTTAAACACCGGCCAAAGCCAGGGAATCCAGATACTTTTTAGCCCATAAACGAAGCATAACGCCACCATCCACATCGTTCCGCTGATGTCGAACATATCAGATGCATCGCTTAAACCCAGCATATACCAGGGCAATTTTTTCCCGCCCATCAGGTAACTTTCTTTGTTCTCGCTGGCTTTTTTGCGCATGTACCAGCCGATCATCAGCATGAGGACCAGGTAGGCGATCAGGATGAAAATATCTATTAGTCTTAATTTCATTTATTTTCTGATCGGCTTATTTTTGCTTGGTAAAATTTTGAATGATGGTCCAGGTAGATTTATCTGTGCTAAAAACAGCATTGAGGCCTTGTTCTTCCTGCGGCGGGTCTCCCATAAAATCATCCCCTTCTTTCCAAAAAACCTGTCCCGCAACTGGCCGTGCCGTACCGCCGAAAGCCCAGAAGTTACAACCGCCAATTGCACCGTTGCTTTTTACACTGCGCTTCCATTCGTTAAAAATAGCCTCATAATATTTGTCCCTGGAGGTTGTGTTTGATTTTGGATCAAAGGATTGTTCATCTCTCGGCAAACCAAATTCTTCAATCACTAAAGGTTTACGGATGGCTTTGGCAATTGCTTCATGCTGGCGGATATAAGCAACAGATTTTGAGATCACCTGCGGCAGGTTTTCAACAATACTGGTATCCCTAAACCAGCCCCAGTTTTTTGGCCAGATATGAATGGTGAGATAATCAATCGGCTTAAAAGTATGAATATCTGAAAATAGCGCAGCAGAACCTTCCGTTCCCATTACGCCTTCCGTTCCGGTTGTAACCAAATGGTTTTTATCGATGGATTTGATATAAGCAGCAGCAGCGAATACCCATTTTTTAAAAGCATCAAAAGCCTCCATACGCATTGGTCGAGGTTCGTTAGCCAGCTCCCAAGTCATAATTGTTGGATCATTTGAATAGGAAATATGGTTGTATTTATTTACATGCGTTACAATCAGTTTCACCTGCTTATTATAATCCATCATACAGCTTTTGCAGGTATAAAATTTACTGGTTTCGTTGCGCTGCTCGTCCCAGTTCAGCTTTTTACGCATGGTAGAATCATCTAATTGCCCGTTCCAGTTCAGGTATTGTAAAAATCCTCCACTCCACTCCCAGTTGTTACTTAAATAAAGCACGGCGCGCATGTTTCGCTGGTGCATTTCGTTCAGCAAATAATCCAAACTTTCCAGGATTTCAGGTTTGTAAATGTTGTGTTCGGATTGTAATGCAGGTTTTACGCGCTGTATTCCGTTTTCTAACCCTACACCTTCTGAACCCGCCATGACACGCAGATTGGTTATGCCTTTTGCCTTTAAAAAATCGAGTTCCTGCTTTAACCTTGCCCTGCCTTGCTCGCCTTTTACCGCTTGCAGCAAACCTCCGTACCAGTAATTTGTGCCGATGTAATGATAAGGCTTGCCAGCAATAGTGAACTGACTGCCTTGAGTTTTTACAAAATTTTGCTGTGCAGAAACAGAAAATGCGAGCAGGCAAAAGCCGATAACAGCGATACTGTTTTTAAGCATATTTTTTATATTGAAGCATTATTTAGGCGGCGATACATTTTGTTCAAAGCTAAAGCAGCTTGCCTAAGTTATTTAATAGTGTTTTAACAATTACTAAAGAAATTATGTAGCCTGATGATTTTTATATGGTAAAAACAGCATTCATAGAAAACACATTTTACCATTTTTTTAAATGTTTTTTTAATAAGACTGAATGGTTTATCAAAAAAACATAGCTAAAAGAAGCATCGAAAGGTCAAGGTTTTTATTGGGATTTAAGATTGATCAATATTGAAAATTTCTGCTCAGATCGCCGATTGCCAATTTAAATTCGCCTGGCTCGGTAACGCGTTTCAGATCATAATTAATAAAAGACAGCTTTTCTTTATTGATGGTAAAAGTTACCGTTTTGGTTTGATTGGGCCGCAGTTCGATCTTTTCAAATGCGCGCAAACGTTTAAATTCCGGTGTGATGGAGGCAACCAGATCGCTTACATAAAATAAAACCGATTCTTTTCCGGTAACTTTCCCGGTGTTGGTTACCTCAACCGTTGCGGTGATATTGCCTTTTTCCGGAAGTTTGTTGCTGCTCAGCTTCAAATTACTGTACTTAAAAGTAGTATAGCTCATTCCGAAACCAAATTCCCATTGCGGATCGTAACCAGCTGCTTCATCATTTACATCTTTATTTTCGGTGTATTTGCGGTAGTAATTGATCAAACTATTGGTAGAACGTGGATAAGTATAAGGCAAACGGCCGCTTGGGTTAATCTTGCCAATCAGTGCATCTGCAACAACATTTCCACCTTCGTTACCTAAAATGTAAGTGTGAAGAACGGCAGTTGTACCAGGCTCGATGGCAGAAATGATACGCGGACGGCCTTCTGCCAAAACCAAAACAATCGGTTTTCCGGTTTTGGCCAATGCAGTAGCCAAAGCAATTTGCGGTGCAGAAATGGTGAGATCGCCAATATTTCCCGGCGTTTCTGTATAAGAATCCTCGCCTAAACAAAGCACAATCACATCGGCACGCGTGGCTTTATCAACCGTTTCTTCAATGTTGACGGCTTTATCAAAAGCTACACCTTCGCTGTAATCCACTTTGCTTTTGCCGAATACGTTTTGGATCGCTTCCAGAATGGTGTTTTTATCTTTTTCGGTTTCGTTGCTGTTGTCGCCCTGCCAGCTCCGGCTCCAGCTACCGTTTAAAGAACGCATGGTATTGGCCGTTGGCCCGGTTACCAATAGTTTTTTTCCTGCTGCCAATGGCAAAAGGTTGTTGGTGTTTTTGAGTAAAGTGATACATTCCGCAGCAGCATCATAATTTACTTTATCGTGCGCAGCACTGTTTACATCCGGATAATCGCTGGCGTTGCCAATCGGGTTATCAAAAATACCGGATTGATATTTTACTTTTAAAATCCGGCTAACGGCATCATTAATCCGCGCCATAGAAACTTTACCATCCTTCACATCGGCCAATAAATCCTCGGTAAAAGTATAATCGGTTGGCACCATGCTCATATCAATTCCGGCGTTAACGGCAATGGCAACGGCTTCTTTATCATCTTTTGCTACGCGATGCCGCAAGTATAGATATTGGATGTCTTGCCAATCGCTCACGACAAAACCCTGGAAATTCAACTCGCCTTTTAAAATATCGGTTAAAATATGATGACTGGCGTGAACCGGAACGCCATTAATTTCTGAACTGTTTACCATTACAGTTTTTGCACCTGCTTTTACAGCGGCAGCAAATTGAGGCAGAAAGTATTCGCGCATTTCGCGTTCCGGGATCCAGGCTGGTGTGCGGTCATGCCCGCTTAACGGATTGCTGTAACCCATGTAATGTTTCAGGCAAGCCAAAACATGGTATTTGTCCTCTACCGTCGGATTATTTCCCTGGAAACCATTAATGGTAGCCAAGCCCATTTGCATGCCCAGGTACGGGTCTTCGCCAAAAGTTTCATAAATGCGCGGCCACATCGGCTGGCGGCCTAAATCCAGCACCGGACTAAAAGTCCATGGGATAAAAGAAGCACGGGTTTCGCGCGAAACTTCCGGGTTAAAAGAAGCTGCCTGCGCAATTTGCTGCGGAAACAATACTGTTTTTAACGTATAATTATTACCACGGATGGCATCAATCCCGTACAAAACCGGAATTTTTAAGCGTTCCTGCAAAGCCATTTTTTGAACTGCTTGAATCAGCGCTTGCCAATTTTCTGTTGTTTGTGCTGTACCGCCTACATTTAACAGTGAGCCGACTTTATATTTTTTGATGCAAGTGGCCAGCTTGTCCATGTCCAGTTGCCGAGGTTCGAGCAGCTTGCCGTTTTCGGTTTTCAGCAACATTTCGATGGAAATCTGGGTCATTTGGCCAACCTTTTCTTCAAGCGTCATCTGCGCGACCAAAGCTTTTACTTTTTGATCGATCGTGGAAATGGTAAGTTTGGTTTGGGCACGAATTGTTAAAGCAATAAATGAAATTATGGAAAGTAGGAGAACTTTTTTCATGAATAATTAAGGATAAATTTTTGATATAAAACTTCTGCAAGCTATCAGAAATTGTATGATAAAAGAAGTATGGGGCTGATGCAAATAAAAAAGCCATCTCTCCTATAATTACTTAAAGAAAGATGACTTTTTTAAATTATGGTGATTAGATAAAACCTATATCATCCACATAAAAGGTACTTGGGGATGCAACTCCTTGTGCTTGTATTACAAACTCTTTAATATCCCCCGGATTGCTTAAACTACTTAACGGCACGGTATAATCAGTATAAGCACCAGCCTTTAAGGTTATGATAAAACCATGGGCATAATCACCATTAATAACCACTAAAGCTTTATCGCCGGTTACGATGGCATTACCACCATAGATAGAAAACTTAACTGCGGATAATCCTGCTGTTTTTGAATTAAGCGTCGCGCCGCCATATCCAATTTGCAATGCCCCATATCCGTTTCCAACTACTACACTGATAGCATGCGTGCCGCGTTTAACATTGACTGTGTTGTTAAAATCAAGCGTACTGCCATACCCTGTATAATTGCCCCAGCCATTTGCAAATGCATCGTCATAAATTAATGCTTTAAAACCAAATTGTGCAATTGACTGGCTGATGCCGCCGGCAGTTGTAACAAATATATAAGCCTGGACAATACCAGTAGGAATGACAACTTTTATTTGGTTTGAAGTATTAGATACAATTTTAGCTGAAACTGCTGTAGCTGCGACTAAACCAAATTTTACCGCTGTGGCCCCATCTAATACTGTACCGGTAATGGTTAAAGTATCACCCGCAGAACCTGCAAGCGGCGCAAAACTGGTAACCTGTGGCGGAGGTTGCAAAATTGGAAAATTGAAATCAACTTTACCATATTTGGTAGTAACTGTAAGCTTGTTTGATTGCCCTGCAAACGGAATCGTGTTTGGTACTGTAAAAATGATCGAATTATCCGTTAACAAAGCCGGATTAAAATAAACCTGGATACCGTTTAATTGCAAAAGGGTTGTTGTTGCCAGATTAGTACCTACAATTGCATATTGTGTATTATATCTGCCTGCAACAACTGTTGAATCAAATTTATGTGAAGAATACAATGTACCTGTAACACTTGAATCCAGCGTAACACGCCGTACTACTCCTGTTGTAGTGTCGCTTTTATTAATTAAACGAACACGGGCAACAGTTGGCGCACCTGTCCCTACATCAGTTTTTTTACAGGATGCAAAGCCTAAAATCAAGACAGCAGGCAATACCCAGTAAATTATTTTCAACTTATTGATTATGTTTTTCATGCTCATCATTATTTAAATACATAAGGAACCGGGGTGCCGGTCAGGTTTGGATCAGCAGATACTTCTGTTGCAGGATACGGAAGCCTGAAATTGGCATCAGTAATATTGGTGATATAACCGTTTGCATAACGAACGGGCGGTGTGCTGTTATCTGATGTGCCTCGATCCTGCTGTTTGATAAATGCAATCGCTTTTGGATGTGTTGTTGAATTAAATCCGTCAAGGCGGCCTAAATCAAACCAAAAATCATCTTCAAAAGCAAATTCCCTTCTTCTTTCTTCTAATAGGTCATCCTTTAAAATCAGCGTTGGTACGGCTGGGGAAGGAGGAGTACCGTATTGCGTAAGTTTAGGATTGGCAACAGTATAATTTCTGTTGATCACCGTTAAATTGCCCAAACCGGCACGGTTACGTATTTTGTTGATAGCTGCTAACGCTACAGGATTAGAGCTGGATTGTGCGCCTGCCATTACTGCTTCTGCTTCAATCAAATATACATCTGCATAACGCATCATATAAGTATTGTTTGCGGCTGATTGTGCACCACCAGACCCACCGTTATCAGCCGGGGAACCTACTACATATTTTTTTACCTGTAAATGTGTTCCCTGGGAGTTGGCATCAAGTGGAAGTGTATAACCACCGCCAGCTACATTTATAGTAGGATAAAAAGAGCCCGGAACCATGATGGTACCATACAAACGGGAATCGCCGGTAACATATTCATCGTATAAACTGAAACTCGGTACAAGTACGCCATAGCCGTCGCCTGTAGTAGTGATTGAAGAGTTATAAGCAAATGAACCTTGCATCGGGTTGCCTAAACCATAACCGCCATTACCGGCCCATTGTAATTGAATTACAGATTCTTCATTATTATTGTTAGCCGTTAAAAATAAATCATTAAATGTTTTACCGGCAATGTCTGTACCATAGAGTTTAAATTCACCGCTGGCAATTACTTTTTCAGCTTCAGCACGTGCGTTCGGGTAATCTTGCATGTACAAATAAACTTTAGCTAATAATGCTGATGCCGAACCGCTTGACACCCTTCCCTGAGCAATTGAAGAACCGCTTCTGACCATTTTAGTACAATTGGTTTCAGCAAACTTCAAATCGTTTATAATAAACTTATAAACATCGGTTACCGGGTTGGTGTGCAACTGATAGTTATTAATGTAAGTTTGGGCATTTTCAATAATAGGAACCGATCCCCAAGTCCTGACCAAGTGAAAGTAAGCCAGTGCACGCATTAAACGGGCTTCGCCTAAAGCATTGTTTACCACAGCAGTTGGTACAGTTGCAGGTGCTTTTACCGGCAAGTTATTAATCAAAGCATTTGCCTGGGCTACCACAATAAACAAAGCGTTCCAGGCATTGTCCAACTCAAAGTTAGTGTTGGTCACAGAGAAATCACTAAAGTTGGCTACATCACTTGAGTAACTGCGGCCGTTACCACCCATCAATTCAGTTATAGACCAACCTGCTTTACCACACCACCCAAACCAAACCGCGCTGTACAAATCATTGGTACTGGCTACAACCTGGGCCGGGGTTTGATAAAAATTATCTACTGTAACTGCATCTACCGGTGGCCGGTTGAAAAACTCTTTTTTACAACTGGTGGCGGTGATCCCAGTCATTACCGCAACACCAAATAAATATTTTATATATCTTTTCATACTGTTTTTATCAATAAAAAATTAAAATTCAGCATTGATACCGAACGTAATGGTACGCGGTATCGGGTACCTGCCGGCATCAACATTGGTTAAGAATACGTTTTGATTTAAGGCACCTACTTCCGGGTCCAATCCTTTGTATGGTGTAAACACATACAGGTTTTGTCCGCTTGCATAAACCCTTAAGCGCGCTAAACTTGCATGCTTGATCAACTTAGCAGGCAAGTTGTATCCTAACTGAACGTTTTGAATCCGAAGAAACGAACCGCTTTCTAAAAAACGGTTTGAGTTTAATAAATTAGGGTTATCACCAATTCGGGGTGTAGGAATATCAGATGCGTTGTTGGCAGGTGTCCAGTAGTTTGCTGCTGAAGCTAATTGATTGGTGTATAAACCTGACAAGCCGGCATCCTGATAATTAAGCGCATTGAAAATTTTAGCCCCATACGATCCGTTCAGGAAAACAGATAGATCAAATGATTTGTAAGAAAAGTTATTGGTAAAACCGTAAGTGAATTTTGGGTTCGGACTACCTAAAGCAGTCTGGTCATTCGCATCAATTTTACCATCATGATTTGTATCCTGATATTGAATATCGCCTAACCAGGTACCACCTGTAGTATTTGAAACCGGGCGGCCGAATTGTAACGGCGCACTTCTTAACTGTGCATCTGTTTTAAATATCCCGAGAACATTATATCCGTAAAATTCGCCCACCGGTAAACCCGGAGCAGTGCGGGTAACGGGCAAGGATAAGAAACTAACATTTATATTTCCGGGTATAAAAGGAGTACCATTAGCTAATGAAATAACTTTATTGGTGTAATGAGAGAAAATTAAAGTAGTGCTCCATTTAAAAGCATTGCCGGTAAAGTTTCTTGAAGTGATACTGAAATCTACACCTCTGTTGTTTACCTGGCCGCCATTTATAAACGGAGGCGCAATTACACCTGTTCCGGAATATTCAGATGTTTGGCCAAGCAAAAATGCCGGTAACGCTGCCTGAAAAAGGAACCTTTTGGAAGTTTTGTTAAAATAATCAACCGAAGCATCTATCCTGTTGTTGAACAAGCTGAAATCAAGACCGATATCAGTTTGCAAAGCAGTTTCCCAGGTAAGGTTGGGATTGGCAATATTTCCAACGGCAAAAGCAGTACCCAGGCCGGTTGTAAAAGAGTTAAGCGTAGAACCGTACCGGTAATTCGGGATACCCTGATTACCTACAGCACCATAACCTAACCTGAATTTAATGTTATCTGCATACTCTTTTACTTTAGCCATAAACGGCTCATCCGATACTCTCCATGATACCGCAAAAGAAGGGAAATAACCGGTACGGTGCCCTTCAGCAAATTTTGAAGATTCATCCGAACGGATTGTGGCAGTTAAACTATATCTGCTGTTATAAGAATAAATAGCACGTGCAAATACAGATTGCAAAATATCACCGGGGCCTTTATACTCTGTAGCGGTAACTGTTTTTGCATCGCCCAAACTTATTACCTGTAAAGAATTGCCAGCAACAAAATTTTGTGCACTGGTAGTTAGGCCGCCATATTCAGAATCGCTTAACTCATAACCCAATAACCCGGTTATGTTATGCTTTTGGGCAAAAGTGTGCGTATAAGTTAAATACTCTTTTAAACCGTAATAAGAACTGTTTGAAGCATATTCCGATAATTTAGCAGTGCTGTTTACAAAATACGGCCCGTAGGCATAAGTTGGTAAAAATACATGTGCGTTGTTGAAGCGAAAATCACCATCCAGTTCAGAATGCAGCGTTAAATCTTTATAAAATTGTAAATCTGCATACATACTTCCGTTGATATTGCTGCTTCCCAACTTATTTGTTGTTGTTGAAGCAAGTGCCACCGGATTGAGCTGGCCACCAGTTTGTCCGGCTTGGGGCAATGGCCCGGCAAACGAGCCATCTGTATTGTAAACAGCCTGATCCGGTGCAGATAAAGCAGCCAGGTAAACAATACCGTTGTTATCACTTAAAGCATTGTTTTGAAAAGTACGGCTGCCGGATAACGAAGTGCCTATTTTAAACCATTTTTTTACCTGGCTATTTACATTTACACGCATGGAATAACGATCAAAATTATTACCGATGATCGTACCGTTTTGATTTAAATAACCGCCAGAAATATAATAATCTGTACCTTCTTTACCACCAGATACTGACAACTGGTGACTTTGCTGAATGCCCGTCCTAAAAACCTGTTTCTGCCAATTGGTGCCGCTGCCAAGCAAACTTGGGTCGGCAAATTCACCCCTTCTGCCAGTTCCAGCAATATCACCTAATGAATTTTGCAAAGCGGCGTATTGCTGCAGGTTCATCACATCTAAAAATTTCCCTTGTTGCTGAAAACCATAATAGCCATCATAAGCAATCCTTGCACTGCCGTTCCTGCCACGTTTGGTAGTGATGATAACTACACCGTTTGAACCACGGCTGCCATAAATAGCAGTAGCAGATGCATCTTTTAGCACATCAATAGATTCTATATCATTTGGATCAATGGTTGATAACGGGCTGGAAGTTGTTTCACCATCGCCAGCACCGGTTTGGCCTTTGTTTGAAAGCGAAATTGGCCTGCCGGATGTAGCAATATTGTTGGCATCGCCCGAAAGAGGCACGCCATCAATCACATATAAAGGCTCATTTGATAAACTCAATGACGTAATGCCTCGGATATGCACCGAAGTATTGCTGCCTGCTGCACCGGAGTTTTGTGTAACAGTTACACCTGCAGCTTTGCCCTGCAATAACTGATCAACACTTACCTGCGGTATATTAGCAATATCCGATGCTTTTATAGAAGATATGGCACCATTTACATCTTCCCTTTTTTGAGAACCGTAACCGATAACAACCACTTCATTTAAAGCGGTAGCTGCAGATTTTAAAGTTACGTTTATGGTTGTCCTGGTACCGATAACCACTTCCTGTGTGGTACTGCCGATAAAGGAAAAAACCAGGGAGGCAGAACCGGCCGGAACAGCAATGGTATATTTTCCGTTTACATCAGTTCCGGCACTGGTTTTTGTGTTTTTTATTGTTACAGAAGCACCCGGAAGGCTCATACCTTTGTCATCATAAACAGTACCGGTTACCGTTCTGCCTTGGGCAAAAAGACGGGTGGTACTGAGTACAATAATCACAAAAAGCACGATTGCTTGTAGAATTTTACGCATAATTATTATTTATTTATTTTAGGTAATTGGTGGGGGTTACTTCTTTAAAAGTAGGGTTTAGAAATAATATACTGTAATGCTATTTTAACATTTTCCTGTTGTAGTTTGATTAGAAAAAACCTTTATCAGGCAGGTTGTTAAGCAGGTCATACATCAATTATGTTGAAAATATTGTAAAGCAAAACAAACATGAGTGATAGTATTTTAATTAAAAACTGGCTATCTTAATAATATGATAACATCCGGAGTAAATAGTACTTGGGTTTTCAATGCTTCTTTTACCCTATAATTTATCGTAAACAATGCTGAAGTAAGCAGAAAGCGTATAAGGATAATTTGTACCGGCTGTATAAGGCTGAAAATTTGGAGAGATCATGTTCATTGGCGCATGTACGCCATCGCCGCCATCTCCTGCCCAGCTCCAACCCAAAATAGTCCATGATTTTGATTTTGCATAATCAACCAGTCCGCTCCAATCTGCCGTGCCGTTTGTTCCGTTTCCAAATTCGCCCACCAAACAAGTCCTGCCGGAAGTTGCCATATAAGCCAGGTCCGCAGTAACCATGTTTCCTCCGGAACCAAACGGGCCGCTGCTGTTTACATGTTGTCCCACATAGTTTCCCGGATAAATGTGTGTTGATAAAGCAATATTGGTATCGGAAATTTTAATACCGCCGGTGCCAACGCCAAGCACAGCATTTGCAGCTACATAAGTTTCCTGGCCGTAACCCGGAGCATCAATAATAATCGTGCCCGAATAAACTGTGCGCACAATGGTAATGGCCTGATTATAGTAGCCGGCATAATTGGTTGCGGTAAGGTTGTGGCTTCCCCATTCGTTCATTAGGTTGATGTAGAATTTACCGGAAGCGCTTAATGCTGTATAATTGGTTTTCCACCAGTTGGCGCCATCCAATAAATCCAAAAGATTATCAGAACCTAAAACTGCTGCTTTATGATAAGTGCAAATAATGGTGTAGCCGTTATCAGATGCTTCTTTTATCCACCTAATTGCGTTGTTAACCTGCGTAGGTTCAATTTCAATCCGAAGCGTTTTGATTTTGGTTTGCTGTTTCATCAATGGAAAACCTAAATCAACATTGCCACTGCTGTAATAAGAGGGCTGCAAGTTGACACCATTGCCTGCAAGCGTTACAACGGCTGACGGCGTTGTTGTTGTAGTTGTTGTTTTAGTTGTAGTTGTTTGGGCCGAAACTTCATTTGCGTGTTTTTTAGAACAGCAGATCAGCAAAAAAGAAAACGCAAACAGCATACAAGCTATTGCTTTCTTGTTAAAAAGAAACTTTGTAAAAAATTTCATAAGATACTTTTGGGATAGGAATATAATACAAACCTAACCATCCTGCCCTATGCGGATATAATACGATTTATCCAATTAATAGCATTAAACAAACTGTTGTGCTACAAATTAAGAGCCTGTTTAAATTTAATGCCAATGCTTCTTTTACCCTATAAAAACTGGTGTCTGCATCCGTTTAAATAATTAAAACCAAACGTCTGCCATTTTTTAGGTGATAAAAGAAGCATAGAAAATAGATTGAACAAACTTTAAACAGGCCTTAAACTTTCTTCAGATAATTACTTTTTATTTATGCCAAATTTGGATTGCAAAGCTTCTGCCGCATTAACCAGATAAGCAAAAGGGGCATTCCAATTAATGGCAATTTCATTGGTTGCATAAGCGCGGTCATCATCAATATAAGCACGGTCCGGAATGGCCGACGGATAAACAACGCCGTCCTGCCTGCCGGGGTTTGGCCCACCGACCAGCAAACCCGGGACCGGATCAACAACACCATCCGAAACCGAAGGCCGATGATGCGGGTGCATAGGGGCCTTGCTGCCGAAACCAGTCAAAAAACTATAACCGGTTGCATTGCGGCCGAGCAGATAATCCAGGTTACTGAGGGCATAGTTCAAATATTTTTGATCTCCTGTCAACTGGTAAACCTTGATCAAAGCAACGCCTTGGTTGGCTGCCGATGAATTGCTGCCCCAGATAAATTCCCGTGCTGTTTTACCAAACACCGTGTGGAAAGCAGTTGCATCTGCACTTTGTATCAATTGATCGGCAAAGGCAATTAAGCGTTTTTTGATCTCCGGGATATCTGCTTTTGCTTTTCCGGTCAACCTGTTTTGGTTTTTGGCCAGCGAATAAAAACCAAGCAGTTTCACTTGTGCCCAATAGGGCAATGGCATGGATGGATCAGCAAACATATCAACAGACTTGTAATATTTTCTTTTTCCGGTAGTGATGGTCAATTCGGATGCCGCCCAAATAAATTCATCGGTAAAAGAAGCATCGCCATAACCGCCGGTAGAAATTTTGGGGTTGAATTTCTGGTTCATCACCTCCTGATCATACCTGATATTTGGATTTTTTACCGCCCATTTCCAGGCTTTTTTGGAAGCTTTCAAACATGAATCCGACAATCCCGGCAACTGCGCAGAAAACGGTTTGAATATCCTTGCGGCTTGTGCCATTACCGCAGCAAAATCCAGCGTTGCGGCCGTACCTTTTTGTACCACATATCTTGGCGCGGTCCCTTTTTCCGGCATTTCCATCGCATTAAAAGCGGCATTGGTCAATTTGTTGTACACGCCGCCATCTTCCGGGTCTTGCATAGCAAGCATCCAACGCAGGTTCCATGAAATTTCATTCAGCAAATCTGGGACATGGTTGCCGCTTTCCGGGATATTAGTTTGTACGGATTGCATATATTCCGGAAAATCCTCGTACAGAGAAAGCAAGGTGCCGGTGGAAATCCCGGAATTGACCACATATTTATTGTAATCGCCGGCATCATACCAGCCGCGCGAAGCAGAAATCTTACTTCCTGCCGGCCGGTTTGCACTTGCCGCAGAAGGATGAACGAACACCGCCGTATCGGGATGGCCTTCCGCGCGCTGCCATTTCCCTGCATATTTTTTTGGCAAAGCTGTTGAAGCACGCATAAAATAATAAGCTTTGATCGATGCTTTTGCCGCATCAGCATAAATATTTGGCTTAATACTGAAGGAATAAGAATTTGCCAGACCAGCAACCGCAATCCGATAAGTTCCGGTTTGATGAAAAGCGCTGAAATCTGCCAATGCTGTTTTTATGCCTGCAAAATCAGTATTGCCGGAAGCTTTCAGCCTTCCGCTGAACACCACTTTTCCGGCTGTGGTCTGCACCAAAAATTTGCCCGTAGTTTTACCGGAAACAATGGCAACTTTGGGCGCGTCCGGAAAAAACCCAAGCTGGTTTAAAGCAATATTAGTTTGATTTTTGGCAGCTGATTTATTAAAACCAGCAACAGCAATCACCAAAACCAGACAATTGTATTTTAACAGCCGCATTTATAATTCAATAAATTCATATTATTTTTAGGTTGATACTCTTTTCAAAGATCAAATCTGCATATTGTTCTGATTAAACCATCAAAAAAATGAACGAAGAAGTTTTTCGCAGTTTCAGCGAGATTGCAACCAAAGAAATTGCACCGGGTTTTCTGTCAAAATTTATCCATACCGATAACAATACGCTCAATTTCATCGAAGTAAAAGCAGGGTGCATAGTCCCGCTGCACCAGCATGTGCACCAACAATTATCTTTTGTATTGGAAGGTAAATTTGAATTAACGGTGGATGGCGAGGCCAGGATATTGGAACCCGGTTTGTTTGCTGTAATTCCGCCAAATATTATCCATGGTGGATTTGCCGTTACCGATTGTAAGTTGTTGGATGTTTTTAGTCCCGTTAGGGAGGATTATAAGAGTTTGATGTGAAGTAAAATAACTCTATTTAACTATAAAAAGTTGTGATAAAAGAAGCATTTAAAATATTACTTCAAATAAAGAAAGTTGATTTGTATTATGACTTAAAGATTTAAGGTATATTTGGATGGAATGATTTAAAATTAAACTTATGGTTGCAATTGTAGGAACATATCAAAATGGCTATGTAAAACTGGACAAGGAATATTCATCAAATAATCCGGTAAAAGTGATCGTTACGTTTTTGGAAGATATCCAAACCCAATCAGAAGAAGGCCTTTCCTTGTCGGACTTTTCATTTTCGAAAAGTCAAAAAAATTTAGAAAACCATCAAGGTTCCTTTAGCAATGAAGTTATCGAAGAAAGAAGAAGAGAACAATGAAGATGTTTCTGGATACCTCATCTTTGTTCAAACTATATCATAGATAGATTGGTACGACAGAACTTGAAAGTCTTTTTTCGACCTTAAAGATTACAGAAGTTTTTCTTTCAGAGATTTCAAAAATAGAGTTTACTTCTACCATCTGGAAAAAAGTACGCACAAAAGAAGTTACAATTTTAGAAGCGCAAACAACATTGGATCTGTTTGAATCTGATTTTAATAAATATAGTTTTTATTGCAACAGATAGTATCATTATCGAACAGGCGAGAATTTTAATTTCAAAATATGGCATTCAAGGTTTAAGAACTTTGGATAGTATCCAACTTGCTACTTGTATATCTCTGGTTCAACAAGTCAATCTGTTTTTAACAGCAGACAATCTTTTAAAAGCACGTTTTAAAGTAGAAGGTTTGATTACAGAAATTTAAGAATTGTTAAATTGTACTTGTGGTTTAGAATTTAGTTTGTTTGCGGTGATCCCGCCCAATATTATTCATGGCGGAATTGCGGTTACAGATTGTAAGTTGTTGGAGGATTTTAGTACGGTTCGGGAGGATTTTAAGTTGTTGTAAATTTTAAGAAAGATGGAAACTAAAGAAACTAAAACATTTGACCAGCATTTGGATGAACGCTACGGCAAACCTGGTTCAATGCAACGTACTGAATTTGAAATTAAAGCAAAAGCTTTTGCCATAGGAGAATTGATTAAAGAAGAAAGGCTTTTGGCACATTTAACACAAGAACAACTTGCTGAAAAAACCGGCACCAAAAAAAGCTTTATTTCCAGAATTGAAAATGGCCATAGTGATATCCAACTTTCAACTTTATATAAACTTCTGGAAGTTGGACTGGGAAGGAAAATTTTGTTTAGGATTGAGTGAAATTGTTGCTGGATGTTTTAGTCCGGTGCGGGAAGATTTTAAAGTTTTGTGAAAGGTTTTAAAATAGCATACATTAAAATCTCATTACGAATATGCGTCAATATACAAGTTAGCTGCAACCCTGTCGGACACTCTCCAAGTAAGCAACCAGACAATTTTTAGCGACACTTCAAAAACAATTTTGTAAACTTGCCGACATTTTTATTTAAGTATTTGCTTAAATAATAAATCTTTGTTTATCTTTGACCTAACAAATCAGTTAGACAATGACAAATGATACTTGCATCAGGTTACAGGCGGACATAGAACAGATTAAAAGTTGCCGAGAAAAATTAAAGGCAAATTCAAAATCATTTTTACAGTTGGGGCAAGTTCTTGTTTTGGCAGGTAACGAAGTGAGACTTAAAATCCTTTTTCTACTTGAAGAAGAAAATGAACTCTGCCCTTGCGATCTTAGCGACATTTTAGGAATGAGCATCCCAGCGATATCTCAACATTTACGCAAACTTAAAGACGGCAACATCATTGAGGCAAG
>JAABUS010005477.1_pt1 | contig 16592 bp, 11 predicted proteins | sample 5560161 | NCBI WGS metagenome assembly JAABUS01 (sample SAMN10711885, study PRJNA513376) | rock metagenome | isolation source: Antarctica rocks | place: Antarctica: Victoria Land, Trio Nunatak nord | collected 2016-01-04
GCGGCACAACCCAATGGCCCCTCTCCTGAACCCTCAGCGGACGTGTCTGGGTCCGTTTCTGCGCGGCGTAGTAGTTCTGGAGTTGCGGTTTCGCAGCCAAGGCGCTGAGGTCGCGCGTGAGGTATGTGCGGAAGGGCTGGGTGGAGATGGGTGCGTGGGGGGGGTGGATGGTTAGGTTGAGGGGGCGGAAGAGGGAGGGGGAGGATGTGGGGGGGAGGGGGGGGGAGGTTAGTGGTGGGAGGGGGGAGGAGGAGCGACTGGGGGGGAGGGGTGGGTGGGGTGTGAGTGGTTTGGGAGGAGGGAGGATGCGAGAGCGCTTGATGGTTGGGGAGGAGGTGTGTGTGGGGGAGGGGGAGCTGGAAGCTAGGCGGCGCTTTGCGTTGGGGGAGGGAGAGCTGAAGTCCAGGGGGCGCTTTGCATTGGGTGGTGTTGGTTGTGAATCGGGGATTATGCAGGGGAGCGTGGCCCATGAGGAGGTGTCTGTGTTTGGGAGGATGGGTGTCTCGTAGATGCCGGCTGAGAGGGCATGGATGGCTGGGTCTGGTCGGAGGGTGGGGAAGGGGGTGCGGATGATGTGGATGTGAGAGGGGGCTTTGAGAGTCGTTTCTGGGACATGAGACGTGGTTGTATGGTCCGACGGGTTGGAAGAGGAGGACGTGGGAGGTATAGACCGGGTTGATCGTGGTATCAGATAGGGTGATCCCCTGTCTGCTTGGTCTTCTTCCTCTTCTGCATCAGGATGGTCGTGTGCGCATCTGAAGTCATAATCATCTTCCTCTGCTTCTCTGGTTGTGCACTCACTGAGTGAACCCTTGTCTTTTGCTGTTATCACATGTCTGCGGACAGAATCAAAACCGAGCAGGCCTCGCAGTTGCGCTCTATATCTTGAATCGTTGGAAAGCCGGCTGGGTGCAGAGATGTGGACCAAGATCTCGGGTGATTGGCTCATGCTTGGACTTCATCTTGTAGAGGGGATAAGCGACCACGGAACGAGTAAAAAGTGCAAAGATGACAGCAGATGCTTGGACTATTTGGAAGCAAAGGTGTTGCACTGTCGCCCAGTTAGCAAGCCAGGCTGAATCAAAGTAAGGTAAGGTAGGCACGGTGAAACCGGAGACCATCTGAAACCCTATATGAGCCCTACTCGTATATCTCCAGAACTGATCGAATCTAATACAGTGAACCTGATTTATAAGTAGTATATATTCCAAGTTCAAATTCTCCTTACATGGCGATACTCCTTATTACCATGTGGCTTGGCATTACGCAACAATAGCAATCTGACAGACGATTTTCAACTATATGCCTAGGGCTAGAAAAAAGTCTAGAATTGTAACAACATTCTCTGGTTTTCTCACGTACTTTCTATGGAGAGTGCTAAAAAACCCTCAAAATCCATCGGGGTCTCCTCACAGAGTAAAACTCCTTTATTTTCTCTAATTAAATCCAGATTCCGCGCAAAGAAACTTGGTCCCGACCCCTTATAAACCAGGTTCACTGTACTGGCAATAGCGTCACCAACAGCGCGCAGGAGAGAGATTCCCTCCCTCAAGACAAAAGAGTCGCTCATGTGCTCGATTGAGTCCTTTCCATCAAGACACTATGATCACAACCTTGGCTTGAACCTAACGAAAACGGTTCTACCTTCCGCGACTACTCCCCCTTCCCCATCTTCCACCGCCCCAACAAAATTTCCCGCTTCTTCCTGTCTTTCTCCGCTTCACCTCCCTCTTTGACCCCTTTCAGCGAAGCTCTGGCAAGCACAACCCGTGGCGTTTCCACCCTCCGCTTATACCTAACCTCCAACGCCCCAGTGATAATTCCATGCCGCCTAAACACCTCTGCAGCGACACCGGCCATCACCTCATCAAGCATAAGCGCAACGATGGCGCCATGCCCCGTGCCCGCTATGCCTTCCACGCCGCGACCGAGCGAGAAGAGCATGTATATCTCCAATTGTGCCAGGGATGCGGTAGGGCCGCGTCTGATGAACGTCTTGACGGCGCGGATGCAGGACGTGGTGGCGAGGGTGGTGGCTAGGAACACGTTCTCGAATTCGAGATATCGAGATATGCGTACGATATTGATAATTGAGTAAAACATCATGTCGAACTTCAAGAGCCTCGTCAATAACAAGGCAAAAGCGAAGTCGATGATGTTGAGTGCTCTTTATAAGGTTGAGATCTTAGTATAATGAGCCAGTGAAGAATGATGTCTGGCGACTGCTCTCGAGAATGATGCCCCTGCAAAGAGGTTGGATATATCAAACCCTTGGAGCGTATGTATATGATGGCATAGTGGTTCTGGGCTACAGCGGACGGTTCGAAAATAACATACACATAAGGCCTTGCTAGATTTTCTATGACTCCGGCCAAGTTGGCTTATGGGGGTTTAAATGCAACAAGGAATTCTAGCCGGATAATTTGGTATCAGATGGGTCGGCGATGAGGGTTACGTAGTATCTATCGACTCCAACCCCTTCTCTATGCGTGGAGTATTTCGATCGTATTAGGACGGAAGACGAATTGGCTGACCTTTACTTTGGCACGCCCGCGGACTTTGTCATTCTCGGTTTTGATCTTGCTGTAGTCTTCGATTTTGAGCATATCAAAACCATCATCTACTTGTCGGAGAATCCAACAACTTCTCGGTCGTAACACTATGTATGGTTGCCCTTGTCTAGAAATAGTCGGGACCGCTCTAGCAATAAGAGAATTGAAAATTTTGAGACAAAAACGGTATTGTACTGCAGATTCGCAAATTCTAGAATTTCGAGATATCAATTACTCAAGTTGCCACACATTTTGACTTTTATGAGTCTCCGGATGGCAGTAGCTGGTTTGGTGGGTTCTAGTTGATTCTTTCGTGATCTGGATCTTCTAGGAGAGGGGGTGTATTGACGACCTATCCGGGGACATGATACGGAAGCGCCCACGATGAAGATCAAGGCACGAACACCTTGGCTTTTCACGTAAAGTGGAAAGGTGGGTCGTGACAGAATTGCTAAACTGTCAAAAGAGTAGTCGATATGACAGGAGTAATTTCTTGGATCCCACAGGAACGGAAAATGATCTTATCATGTTCGAAGAATCACAAACAAAGCTCACCGGTCTATCCGTGGAGATCTGTAATAATTTATTTGGTAATCCGCCTCGCAGCGCCATCGCTGGAACTCAGCCCTCCGAAACCCATAGTAAATGGAAGCGCTGGAGAGATGGCTGGTATCATGCAAGAGGTGCAAGTGAAACACACAAAAGGAACTATGATCAGGATGTACAGAAAAGCTCGATTCCTCATGGAGTCTCTCGCGTTGGTGAGGGCGACGCCAGGAATGATTGCTCCATCGAATGACCCGAGGAAGGCGATACCACCAGATTAGCTGGGCGCGGCGTAGCATCCATATCTATAATCTTGGCTGCATCGCCTGCTGCATCTTTGGGAAAGATCTCAGGCGGCGTGAGAGATGAGTGCGCGGCAACGGCGTCGGAGCCGAGCTCTGGGGTTGAGGGCACGGTAGGCAGCGGTGGACCCATAGGCTTAGGCTCATCAGGTACCGAAGTGACGCTTCCGCGACTGTTGGTCCGCATCATCTCGACGCTGAGCTTGGAGCTACCACTGCGGGGTTTGTTCTGAGGGCTGCGCGCGCGGACTTGCACGTCACCGAGCTCTTCATCTTCGTCATCGCCTGTTTCGCCGCATTCATGGCGGGTTCTTTCCATATCCTCGCGTTTGGCCCTGGCGGCATCGATGGATCGTTGGCGGCGTGGGGTTCGTTGGTCAAATATGGCGGGAGCGGATGCTGAGGCGGAATTCTGATGGAGGAGATGGGGAAGACCTGGGTGGGTGAAGGGAAGAATGTCGGCAGGATCCTGGGATATTCCCAGACCGTGGTTTTGCCATTCATTTGAAGGTTCCCGCATGATAGCCGGTATATCCTCCGTATTGTTAGAGTCAGTGTCGCCAAAAAAGCTTGATCCGATCGAGTGTTCGCGGCTTGGCCTCCCATTGATCCCTCCAATAAGCCGCGCGAAGGGGCCTGACGATTGAGAGCTTGGGCTGTCCTCGGTGCGTTTCGACTCTTGCCGTAAGGAGGAAGGCGGATACTGAGTTGGCTGAGGATAATAGCCAGGCGGCGGAGGCTTCCATTGACAAAGGTTGCACAGTGCGTCTGTAAGCTTTTGCAATGTAAGCGGCTTCTCAATCAGCGAGTCGAAGTGATGCGTCTGTGGAAGTTCCTTCAGATAGCCGGTGACTGCAATGATAGGAGTCTGGGTATTAGCACTTTTGGTATCTCGAACCATCCTGGCAACATCAGCGCCGTTGATTTGGGGAAGCTTGTACTCCATCATGATAATGTCGAATTGGACCTCACTCATTGCATACCGTACAGCTTCAGGGCCGTTGACTACGGTAATCGTCCGGCACCTAAGCTTCTCGAGAAGCCTCTCCATGACCAGTCTAGACACAGGATGATCCTCGCAGATCAGGACGTCCAGCGGACGGAAAGATGGGCCGTCCCCAGGTATAATCTGAGACATACGCCTTGAGGTCTGCCGTCTTCTCTGGACACGAAGCAACGCTCTCGTACGAGGATCCTCATTTTCGGATGACGAAGGAGAAACGTCGAAAACTTGACTTCTTCGCTTGTAGTGACCAAGAGGCCTGCTCGATGGTGGTGGGTTGTCTCCTTCCTGTGAGCCGACTGTCTGTGACCGAGCTCGCGATGTTGTAGCTATACTCCGTGGACGTGGTGCAAGAGATGTTTTCTCGAGTGACAATACCGACATATTCATCGACAAGCGATTGGTTTTTATGGGTGAGGATGTATTGGACGTGGCTGACTGTGCCGTTGGAAGCCTTGGAACCTCGAAGATGCTGCCCGGTGGCTGCAGGGAAATGCTGGATTGGTGGGACAATGTCGAAGAAGTGCTTGATGTTTTCCTCCTTTCATGGTTCTGACCTGTCGAGAAGGAAACGAGTAGAGGTGAAGAAGGGTTTGAAGCCCGGTTGGGTGAAGGATTGCCATGACTAAGACCCGATGGAGATGCAGGTCTATTGCTTCTGTTCTGTGATAACGCTCGCTTGAGCGGCATGGGCAGCAAAGGGCTGCCCTCCAGTGAAGGCCCTGGCGAGCCAGTGATCGGCGACTGGCCAGTCGGAGGACTCTTCGTCTGCTTTTGCGCGGCTTCCGCTCGCAACTTTTGCAAGACGTCTTTGTTTGCCTTCTCGAGTACAGGAAGATTTTTGAAAGTGAAGTTGCCAAAGTCATCGGTCTGAACTGGCTCGCTAAGCCTTCTACTGCGACCATCGCGGACATGAGCGGGTATATGAAGCGGCATTAGCCCTCTTTTCATTGAGTTGACCTGATTCCTGACACGTGATAGCGCGTCATGCGGTCTATCTGGGTAGTCTGCACCAGGTGTGGCGGCCGGTGACGAAGCTTGATCCTCCAATTCTTCTGCAAAGGCTTGCAGCGTGGCGCCTCTGTCATCGAAATACTCCGTGTCCTCGGGATTCTCTGGGGCAGGCACAAATTGGGCTTCATCCTGAAGCAGTGTGTCCCAGTTGATATTCTTGAACCATGGGTGTGCGCGAACTTCTCGACCGCCTGACGCATATTCTTCCGCCGTATTGGTACCTAAACGTTCTTTGGGATCTAGAGTCATCAATCGGTTCATCATATCTTTAGCCTCTGCGGAAATTTGACATTCTTCCTCATCAGGCCAGTCAATCTTACGAGCAAGTATGTTCTCAAACACCATCTCCGGCTTGTCTGCGTGGAAAGGCGGGTAGCCATACAGGAACTCAAAGAGGATACAGCCCAATGACCACCAATCACTCATCTCGTCTTGACCAAGGCCATTGATGGTTTCGGGGGCAAGGTAATCCGGGGTCCCGACAAATCTTCTATTGTGATCATCGGGATCAAAAAGCGCCATGGGAGGAGGTAGCATTCCAGAAAGCGGGGGGGTGTGATTTGAAGGTGGGCCGATGTTGCTGGCGTTACTCATGGTGGGTTGTAGAGCGTATGGATCCCCGGACTCCGCGCCTTCACTCTGGGTCTCCTCTTCGATAGGTGCTCCTCGCTGCGGATTGTCATCGCCGAGAGAGAAGTTGCGAAACATTGCACTGAAAGTGTCGCTATTTCCGCTGTCACTTCGATATCCCGATTTTCTTCTCGAGTGCTCTCGTCCCAATTTGAAGTCACGGTTGAGACTAAAGTAAGAAGGCTGACCAAGAGAGCCGGCCAGATCCGGAATCATTACGGGTGTCGAGGCAGGCGAATGGCTACCCTGTAGATCAAAAGAAGCCGAGCGAGAAGAGGCCATGGAAGTTGCTCTTGCGAAAGGGCCTTGCTTCAAAAGATCTGGCGTGGATTCGTCGGGGCTTTTAAGGTATCGCTTCTGGCGTCCGATCAAGCCCATGCGCGAGAGTCCAAAGTCCGTCAATTTCAGATGGCCTTTCTGGTCGATTAGTAAGTTGTCGGGCTTCAGATCGCGGTGCACGATGCCTCTGCTGTGTAGATGCTCCACGCCAAGGATCACCTCTGCCAAGTACTTCTTCGCCCAATCCTCCGAAAGTCCTCCAAGCACCTTTACTAACGAGGCACAATCACCCCCGTTCATATACTCCATGACAAGATAGAGGAAGTCTTTGCTTGAAAAGGTCCAGTACAGCTTGGCAACAAAATCGCTTTCTCCCTGCCACATCATTATGGCTCGCTCGGCTTTGACGTTGGATATCTGGTTCTTGGCTACCATGTCCGCTTTCTTGAGAACTTTCATCGCAAAGTAGTCGCCTGTCGATTTCTTCTTAGAAAGATATACACTGCCAAAAGCACCTTTGCTGATGGGTTTGATAATTTCAAAATCCTTGATGGACGTTGGCACCGCTTTTGCCTGGGGATGGCTGAGGGCTGCGAGACGCGGAGAAGGGGGTGCTCTGTGCAGGTCAACCGTCGACGATGCCGCCGAAGATTGACGTCGATGACGTGTTGATTGTATGATGGGGGAAGAGTGCTCTGTGCTCGATAATGGTGGCGAGGTTACTGGAGACGGAGACCCTTCTAGCGCCATTGAGAGACGAGGCTTGGAGCTCCGCAGAGGGGATGAAGGCGCATTAGCTCTTCCTGGCGATGGGTGACGGTGTGGTGAAGGTACGTGCGGGAGTCGCAAGCTTCGCCGTTTCCTTGCCCCAGAGCTCGTTGATCTTCCTAAAGCTCTTTCCGAGGCCGGCGATTCGGTTCGAGGGGCGCCAATGTTGATAGAGGACACATTGTTATCGCTGTCGCCAGCGTCGCTACCAAGATACATAGATCCGCGATTAGTCACTGAGTGTGAACGACTTAGCATGGAAAAGCTGTGAGTGTATGATCTTGGTGTTGGGCATTCCATCGGACTGTTCGATCTCGAAGACGGCGCAACTGAAGAGCGCCGCTCATCCATCTGCGAAGACAAGGCAGGATCCGAAGCGGTCCTCAGTGCAGAAGCCATGGCGGATGGCCCACCGTACCCATCGTTGAAAAAGCTGGTCATGTGAGCTGCTGGAGTATCGTGCTCATCCTCGTCACCTTCGGTAGAATCGCTCAATTGGCCTGCCGCTATGCTAGCGGCTTTCTTCATCGCAGCGTCGATACAGTCAATGACGAGGGTATCATATTCCACGCGAATACGTTCCGAATATTCGATAGTGTCTCGGTGTCGCTCAACAGCCTCGACTTTGGCATGAGCAGAACCCTCGGTATCGGCGCTGAGTGCCGCTAGACCTTGCTCCTGATCCAGGCTGTTGGCACCCGGGGTCTGCCAGCTTCTGACTTGGGCTATCCGTGATTCAGACCCTGGAGATTGTGTTCGGAAACGCCCATCCTCCGAAGGCTGCCCCGATTTGATGGATGGTATATTGATCTCCATTGCTGTATCGCAAAGATCGAGGATGAGCTCAACGATCCTCGAAAGTGGACGACGTACGGCGAAGGATCTGGCACGGATATGACCCAATCCAGTCTGCGAAGTACTTCTCGAGCGTGGAGGCGTTACCGGAGACACACGGCCAGAATCAGATCCAGACGAAGTACTTAAGGTGGGTCCGATAGGCATGCTTTTGTACTCCGGCTGCGGCGCAGTGGGAGAGTTGCTGAGCTCGCCAGTGACTGGTCGACCTTTACAAGCCTCAAGCGCATCCAGAACCTTAACGATAGCATGCCGATGATCTGTCAGAGCTTCTTGGGCAAGCTGGACATCCATCTCCGCCCTATACTCTTGCAGACACAGCTCAGAATGCTTCTCAAACCACCAAGGGGTTATATGACGTTCGCAGATTCGACATAGGACAGGGAGAGGGGGCGGGTGGTTCGCTGGATCGTTCGCTCCTACTTCCGCCAAGGACGTGAGGTAGTGAGCAAGCATTTCGGCTCCGACGCCGAGTGACTCGACAAGTACTTCCGGGAGGTCTATAGTGATCTCTTTTGGCTCCGTAGAAGGGCGAAGCATCCACATCGTCTGATCGCTGTCAGTATTGTAATTTTGCAAAGCTTGCTGTGTCTCACATGACTTTCGCCGCCCGACGAGCGGTCGTAGACCATGATGCCCTGCCCTTCAAGCTTCAGTACCATCTCATCTTCCTCCACATTGTCTTGTTGCGGCACCAATCCTTCTCCGTCGGCCTCCTGCTTACTGCTGTCCTTCTTGAGGACCGAAGAAGGTCCCATGAGAACACGGAAACGTATGAATTGGCTCCTAGAGTCATCCTTCTTCATAGACTCCACAGCTTCCGCAAAGGCCTCTTTCTTTGACACTAGAATATCGGCGATAGGCTTTCCCTTCATAGACTCTATAGGCGTGCCAACGACATCTTTCCATGACGGACTGACCCAGCGAACTAAGCCATCGAGACCCAGATCAAGCACAACGTTCAGAGATTGCTCGGCGGCCGCCTTCAGGTCCTCACGCTCCGCTCGAATATCCATACTAGTCGTTCTCTCCATAGGCGTTCCGCCGCCGCCCTCCTCTTGACGCAGTGCATCGATGGCTGGAGGGGCAAGGGATGATTTCCTCCTGTCGTGCTCTTGGGCCATATTTTTTGACTCTCGTTAGTATTTAACTGGTCCCGAAGGGCCGTCAGGTCGAGCCACCAGTCATCGTCTCATCATTTCGGTCAACATCGAATTGCAAACATAGTGGATGCGCTTCTCCTCCGTGATAGAGAATGACGTATCGCGGGAGCCCTCTTTGTTATCGTTCGGATTGCGGTAATGTGTCTTTGAGGCTTTGGGAGGTGGCATGGAAGACCCCTCCTCCGCCTCAGCAACGGCTGGAAGACTTGCCCATCGCTGCACGCCCGAGTCTGCTGGTGAAGACGTTGTAAGACGCGTTAGGCGTGGTGAATGTGCCGTCAGAGAAGTGATTTTTCGTTGTCTATCTTCGAATGTTGGAAACAGGCCTGGGGTGGGGTAATAATTTCATTCGGACTTTACGGGTCTCTAGCCTCAAACTTTCATCGCGCATCAACGCTTGGAACAACCAAGGCTCGCGGGGACAGTGTACATGTAGTTGGCACCTAACGGGACCGGCGTTGGAGTGAAATGTGGGAAACGACTGTGTCGGCCTACGACTCCCACCTCCCCGTCCACCATGGAAGCCGACTGCATCCCGCAGGAGTCGAGACTCGAGCAGCTAACTCACAAAAGAAGCGGTCCCTCCCACCATCACAACAGATCCTAGCGGTCCCAAGCCTCCAGTACTAAACTAAGCGTCCCACACCGCCAACGCACATACCTTACGGAGGTATCATCGCAAAACGTCAAGTGATCGTCCCATCCGCTGAAAGCCACGACCCAACAAAAGCGTTTCCCGAAGCCTGAACGCCAAAGGATCTTGACGACAAACAGAATTCTATCCCAACCTATCCGGCACGACTGCAACTTAAGCTGAAGTCGGGTCTCGAGGTCAATGTGGGGCAAGCAATTTACGGTAGAGGATCGTTGATTAGCGTGGATCGTGATCGCACACTTTGGTTGCTGGGAGTGGTCCTTCGAAGCACATGCGGGCATGCTGCAGAAGATGCGGAGATCCCCTGCGAGCACCACAAGCATTGCCGTAAAACCAGCCGCTGGATCGTCAAATTGTTACATCGAAGATTTTGCGGTACAACAATGCTCGCTCTGGAATGCTGTACAATGGGTAAGTTCTTTTGGTTCAGCATACCTTATGGAACATTGTGAGGTCTAAACTTACAAAGTTGCACGGTCCAGCTCACTGTGACTTTTTGTCGTTCGTCTGCATCCTCTTTCTCCCCTCTTGCTCTTGAATGTATCTCACAGTCCTCGTGACCCCCTCTTCCATCCCCACCAGCGGCCTGTAGCCTAGCAGCGTCTTGGCCTTATCAATGTTGAAATACCTCGCCATTGAGCTGTAGTTGAATGCCTTCCAACTCAATGCGGGCTTTCGGCCTCCCGCGAACCAGAAAAGCCATTCTGATAGCGACACGAGCTGCAATCCAAGACCCTTGCCTATTGTCCACACCTGCGACAACTCTGTTTCGTCCCCCGCTGCAATCCAAACTAATCGTGCAAAGTCCCAGAAGTAGACCGGACTGCCATTGGTTATGATGAATGCCTCGCCGTCTACTCTCTCATGGTCTAGCGGCATCGTAGGCAGCTGGTGCGTGTTCAGCAGGGCGATGGTAGCCAGTATATGTGCATAGGCCACATTGCCAACATACGTAAAGTCGTAGAGGTTCATGTTGTCGCCCAGCTGAAACTTGGTCTTTCTGCCATAGTACGCTTTGAGCAAGCCAGGTACTACCTGTGTATCGCCCTCCCCGAAGATTCCAGCGGGCCGAATTGCTATTGTGAGCATGTTTGTATATTTGCGGTTGGAGGCTAACACAAGATCTTCCGCCATAGCCTTGGTTTCGGAGTAGTATTCTCTTTGTAGAGGCGCTCGTAGTGTGGGCCATCGTTCGTCGGCATTGATCAGAGGGCTAATTGAGTCGTGGATGACTGAAGAGCTGGAGGTATACACAAACGCCTTGACGCAGCCAATCTCTCCAGCTCGGTCGATGAGATTCTGGGTACCGTTGACATTGACCTTCTTATACAGAGCCTTGTTCTTGCCTTCGTCACTGACAAAGTTGGGAGAGGCTGTGTGTATGATGACTGTTGGTTTCACCTCTGTCAATACGCTCCTGACCGCCGACTCGGAGGTGATATCGGCATCGTAGTACTTGGCTAAGGGGAAGCGATTGAGCTCTGTGCGGAGGTCAATGACAGACACTTGCGCGTCGTAGCTCTCAAGAAGTTGAGATACAATGTGATGCCCGAGGAAACCGCATCCTCCAACCACGAGTATGGAGCCGAGTGATCGCGGAGGTTTCTCCGATTTCATAATGTGCTGCTCACAATGGCTGTGTTATGAGGCGAGCTGACAAATGTTTGTGATGCATGTTGATCGCTTGGGTAAACTGGACAGTGGGAATACACAATACGGAGTGTCGAGGTTTGGCCGCCGTCGAGACCAACGCTAGGCCGGACTAGGCATAGTACATATTACGGTAAGTGATGAGAGAATATAATTCGTGATAAGGATTCGATTCTCATCACAGCGAGCTTTGTGGCGCAGGAACGTTGTCCACATCACTCTAAATCTAGCAACACTTGCTAACATCCCACAGCGGAAGTGAGTAGCCCAATTTCGGTGTTCGGAGACGAAATGTTGACCAATCTCAACACTAGGGTTGAGCATCACGGTAATATCCTTATTGCCTCAGTTCTCAGAGTGAAGTTGCCAAGCCCCTAGCGGGTCGACATGCTAAGTTGCTGACTAACATCAAGAGCGCTTTTACGTCTGAGCCCAAAACTTATAATTACGAGCTCAAATCGCGTAATATTTGATAAAGCACACAGGAGATACATTCTTGACACAAAATTAGAGTTTAGTATGTTATAAATATGTACTCTTGACGGTTTGAAATAAACTTAATAGTTTTTGTGCTTGTTGCAGAAACTTCTCTTTTTTACATTACTTGCACAGTATATAAAAAGCTCTCTTTTCTTCTTATCAACACAATACGCTTGATTTTCTTATTTTTTATTGAACATATATGTTAAACACTATAATTAAGAGTATATTTAAGAAAATCTTAACAATGATAGTTCTAACGTCGCTTGCGTATATAGTTAAAATTTTGTTGTTTTTGTTACTTTTTACGTTTAATGTTAACACAACAACAAAACGTCAACTTTCGTATATATAGACTTCGCTCGACGCTAGATTTTACATTAAACTAGCAACAATACTTAAAATATTAATTAAAATACGTTGTTATAATATTAACGTAATACTTGTTTGTACATATTGTAGAAATTTTAACTTTGTAACTCGAAGTTGTATATAAACGCACCAAAATAACGCGATTTAACCTAAAAAACAGGGTTTTGGACTCAGACATATCGCTAGAAGACTGCTTGTCAGCCGTCAACCCGAAGAGGCTTAACGCAGCACGTCTGAGAACTGAGGCAAATATCCTTAGCGATTCATGCGAGTAATTTCTAAGAATCACGATAGTATCGCACATCGGCAATTCGGGGACCCCTGCTCAGAAAGTGCCTGTTGCGAATACTGCTAATTTGGCTATTAGCTAGCCCAGGGTCCATTTAGCAGCAAAAGTCTTGGCGCTCGCTTGGCAGGGGTCCAATTTTGATATTCGAGATGCGCACGAACTCCCGCAATGCTTCGCTATAGGTCTTCATTTGTTACTCGCCCACACCATAGTAATTTGTAAGGCAGAATCGAACGATTCGTGAGATTTCAACGCGGGCGAGATGTGATCGTGGAGAGCTTCCTGCATGGTTAATAGACTGCGCATGATTAATTGCGCCGGTGCAGGAATGCGCCCGTGGGTCTTGGCGACGTGGGGGTCAGGTCTTGGCGACGTGCGGGATTAGATCTTAGCGAAGCGCGTGTCGATTACGCGATTGCTAATCCTGCTAATCGCAGCCCAACCCTGCGCTTTGGACTGTAGAGCGAGCACATCGGCTAATCAGCTAATTTGACTATTAGTTACCAATAGTGCTGAGATTTGAGCTTCCGGAATTGCCGATACACTAGATATCTTATATAATTATTCTTTTAATATTCTTTTACGTATTACAACTAACAGTATAGTTAATATAATCGATTTGTTTAAGATATACTATTTGTAAATACAATTGTTAAAACAATATACATTATAACTATATATAAATAACTAAAGAATCTTAAGAAAAATATTAGTAATTAAAGTACAATACTAGATGTTCAAAAAATTAACTATATAATACTAAATAAGTCAAAAAAATTTGTTAAAGATATTTAACTAATATAGTTTATAAGTAAATTTATTTAATTAAATAATAGCTTAAGTTTGAATCTTGCAAAGATTATATTTATTAGATCTTATTATTATTATTTTGCAATCTTTATATATATCTTGCAAGAGTTCTACAAAGATATAATATTCTAATATATTGTAATATTTCTATAGTAATATATAGAATATTAAATCTAATAGTCTTATACAAATTTGTATATAACTTGCTTATATTCTTGCAAAAAAAAATTAATTTACAACTATTATATAAGATTAAAACTTAAAAGCTAGACACAATTCTTATATAATTCTAAGAAACTACTTGTTTAGATTGCTAAGAATATTTTCTTATTTTAATATATCTTAGATATCTATATACAAATTAATGCGATTAAAAGAATTAAGAGCTAATTCTAATTCTAAGTATACTTGTCGAATAGAAATTTATTAATAACTATATTTGTACAAACTTCTCTTAACTTCCGACGCATAACTAAGTCTAAATCTATTAATTTCTATTATATTTCTATATAGATGCAAATACGAGTGCTAGATTATATAGCTATTAATATTTTAATATTCTTGTTCAAAAATTATTAGCTATTAGTTAAGAGTAGAACTATAAGAATAAGTTACGCAATTATTACTACAATATAAATAAGATAGTATTTAAGTAAAATAAAGTATTTAATCTTAATATAAATAGATCTAGCAATTCTAGTTCGATTAAGAGAACAACAATTAACAAAGAAGTATATATCTTATAATATATAATAAGAATATAGAATTTAAGACTATAATACAAAGCTAATTAATTAATAAATACAATAATAAAGTTAATATATCTCTAATTAATTCTTAATCTATTGCTATATTATTTCTATCTCTCTTGTATCTTGCGCGTTACTTAGATTATATTTTCGATTAAAGAATATTGCTAAAGTTTGTATCAACTTAACAAAAATTCTATATTACAATATCAACTTATAAGAATATTGCAAGTTGTACTTGTACTAGCTTTAAGTTTGTCTATATAGTATTCTCTCTTCTATTATTACTATTCTAAATCTAGTAGTCTTACTATAATAAAGCAAATTGTCGAATCTTCTTTAAACAATTCGAATTCGAAATATTAATATATTTGTAAAAGTATTACGCTAGTACTTCTTACAAAGATATTAGAGATAGTTATGCTATCGAAGAGATTTGTAAACATCTTTAAGCAATACTAGCAATTACTTAATAATAAGAGTTTGCAACTTAAGTAGTTGTAACAATAAATTAAAATTTAAGATAAATTAAATACAATTTATAAAAGAGTTGTATTTGAGTTTCTATATATTTAAGAAAATATTAATTATTTGCTTTATTTGTTTGCTAAATATAGCAAATATAATTTATTTGCTTTATTTGTTTATTAAATATAGCAAATATAATAGTTTATTTTATTTGTTTATTAAATATAGCAAATATAATAGTAGATTTGTTTTAAAGATATAGAATCTAAACTACTAATATAGCTTAAATAAGCTTGTAATATTATCTCTTTTCTTTAGAGTTTTTGTCTCGAAACTTAATATCTTTTTATTATATCTTTTAGAAAAATTAATACTAGAAATTTTTTTTATTGAAAGAATTTTTTTTCGACACTTTAAATTTAATATTTTTAGCAATATATTCTTAATATAATTGTACAATATTTAGTAAAATCTATTGTATAAATAATAATTTTAAAAAGTATATAAAGTATATACAATTTAGTTGTAATTATATTTTAATAATTTTTTCAATTTCGATTAAACAAATTTACAAAGAACAAATATATTTAAAAAAAGAAATATACAAAATATATATTAAATTAAGTAAACTAAAAAGATAGCTTAACTTCTTAGAAAATAAGACGAAAAAAATAATTATAACTAGATTAATTGTTCGATCGAATTTCGATTCCAACTATTGGAATCGATTTAATTCGACAATTTTAATATTAGAAATTAAATTAAAATTCGAGTCGATTCCTACTTTTTTGAAATCGACTTAACTCGACTTAAGTTAATTTTCGATTTTAATATTAGAAATCGAATCGAATTGTTAAGAACGTCAAGATTACTAAAAACAGTATTAAATAAGTTTAAATTTAGATTTTTTATAATTTTTTAGATAATATACAATAGCAATACATAATATAAAAACAATCTACTATATTTATTAATTAAGTTAAATAGATTAACTATTTCTATTAAATTATTAATTAATTATTACTAAAAATAGTAGTCTTAACAATTCGAATTAATTTTTCGAGTTAATTTTCGATTTTAAGTTTACAACTTAATTTGAATAATTGATTTTTAGATAGGAAATTAAATCGACTTTTCGATTTTAACTTTTAAAATTAGTTTGATTTAATTTAAATTAAATACTTAATTTGAACTTAATAATTCGATTCGACGCAATTAATCTAATTATAATAAAATAAAAAAATATTAATAATTTAAAAATAAACAAAGTATATTTTATTAAATTTGTTACAAAGATTTTTAAATTGCTATTTAATATATTGTTTAAATAATTTGAATTTTTAATTAATTAAAATTAAAATACTATTTTTATATTTTATTTTAATAATTTTTTTTAAAATATTTTAATAACAATTAATTTTTTTTTTAATTTTTATATATTTTTTAAAATAAAAATTTAATTTTTACTTAATAAGACACTTTTGATTTTTTTTGTTTTAAAAATTTTTTAATTTCGAATTGTTTTTTTTTTGCAAATAAAAGTAAAAGATATTTTATAAAAATATAATTAAATTTGTTAACTTTAATAATAAGATATAAAATTTTTAAATAAATCGAGTTTATAATTAACTAATTTTTTAGCCTTTTTAATAAAAAACAATTCGATTTTAATATAATTTAATTTCTTGTTTATCTTTTTTGGTTTAAGATTTTTTGCAAAAAAATATATATATATATATTTTTTTAATTAAAATATTGTTTTTTGTTTTTTGTTTTAATATTTAATTAATTTTTTTATATTTTTAAAATATTATTGTATATTTTCTTTAGTATTGTTACTTTTTCGATAATTAATTATATTAACAAATATATATATATTTTTTAAAAAAAATTAAAGTTTTTGTTATAAGTAATAAAGAATAAAATTATTTTAATAATATTTAAAATTTTTATATTAAATACTAATTGTATTATAAATAAAAGTAATACTTAATTATTGTAAGTATT
>JAABUS010005479.1_pt1 | contig 16583 bp, 12 predicted proteins | sample 5560161 | NCBI WGS metagenome assembly JAABUS01 (sample SAMN10711885, study PRJNA513376) | rock metagenome | isolation source: Antarctica rocks | place: Antarctica: Victoria Land, Trio Nunatak nord | collected 2016-01-04
GACTTGCTCATCTCTAATTAATTTGGAAATAGATTTGGTCTAGCTGTATCGTTCTCGTTTGCAGTTACAACAGCACCTCCGTCGATAACAACATCTCCACCGATCACACCACCCCCACCGGTCATACGACCTGACATTGTCACTCAAAAATTGAACCTGGAAAATGAGTTGTTCAGTGAACTCAAAGCTCTACTGGTTCAGATAGACGTCAGCAGCCTGACCTATGAACAGCTGATTATCAAATGCCAGCAATTGAATAGTCAATACTGCGTCATCATACAGAATACTTTCAAGTCAAAAGCAACGACTCATTCAACCTCTGTGACCTTTACAGTTCTCGCATATTCCGTCAAATATGTGACATCCTCGACAGATTTAGAAGCTTCAACCTTAAGTCTGAAGAACTTCATGAACTTATCAATCATCAACATGAAGAAACGAGGTTCATTGACTCTCAAGAAGCATCAGCATCGCATGGTCAATCATCTGTGCTTGTACTGCGAAAAGCCTGGGCATCAGGCTGCAACCTGCAGTTCTAAGCCCAAAGTTCAGCCGCGAACCGCTTTCTTGTTCGTCTCTGAAACTTCTATTGACAACGTCTTTGATACTTCTTCCGCCCAGGAAAAAGCCTAGTCTCTATGTACAGTCGCTCGCAGAGACACTTGAATAGCCTGAAACTCTCTGCACTTTCAGTTAGTTCAATTCATCAATTAGAAAAGAAGGTGAACAATGATCATTTTATGCTTTCAAGTAATCTAGAAAGCAATAAAATCAATGTTAATCTCTCTGTTTTAATTGATATTGATGTCATCGATTATGCATTTATTGATGACTCTTTTGCGCAAAGACATTCTCTTTCCTATTTTCCTTTATTTGAATTTTATATTCTTCAGAAATTTGACAATCAATCAGTTGTATTCAAATCAATCATTCATTATGCTTTTGTCAAACTTCAAGTTTCAATTAAAAAGCTTGAAGAAATCTTCTTCTATGTCATTTAACTTTCGCAATTCCTTGTTGTTCTAGATCTGTCTTGATTAAAAAGTCATAAAGTGATTATAAATTTACATCATGATCAGCTCACCTTTGAACCTTAAGTCTATTCAGAACCTGTACTTGAAACTTTCTTAAACATCTTGATTTCAACTGTGTCAGTATCAGCTTTCTCAACGTCTTTGCCCTTGAAACCTCTGAAGGTCTACGCTATTGATAGTGCTTCGTTTCTGCAACTTGCTAGGAAAAAGAATCATGATCTGTTTGCCGTATTCATGAAAAATATCAATAAAGCTCTGAACATTATGTTCATCATTGATTTCGCCACGCTTTTGCTTCTTGAATATCATGACTTTCTAGATGTTTTCTTCTGCAAATTGATGAACACTCTATTTGAATGACGTTTCTATGATCATAGAATTCAGCTGCAGAAGGGCAAAACTTCTACCTTTGAACCTTTATATGACATGTTTTAAGATGAACTTCAGATACTAAAGAAGTATTTGAAGAATAATTTGACCAAAAACTTTATTAAAGTCAGCTCTTTCTTCATAATCTTTTCAATACTTTTCATTAATAAATCAAGTGAAGAACTTAAATTCTGCGTGAATTATTAAGATTTAAATGTCATGACAGTTAAGAATCAATACTCATTATTCCTCATTCAAGAAACCTTAGATTGATTGACTAAAATCAAGTATTACATCAAGTTGAACATCATTGCAGCCTTTAATAAACTGCAAATAATTCATGAAGATGAGTGAAAGATTGCTTTTCAAACATGTTATGAATTGTATGAGTACAACGTTTTATTCTTTGAACTCATCAATGAATCATCATTATTTCAAAACTTTATTAATGACATTCTGCATGACTTTTTAAACATTTTTTGCATTGCATACATGAATGACATCTTGATCTATAGCAACAGCAAAAAGAAGCATACTCAGCATGTTCATCAGATACTAGAACAACTCAGAGTCGTCGATCTACAGGTAAATATTGAGAAGTGCAAATTTTCAATTATCAAAGTCAAGTATTTGAACCTGATAATCATCATCAACGAAATCAAGATGAACTTTGAAAAGATCAATATCATCATAAATTGAGCTGCATCTTCAGACGTCAAAGATGTTCAAAGCTTTCTAAATTTCATCAACTTCTATAAGCGATTTATTAAAGAGTTTTTCAAGCTGGTTGGTTCATTGACTATTTTAACTCGAAAAGATCAGTCATTTAATTGAATTCAGAAGTATTAATTCACCTTTGATCAGTTTAAACATGCATTCATCATCATTTCTATCTTAATGCACTACAACTTGAATCTATCTGTGACGATGAAGACTGATGCCTTCAACTATGTTGTGATCGAAGTCATGTGTCAGTGAAATGATAACAATCAATTAAGACTTGTAGTCTATTTCTCTTTTAAAATGCTATTTGCAAAATGCAACTATAAGATTTATGACAAGAAACTTCTAACTATAATCAAGGCTTTTGAAAAATGAAGACTCAAGCTGAAAGACACTTTAAACTTTATTGAGATTATTTTCAATCATAAGAACCTGAAATATTTTATAATAATCAAACTGTTTAGTTAAAGATAAGTCAGATGATTGAAATTTCTCTTTTGATTTAACTTCAAAATCATGTATCATTCAAGTGAATTGAACACTTGAGCTGATGCATTCACACGTCGATCAGAAGATTTTTCCTTGAACGAAAAAAATAATCATCAAGAACATCAGTGATAAATCATGCTAAAATCAAAAAATCTGAAAATTCAAGTCTTAACTAATGTTTTCGATGATAGTGACTTGAAAGCATTCAATGAAAGTGACTCAAAGGACGAATCAGTGAGCTCTGAACAGTCTGAACCTTCAAAGGAAATGTCTATGAACGAGTTAGAAAATCAACTTGTCGCAACCTATTTCTATGATGAATGAATACAAATCGTGGTAACTGCGTTAAGTGATGATCAGCGAAAGCTTAAAGAATTTTCATTAGCAGAATGTACGCTGTAAAATGATCAAGTTTACTACAGAAATAAGTTACTAATACTTGAAGATGATGAACTGCGACTGCGTCTGCTTCAGTTAAGTCATGACACGTTTATTGCAAATCATTTTGATAGGGTCAAGATCTATGAAATACTCAGTTGTTATTATTACTGACTCAAAATGATCAAGTCAGTAGCTCACTTCATATGCAATTGTCATTTATGCTTTTAAATGAAAGTCTTCAGAGAAAAGTATCAGAAAGCTTTAAAGTCTCTTGATGTATTCAATCATCATTGGAAAGACATAGTCATAAATTTCATTGTACAAGTACCTGAAAGTAAGAATCTGAATGAAAATTCAACAATCAACATTATGATGGTTGTGAATAAACTATCTAAACAAATGCATCATGAGTCTATAAATGAAATTACTATCCTAAATACAGTCTGAGTCTTTGATCATGCAGTATAAAAACATCATGAATTGCCTGATTCAATCATCTTGAATCATGAAACTCAGTTTATTAATTACTTTTGAAATGAACTTTGCATACTATTGAAGATTCAAACTTAATTGTCAACTGCGTTTCATTCTGAAATAAATGATCAAATTGAAAACACTAAAAACGTTTTGAAACAATATCTTCAAGCCTTCATATTCTTCATGCAGAATAACTGAGCTGCTTGACTGTCTTCAGCTGAGTTTGCCATCAACAATTACTTCTTCAAGATCACTCAATGCACGTTGTTTCTAACTAATTTCAAACAACATTCTTAAATGAAATTGAAATTAAAAAAAGCTTTTGAGAACGTTATTAAACATTTGAAACAAATACATGTTGATCTTTTTGTTGAAAAAATGAATTGAATCAATAAAATTCTGAAAGAACAAATAACTTTAGTTTAAACATCACAGAAGCAATTTGCTAATGCTTATCAAAAACACGTCTTCAAGTATGTTTTAAATGATTTCATTTAATTAGACGCTTGCAATTTGATGATTCATCGACTCAGCAAGAAGTTATCTGAGAAATTTGAAGAATCTTTCAGAATCATCAAAATTGTCAGTTTTCAGTCTTATCAGTTAAAACTACATGATCACTGAACATGTTTCAACGTCAAGGGAGGGTTTGTATATTGTTTCCGCTCCATAATGGGCAAAGAGGTTTAAGAATGCGGAGATACATCATTTCCTCTGCCAAACCTGCTTCCACGTAGCCGGCGTTGTTCATCAGCACGTCAGTGCCAATGAAGTACCCAACAGCTTCTTCTACTTTGGCATTGAGCACGTTCCGCGAGGCGATGATATTCAGATCGAGGGACTTTTGGCCTGTTCGAGTGATGGTCAAAATACCTAGACATCGTTTAGATGATCCAAGTGCAGGGGTTAGGCGTTACCTGCACGAACAGCCAATGAGAGTGCTTCTGAACACAGAGCCTCGCGGGTGCGAGGGGGGTGGGAAAATGGCGACTTGACACTTGACACTTGAGCCGTTCTAACGCATCGATTTCCGTTTTCGTCTCGTTTCTAGTTTCCAGTCTCTTTTGAGGGTAATCCGTGCCATTCATTCTACCTCAGACATGCCTCACCGCAATTGGTTCCATAGAAAACCCAAAGAAGGGACAGCAGGCCCTAGCCAAGACCTTTCGTCACTGCCATCTGCCAATACGGGCAAGGCGGTACACGGCTTCGGAAATTCTTCAGTGGTCGGCGATCACCATACCATCGTTTACATCACTAGAAAGTTTTACTAATTGAGCCGGATAGCTTCTACACAATACATTACCAGTGAGGGCAGCTGGCAAATCTTCTGCACCGTCTGTAACCTCAGCTGCAAGCCAAGATCTCGATGCAAACACCTCTGAGCCTGGGACCGTGGCCTCCGCCGACGATAAGTCCGAGGATCTTTGGGATCGGGCCTATACAGCTCTACGCAAGCGTGAGGACCTTAGAAAGCTCATAGACACTTATGAGAAAGTTTTACTGGAGAATCTCCCAGGTGAAGGCACACCAACGAATACGTTTGCCAGTCTTAAAGCTTCACATCGAGAGGAAAGGATGTCAGCACTTGTTCAGAAGAAAGTCGATGACATGGAACAAGCACAGTTCAAGCTTCGCCTGGGAAATAAGAAGATAAAGCTGCGGCCACAGGTTGATCGAGTTGTCAAAGTTGTCATATACGCGAAAGACTTTGTCACATCAGGAGTGAGCGCAGACCCACACGCTGCGCTAGCTTGGGCTGGAGTCTGCGTGTTTCTACCCGTAAGCCTTCCTCAGTCAAGTCCACAGCATGCTAGCTCGCTCCTGCCATGAGCCTTGAAGCGCTTGTGTTTTAGCAATGTAGACGAATTTCATAATGTTATAGTTCTTGACTTTTGAACTTGTTACATGCTTACATCGATCTGTCCAGCTACTCCTGAATCCTTCCATATAACACAAAGCTCTTGAGGAAGGCTTGAAGTATATCTCCGATCTTGTCTGTCGCCTCACCGTCATCGAACGTATGTATATGCATCAAAAATTGTCAAGGCCCGATTCGTCGTGCCCAGAAGACATCAAGAGACTCAGGCAAAGTTTCGAAGTCAGGGTCACGACACTCTACTCCGAAATTCTAGAGTATCAAGTTCGAGTTGTATGTCATCCAGATCACAAGCTAGTCAAACTAGGCAGAGACATCATCGCGGCTGATGGCTGGGTCGAATTGCTCGTCGAAATAAAGAAATCGGAAGTAAGCTGCGGAGATTTCACCCAAGTGCTTGATAAAGAAATATTGAATCATGCATTTAAGGTGCAGAATCGCCATATGGAAGAACTACTGCAGGCACAAGATAAGCGCTTTAACAAGGTGGCTGAAGCGATAGCCACAGCTTCCAAAGCCAGAAGCGAGAAGCATCGAACAGACGAAGAAATTGACTGTCATAGAGTTTTTCGCACCTCGGATTACGAGACTCAGAAAAACAGAAATCCAAAACGAGTAAACGATACTTGCAACTGGTTCCTGCAGCATCCCATATACAAACAGTGGCGAGATGAAGAGAAAGACGGTCTGCTTTGGGTATCAGCGGATCCAGGGTGTGGGAAGTCTGTACTGTCGAGATCTCTCATAGACAACGAATTCCATGATATGGATTCGTACACAGTATGCTACTTCTTCTTCAAAGACGATAACGAAAACCAGAAAAGCGCCAAAAACGCATTGTGCTCTATACTACATCAGGTCTTCGAGGAAAGGCCACATCTCTTGAAACACTCCGTGCCGTCGTTTCATCAGAACGGCGACAAGCTCCCGGAACTGTTCGATAGGTTGTGAAGCATCTTCACTAGCATAGCAGCCGATCCTGAGGCTGGTAAAATCATCTGTGTACTTGACGCCCTTGATGAATGTAAAGCATCGGACAGAGTCAATCTTGTTGATAGGTTGAATCAACTTTACCAACATACTACTGATAACGGTCTTGAAAAATCTGCTCTGAAATTTCTCGTTACGAGCCGCTCATATGAGACCATTGAAAATATTTTTGATCCGTCAACTATTCGACTCGCTGGTGAAGAGGAAAGTGATGCAATCCGCCAAGAAATTGATTTGATTATCAAAGATAAGGTGCTCACAATAGCGTTGAAACTGAGAGTTAAAGATCAGCCGTGGTTCGAATCGTTTTTAGAACAGAAGCTTACATCTATGCCGCATCGGACTTATCTATGGCTTCATCTCATCACTGAGGTGATCACTCTCAGACAAGATCATCTTAGTGCCGGTGTTACTAAAAGGAATCTAGAAGCTGTTGTAGATTCAATATCTGGCATCGTGAATGATGCTTACATCGCCATTCTTGAAAAAAGTCCTAACAAACTTCTTGCAAAGAAGCTTCTTCACATTGTTGTTGCAGCTAAAAGACCGCTGACTGTAGGAGAGATGAATATAGCATTGAACGTTGGGGATAAAATCAGATCCTACGACGATCTCGATCTCGAATCAGAGGACCGTTTTAGGGTCATCCTCAGAAATCTTTGTGGTCTTTTTGTCAGCATTATAGATTCAAAAATCTATTTGATGCATCAAATCGCGAAAGAATTTCTGATCGCTAAGAGTAATGCTGTCGCGTCTCCTACTGACGTGAAACCTCAATCAGAGGTTTGGAAGCACTCACTCGGGCCAGAGAAATCGGACTTCATCCTCGCAGAAGCATGTGTTTCATATCTTCTGTTCCTAGTGTTTGAGGAAGCCCCTCTCATTCTCTACGGGAAGGGCAAGAAATATAAGAGAATCATGAGGTATTGTGAAGAACACAAGTTTCTACATTACTCTTCACTTTACTGGGTTACTCATTTTCGTGAAGTTGTATGCATCGACGAAGCATTGCCAAACATGGCTTTAGATATCTGCGGCACAGGAACTAAAAGACTTCAAACGTGGCTCACAGTTTTCAGGGCTTTCCAGTACCGGTCGAGCTATTTTGAAATGACGAGTCTTATGATTACGTCTCATTTCGGACTCGTGCTTCTTGTGCAGTTGCTGTTGAACAAGGGGGCGAATCTGTCAGATACAGATAAAATGGGGACGACAGCACTGCACTGGACGGCTCTCGAAGGCCATGAGTCTGTGACACGGCTGCTGCTTGACAGAGAAGCGGATGTGTCAGCTACAGATGAACGGGGATGGACAGCACTGCACTTTGCGACCAGCGAAGGTCATGAGCCTGTGACACGGCTGCTGCTTGACAGAGAAGCGGACGTGTCAGCTACAGATGAAGAGGAATCGACAGCACTGCACTTTGCGGCCAGCGAAGGTCATGAGCATGTGACACGACTACTGCTTGACAGAGAAGCGAACGTGTCAGCTAAAAATGGAAAGGGATGGACAGCACTGCACTTTGCGGCTCACGAAGGTCATGAGCCTGTGACACGGCTGCTGCTTGACAGAGGGGCGAACATGTCAGCCACAGATGAAGAGAGATCGACAGCACTGCACTTTGCGGCCAGCGAAGGTCATGAGCGTGTGACACGACTACTGCTTGACAGAGAAGCGAACGTGTCAGCTAAAAATGAAGATGGATCGATAGCACTGCACTGGGCGACTCGCGGATGTCATGAGCCTGTGACACGGCTGCTGCTGAACAAGGGAGCGAAACCGTCAGCTACAACTAACAGTGAAGAGATCGCATTGGATATAGCACGCAAGAGGAAACTTGAACGGCATACTTTCAGCAATTATAATGCTATAATACAGTTACTCGAGCCTATCACCAAGCCTATCGCGACTACAACCGAATTTTCTCGTTCCTCAGTTGCTAGGTCGTAGTCTTCTCAGTCTCTCAAAAATCTCGTAGGTCGAGAGTGACTAAATGTCACTGGGTCAAGCAATGGAATTCAAGAATGGTTGAGGAGCAGAAAATGAGAAATCCTTTCGATATTTACTCGTATTTACCCTTCAGTCGCGCATCATACTTTATTACGAGTACTTCATAGCAAGCGTCTCTTCTTGAGAACTCTCACGCATCTTCTAAATGAGCTCTCACTTCCCCCAGACCCAAATACCTTCAAGGTTCCAAACCCCCACCTCAACCCCAACATCCACCCTCACCATCTTCGTTCCACTACCCCCTCACCCACATCCGCTAATCCTAACCCCGCTGAACTAAACACAATCCCAACACCTGCATCCCCCGTTCCCTGACCCAGACGATAAGCACTACTCATCAATCTCTTCTTTCAATGACTCAGTATTCAGATGATAAAAGCAGAAACGCTACGTATTGACAGCGTGGGAAGAGCATAGGATCCGGCCGGGGTTGTGGTAGCAAGGGGCTTTGATAGATAGAACTGGATTTTGCGAGGGGGGCTGTTGGGAGGAATGTTGGAAGAATGACATGATGGAAGAGCGTGTAAGCGAATCTTCGTTCATCCCAGCCAAGTAGATATAATGGTGAGAGCACAGTCTGGCATAGCGGACAGCTTTATTGGGATTGAAAAGCTGGGTCTTTGAAGAGAAAAGGAAAGAGAATGCGTTTTGAAAGCGATAGTACGCCAGGAAACGGAAAAAGGGAAGCATGAATTCCCTTTTCTTTAGTTTGTATCTTCTTTCCGGTCAAAAATGGGTTAAAACCCCCTCAGTTAATAATTCCAAGGTTCCTGGATTCACTCTACTACGCACACAACTTTCTTCCCCCCAACAACTCAGCGCGCTTCTTGAAGAGATGCCAACCTAACGAATACCAGGGTATAATTCACCTTAACACTAACAACCGCTCCCACTACAACCGCTCCCCCTACGCCACGCCTTTATCCACAACTCCAGCACACTATCCTCACAACCACAACCTAACTTATCTACCGACTTCAAGCATCTCCACGGAGGGAACAGATATTGTGCTAAAGCGAGAAGTAAAACCAAGAATCTAGAGATTTCCTACTGGCAAATGTACGAACGTCTGAGCCCTGATCTATGTATCCCTTGTAAAAATCTCATTTGTAGTGCGAGTCGGCAAGTTGGGAATATCTGGGTTTCGTTTAATCATGCGTTTGACTGGTTGGTCGGATACACTTTTGAAGAGTTACTATGTAGAAGTTCGGTATGAGGGTTAGAGGGGGGGGGAAACGAGGCGTGGAGTTGGAGGTTTTTTCGATATGATGCGTGGACTATTTCAGGGGCGAAGTATCTAGGTGAGTGGTGAATTTTTTCATACGTCTGGTTTAATGGGGTGGGGGTGTGGGTATGTAGAAGCTGGAATCTGAATCTGGTGCTGGAATATCGGACGTTGCAAAGAAGTTTCAAGGGGAATATCTATTTCGTACTTGATATTCAAATCGAGGATTTTTGGTTTTATGATGCACACCGGATGCTAGACTTTTAACAAGAGAGGTTCTTCTGTTTATACAGGTTTGATTATATATGGTCTAGTCTGTATAAACGCCATTTTCATCAAACCCCTGATTGGTAGAATTGAACTCCTGCACAGGCAAATACTCCAACTCATACATAACATCCGCCTGGTTCCCAAATGGCACTCTTAGCGTCTGCCATCCCTCGTGCTGCTGGCGATTACTCTCGTCGTCTAAGCCGCTCTTGGCGTTCGGATCGATGTAATCGCTTCATAACTCCCACTTGACAAGCAGAACGGTGAAGTCTTTGATGTTGCGCTCGTTCAGGACGGCAAAGGTCGCGATGTCGGCTGAGGAGTGGGTTTTGCAGAATTCGCCCAGGGTGTCGAGGCTGGCGGACGTGAATCAGGTGGTAAACTCATCGCTTTGTAAAATGGGAGTCAGCGATACTTTTTGAGAGGGAGGAATGGTTGAGATTGATGTCGTGGACGAGAAGGCCGCAGGTTTGTTAGCGATCTTGCTTCGGCGACACTTTCTGCGACTTGAGTGGTAGCATGAATACACTTTTCGAGACAAGGCCTACATTGGTGGCTCTGTTGGCTTCTCGAATGTCTTCTGGGAGGAGGTCTTGATTATGGTCCAGATGTTGCCGATGTCTGATTCGGATTTCTCGAGGAGGTTGTCGATGACCTTGAACAGTCGAATTAGTCTAGGGCCGAGACATTCCTGAGTGGAGAAGAGAGAGCTGCTTTCGAAGGTACTTGGGCAGTGCAGAATAGGGGAGAGCATTCCGACATAGTGTGACTGAACAAGTAACAACTTCTGCGCTTTTCGTGTGAATCTTGAAAGAGTCAGGACGAATCTGCTACAAGAAACCGGTCGAGGAATGAGGGGTGAGAATAAAGGAGAAGAGAGAAAGATTTAACGTCACGTTAGAGAGAATTCGAATAGCTTATTTCGAATGCTGTAAATATTCGAATATGAGATCTTCATTGAACACAGTGACATTTACCTAACATCTCGTCGTCTTGCATCTTTTCTGGTCTCATGTTTCATGCTCATAATCGCGCGGCTTTCCCGGCAGCTTTTTCAATCGCAAGTCATAGCCGCTCGTATATTAAACAAAGAATGTGTTGGTTGATGAATCAACCAAAATGTGAACACAGTTTGAAGTTTTTAACTCAAATATGTATAGCCATATTTCAACAGAATGCAAAAGTCATCAGCATTCGAGAAGACTGTGTGAAACAGAGTCTGCGACGTCACTCACCTTCGCTCATACATGCATATGTTCTCTCCATGCTTGAAATGCGCTCGCTTGACGTAGCTGTTATTGTCGCGAATGTCTGAGCTCTGTCAATTCTCAGATGCAATGATTTCTACATGTCAACAGCGCACGTCGCCTGAAACATACTTGGTCGCAGCCGCAATCGGAATGTTGACACTTGATGAGCGAAACTTTCGTTCTCTTTGCAGACAGCGGAATACTTCGCGATTTATAGGTAGACTTGGTGGGATAAGCCGCTTGAGATGACTCGGTTCTTCTAATGAAGAGCGGCCGGTGAACAGGGAGACAAGCGCTGATAATACCGACTGAGATCTCGACCTGTGACCAGATCGTGCCCGGCAAGGCGGTCCCTTTAAAGTCGCTGTTAGTAGGGTTGGTAACATATTTTTTGTAGAGGATTGCCAGAAAACCACAACACCATTGTACCAGCGCTGTTAGGAATCGAACCTAATATAATCAACTACCCAACGGAACTTTGCCTACATGTCGGGCCCGTCGATGAAGCTTGGCCAACGTAGTAGCTTCGAACTATTCCAAATATACAGACACAGACACGTGTTAGATATTTTGTGGAGTTTATCAGAATATCTGCAACTCACATGCCACCTAGACCAAAAGCACCAAGGACTTGCAACCTGTGTGTTTTTTTCATCTGGAGACGCAGGACGAATCTGACCGGGAGACACAAAATCATGATATATTCCCTTTGCAACACTGCGATCATCGGTCAAGATGAGGCTAAGAAAAAGAATACACTTCAGATTGGGAAGCTCAACGGCGGGGGGAAAAAGTAGGATCGATTACCAAAAGGCTTATCGAGGTACCAGCAAGGGCAGCGCTCCGCCTACACGTAGGCCTGCATCGAGCGCTGAGCTCAGCGTTGATTCAACTACGCACGGGAAAGATAGGCCTGAGGGACTATCTATACAGTATCAAAAGAGCTGACTCGAGGGAGTGCCCGTGCGGATGGGGCAGGCAGACAGTCAAACATGTCCTGACCGAATGTCCGACCTATCAGCGCACTCGGCTGAATACAATATGGAAGGAATCCCGGGTTCAGGACCTGAAGAAAATACTCAGCACGCCTAAGTTGGCAAAAGAAGCTGCTAGATTTGTGATATGAACGCGTCTCCTTGGCCAGTTTGGGAGCGTCTCCATGGAACGTCTAAAAGATTAACGACGGCAAGTCAGGATTCAGCTGGTATTCCAGGCAAAACGCACCCAGTGATGTGGGCCGCGAGTGCAAGGGCAAAGAATTTGGGCCGCAGATTAAGCAATAGAAGGGGCAGTCATCTCAGAGACTTTCGGAATTTTCATTTCACATTAATGTCTAGCCTATAGGGCAATTTTGGAGGCGATGGCCCAAGAGGGGGTGACGGAAGGTCAAATCTGGGTCAGATCTAGGCAAGATATTGGCAAAATCTGGGACAGAGTCGAGTTAAGTTGGGCGCCGGTTGGGGCAAATCTGAGCCAGATGTCATGTGATCCGGGCCAGATCTGCGCCAGATATTTTCTCAGTTGTTTAAATATAGGGTTGGGAGGGGACTGCGGATTTAGGATTTAGGATTGACTACCCCTGCTTAGATCGGGGAAAGAGATAGCTACCATAGGCCCCTGGTTCCGCGTATGAATCAATCAATCAATCAATCCCTTTTCAGGATAATACTGAATGGAAACTCAAGGTTACCGGCAGAATGAGTGGCCAAACCCAGCCTTTTGAGGTTCACCTTATAGGAAGCAGTCCCCTGGCCTCCGCGTCGAAATTCTTCACTACGGTCACATGCGCGCTTCCTAAACGGCTGCAACATATCCCTGACGGTGAAACTGGCTTTCGCAGTAATTACATTGCCTGGCAGCACCCGGCATTCCCCATCGCAATCGTCCAGCCACGTTGGGGTGGCCAACCTTCCGCAGAAAGTAGTGTGAAGAAGTACACTATCGAGGATATCAAGCCCACTGGCTACGATGACCAAGCCATCGTATCCTACGCAGCCTTCCGTGAGCTTAAAGCCGCCGGTACTATTCCGTCTGGCGTCCGTTTCCAAGTCTCGCTACCAACGCCTCTAAGCGTGGTTCGCGGCTTCGTAGAAGATGACGCAGTCTGTGTACAGGTCGAGCCGCTGTACGAAGAGCGCTTGTTGCAATCCCTTCGCCACATTCAGAGCAACATCCCGGCCTCTGAGCTCACCATCCAGTGGGACCTTCCAACGGAGATAGTGGCTCTTGAGTACGAGCGTGGGAGAATTGAGGATCGGTATTGGAAACCGTACTTTTCGCCTGTGGAGGCTGGCTTAATTGACCGATTAACCCGTCTCGCTGCTGCTGTAGATCCCGATGTCGAGATGGGTTACCATCTCTGTTACGGTGACCTAGGCTACGTACATTTTGTGGAGCCGGCTGACGCGGGGCTCTTGGTGGAGTTGGCGAATAGGGTCAGACAGAAGATTGGTCCCATTCACCGCATTGCCTACATCCATATGCCGGTACCAAAGGATGTGGCCAAGGAGGCATACTTCAGGCCACTGAAGGACCTCGAGCTAAACGACACAAAACTGTTTTTAGGCCTTGTCCATCCGAACGATGAAAGCGGTACGAGAGAGAGGCTTAAGGCTGCGCAGATAGTCTATCCAAGTGTAGCCGGAATAAGCACCGAGTGTGGTTTGGGGCGAACATCGGTGGAGGAATTCAAGAGTGTTCTTGAGACCTGCGCTTCGGTAACCGCGTGAGTGGATCGATCACCCAGATGGCGTTTGCTGAAGGTACCGGTGCGAAGAACCCAAAGTAGGTAGAAGTGAGGGCAAAGGTTTATAGACTTCATGACGTGTCTTCAAGCCAAAATATATCCCCTGTGATCATTATCATGATTCTAGTATTACTAGAAAGTGATCAATTACTTGAACGGAAGCCGCAGAGCTTATCAAAGCGAGCAAAGGCATGTACTTGCCTCAGGTTCTCAGACGTGTCACACTAATCTCTAAGAACACTGAAGATCTGCAGAGCTGGATCAAGTACTTGTGGGACTAGTAAGGAGATCTTTCTTGCTTTTAGTAGACTGAGGTGACCTGATGGATATCGACAGATACTGCATTTTCATTGAGAAAGACCCTCTCATCACCATCAAAGACAGAAACAGTTGAAGCTACCTCTCAAGGAGGAGATGCAGGCGATTCCTCTGTTTCGCCGATGTAAAAGCACCGTGAATGAGGTTCGAATTGCAGAAGAGGAAGCTCTGGCCGACAGTACCCTTCACCCGCAGATGATCACCCTTGGGATCGTCACCGGCATGGAGCTTCCCACGAGCCCATATAACTTTCGACGAGGCAAAGGCGAAGCTCTCGACAACAGTAGTGAGTAGCACGAGAATCGCTTTTCTATTTTCTATTAACGGGTGTACAGGCTTCATCACTGAATCGCAACGGATCTGGTCCTGCAACATCAAAACTCCAGCGTCTTCCAGAAGAACTATGCCTCGAGGTATATGCCCGATACTCGCGCCGCCTACCGCGGCTTGGAGACCCAAACCGCCTTGATGCGAGTCGCCAGTGGGATGAGTCGCACCAATGATCGACGGCGGCCGAGAAGACTTACCGCCGCCCAACAAGCAGAGGTCAACAGTCACCCCGAGGTGAGGCTTCTACGGCGAAGGTTTCAATCGCAGAAGCAGTGGTTTACAGACCAGAAGAGAACCGTTGCAAGCACCAAGGGGACTCCCATGTACGATGAGTATCAAGAAGCCTATCGCGCCCATCGCAATATCCGACGGCGGCAAGAGGACGCGCTTTAAAAGAGGTCAAAGCGAAGTCCAAGACGAAGCAGCCGGTACTCGACATTCAACGACAGCTGCGGGGACTGCCGTTTGCAGAACCAGATCGGATAGAGGCAGACGATCATATCTTTGTGGAACGTGTCCGGATCATTGAAACCCTCTTCACCTTCGCCACTTCATCTTCCAAAGAGAAGTGCATACGGCGAGTGCAAGCCATCAATGCTGTGACTGCCCTCTGCAGCTTACAGGAAGGCAGAGGTTTCCGCCGTCGACAAAACTCCACATCGGACATCAAGCGCAAAAAAGAGGGCACGCCGTCAACTCTTTCCGAATCCCTTCCATTAGAATGCCAACCCACCCAATGTATTTTCTGCCTTGGCGACGAAGGACTGCCGGCAGAGAAGCGCCTTTGGTCTTTCCACAGCCACGGCGACCTGAAGAAGCACTTCTATCGGAAGCACCTCCGTTACCATCCAGAATATTTCAGTTTACTAAACTTCTCTTAGTGAACGTTCATTACTAAGTATAAGACTGTACTTAAGTACGTAGTGCATAAAATTCTTATTTCGCTACTTCAATGATCTGTTCAAATTCATACAAAGATCACTAGATCTAGCCTAATTTAGAAGCGAAAGAAGTTCTTCAGCTTTACTAGTAGCACTGCATCTTTATCAAATCTCATTTCATATATTGTGATAATCTCTTCAAATGTGTGTTAGCACACAAAATGATTGTTCTAGCTTTGGCGAGCTTCAAAATAAGCCTGAATAGACAGATTCCTACTTGTTGTGAATAAGGTAAGACTGATGGTTATGACCATCGAACCTCTTTAAGCAACTATTTAGCACCTGCAACGCGTAACCTCTCGACTACAGCTTGATGACCACCCTCAGCAGCTGCTTGAAGCGTCGTTGTGCCATTAGATACAGCAGCAGCGGCATTGACATCGGCCTTCTGTTGAAGCAGCCTCTCGACTACAGCCAGGTGGCCACCCCCAGCCGCTGCTTGAAGCGCCGTTCTGCCATTAAATTCAGCAGCAGCAGCATTGACATCGGCCTTTTGTTGAAGCAGCTTCTCGACTACAGCCAGATGACCACCCTCAGCAGCTGCTTGAAGCGCCGTTCTGCCATTGATTCGAGCAGCAGCAGCAGCATTGACATCGACCTTTTGTTGAAGCAGCCTCTCGACTACAGCTAGGTGACCACCTTCAGCAGCTGCTTGAAGCGCCGTTCTGCCATTGATTCGAGCAGCAACAGCATTGACATCGGCCTTTTGTTGAAGCAGCCACTCGACTACAGCCAGGTGACCACCCTCAGCAGCTGCTTGAAGCGCCGTTCTGCCATTAGATTCAGCAGCAGCATTGACATCGGCCTTTTGTTGAAGCAGCTTCTCGACTACAGCCAGATGACCACCCTCAGCAGCTGCTTGAAGCGCCGTTCTGCCATTAGATTCAGCAGCAGCAGCAGCATTGACATCGGCCTTTTGTTGAAGCAGCTTCTCGACTACAGCCAGGTGACCACTCCCAGCAGCTGCTTGAAGCGCCGTTCTGCCATTAGATACAGCAGCAGTAGCATTGACATCGGCATTTTGTTGAAGCAGCCTGTCGACTACAGCCAGGTGACCACCCTCAGCAGCTGCTTGAAGCGCCGTTCTGCCATTAGATTCAGCAGCAGCAGCAGCATTGACATCGGCCTTTTGTTGAAGCAGCTTCTCGACT
>JAABUS010005480.1_pt1 | contig 16583 bp, 15 predicted proteins | sample 5560161 | NCBI WGS metagenome assembly JAABUS01 (sample SAMN10711885, study PRJNA513376) | rock metagenome | isolation source: Antarctica rocks | place: Antarctica: Victoria Land, Trio Nunatak nord | collected 2016-01-04
CCCCAGCAACACCAAAACATCCCTCCATCCCCCTCGCCCTATAAACTGAATTCGCCAAAGCGTGGTTCACAGATTCGGGAGTCCCCCTCTCGTTCAGTCTACCATACAACCCGGATGGGCTTCCACAAACGTGTGGTTACTGAGATGTGCAACCGCCCCACCAAACCACCAAGATCGACAACGAAAGCAGCAGGATCAAAATCAGAGTTGTTGCGGAACCTGATCGGTACAGATGGGGTATACAGCCAACGCGGTAGCTCGGAAACAAGGCAATGCGGATATCCTACTCCAGCACGCACCCCCCGAATCGAACAGCCGTTTCGAAACTCCCCGGCTTCCTACCTCGTGGGGAAACTCCAAAGACGCCGAATACACCGACCCACATCAACCCCCGCCAATGCCCTCTAACCCATCCTACCCCACCCCGATCATCGCAGCCTCGACCCCGCGCCAATACGTTCCACAGGCAGCGCCTTCTCGGTGCGCAGCCATTCGCCGTTGAAGGCGTTGATGAGCCAGTTGCTGAGTCCTGAGTTGTATGTTAGTAATCCTAGGATGAGGAGGTTGGTGGATGAGCGGGGGAAAACCGCCGGCCGAGGAAGGAAAAGGAGTGACGTTTGGGCGTTAAGAAGGGGGGGGGGGGGCGAAGTGGAACAAGAACATACGGTCATAAACCATGCGATTCGCATTATGGAAGTAGATACTATGATCACTATCCGGAAAGACATGGACATCGTAGTTCTCCACGCCCGCCACGTCCAGCCGGTCCAGCAGCGTCAGCGAGTTCTGGAAATGCACGTTGTCGTCCGCGACGCCGTGCATCATCAGGAAGCGCACGTTGGCGGCGAGCGCGGTCGTGTTGGTGATGGTCGTGTTGTCGTAGCCGGCGGGGTTGTGCTGGGGCGTGTGCATGTAGCGTTCGGTGTAGATGGAGTCTGGTGTGCGTTTGTCAGATAGCGGACGGAAGATAGGGGAGGAAAAAGGGGGTTTGGTTGAAAAGGGGAAGTGGATACCGTAGAAGCGCCAATCGGTGACAGGCGCAACCGCCATGCCATAGGAGAATGTCCACCCAGCGTCCTGCTCCAAGGTCTTCAGCGTCATGAAGCCGCCGTAGCTCCAGCCCCAGATGGCGATGCGGTCGGCATCGACGTATTTCTTGGCGGCCCAGATCTTGGCCGTCTCGATCTGGTCGCGGGCTTCGTAGTAGCCGATATGGCCTCTGATGATGCAGCGCGCTTTGCGGCCAATGAAGCCGGTTCCCCTGCCGTCGACGGTGACAACAATGTAGCCCAGGCTCGAGGCGATGTAGGCTTGGAAATCGACGGTAAATTTCTTGTTTACGGTCTGCGAGCCGGGGCCACCGTAGAGATAGAAGAGGACAGGGTATTTGGTGCTTGCGTCGAAATGTGGTGGTCGGCGTTCGACGACTTGGAGCTCGAAGCCATCGACGGTGACGGTCTGGTAGGTTTCGATGGGTAGTTCGTGCGCCGAGACGAATTTGGCGAGGGCTTGGTTGTCTTCGGTGTGGTGTTCGAATTGGTCGGGGTTGCTGGGCGTGCTGATGACTTTTTGCCAGGGGATGTTGGGGCCTTGATACGAGAGGAGGGCGTAGCCGGCGCCGGTGGAGAAGGAAACGTCGTGGTAGCCTTCCTTGGTGATGTCGCTCAAGGGTTTGAGGCCGGTGCCGTCAAGCCTGACGCTGTAGACGTGGCGCTGGATGGGCGATTCCTTGGTGGCAACAAAGTAGACGAGGTTGTTCTTGAGGTCGATTGCAGATGGTGCATTAACAACTTCCCATGGTCCCGAGGTCAGAAGTATGGGCTCTGGATTGTCAAGAGGAGTGAAGTAGGCAAGATGATCGTAGTTATCGTGGATGATTGTGTCAATGTAGCCATCGTGAGGCCGGCCGTTGCCGGGGTCGCTGGGGATGAAGCGGGTATATTCAGAGACCTCGAACCATCCGCCATCAAGGGATGTAACATCGACAGTTCGTATAACCTTTTCTGTGCGCTGGGTTACGTCAACGAGCACTACGTTCAGGACATCGCTTTCCCTATTCGTTATCCTGACCAGGACCTTGCCGTCTTTTCCAGCCCATACTACCTCCGTAATGAGCTTCTCTTTGCCTAGCTGGACACTATCGCTTTTCACGGAGAATACTTCGTCCTTTGCCAGGTTATAGAACTGCAGCTCGACAACAGGATTAGGAGCGCCAGCTTTGGGGTACTTGATTTGCCGCACTTCTGGGTAGTTCTCCTCCCCTGGCTCTGGCTTTTCGCCGCTTGGCCTAGAAACGAAATATTGTATCGGGTATTCTGGTACCGCTGTCTCATCCGTGCGCATGAAAGCAATGTATTGACCATCTGCAGACCACCAAGTGACACTGTTGCCGGCAAAGACTTCTTCCTCATAGACCCAATCCGGAATGCCATAGAACAGCTCCGTGCCGCCATCCTTCGTAATCTGGATGACTTTGTTATCTGCAAGCTTCCGGAGAAACATGTTGTTGTCCCTTGTGAAGACAATCGCATCAGACTTCGGCGACCATGATGCCAACTGAATCCTGCCATCTACATTGGCCGGATCCAGCGCCTCTGCGATTTGTGCGGCCACATCAAAAACCCAATATCGAGCGGTAAAGGAATGTCGCCAATTCTTTTGAACGTCGGAGGCGATCAGGACTTTCTTGAAATCCTTGCTCGGCCATACCTTGCTGGCATACATCTGTTTTCCATTGACCTTGAATGTGCTTGACTTCATCAACGCAGTACTGTCTTTGGCCTCCACGCCCGGCTTGCGCTGTCTGATATCTTCCACTACCAAGAAATCTTTGTCTGAGGCATTCTCTTTCTCCAAAAGCAATCCATCCTCTCTACCCGGCCCATTGATCCAAGAGATCTCATGGGACTTCGGACTATACGCTTGTTTGAGCACCTCATCCAGAGTGACAGCTTTCCCGGACCCCCGGGTCACAGTAGCAGCAGGATCGTATGGCAAAGTCGAGGTATGCCGGTAATTCTGCCGTGACAAGAAAAGGACCAAAGCAAGGAGCCAGCCTGCGAAACATAATCCACCTAACGACCATATCATGCGCCGGAATTTCCTATCCATTGGGCGGAAGACGGAAGGGTGGACCAGCCCATCTTCTTCATCATATTCCTCATCCTTATTCTCGGGTCCCTCCGCGTGCCCATTTCCCACCTTCTCTCCATGACCGTTGAGGTGATCTAGCGCGATAGAGGATGAGAGTGGTGTGACGGAATCTGACGATCTATGCGACCGCGATCGATTCCAGGTTGATGAATCCTGATTCAGCGGTTTGGACTCTTCCTCGTCCGTATAGTGACCAATGGCCATGGCGGAGCTGCTGACGGAAGACGCAAGCGCTGGTGTGGCGATGGCCTGGACATTTGGAGGAAATCTCTTCTACTCAGTGGAACGACACCAGAACGAAGAGACCAAAACACTTCGACAGCAGATGCACGAGCGAGGTTCATGACCCCGGATCAAGCGGCCGAGACGTTCATCGAATCAGATTGCGACCACGTGATTGGTTCCCCAGATCTCGAAAGCGTGCATGACTAAGCGGATTTCCCGGTCGATCAATGCAAGTCCGCCTCGCCTCTTTGATACATGTACTTCTACAGAGCTTATTGACACCCTGTTGCGGAAAGAGTCGCTTTCCATCGTCTTACTCAACGTAGATGACAGAATGCCAAGTCATGACAGTCGGTTCCTCTAACAACTTTCTGTAGGAGCATCGCTGCCCCTGCCCCCGCCGCTACACTTTATTACCTTGATTCTTTGTGGTCTGACCACTCTGTAGGTTTGGATTCCAAGCTTCTCGGGACTTCAACTTTTTCCGGATTGTAGGAGGATGTTCGGTAACAGTCGCATCGCAGCATCCGCGCATTATGTGTGCTCCCCTGCTGCAAGCGACAGTTCGCGCAGCGACTGACGCAATAGGCGCATGTGTCCAATGTTGAGAGAATCGCGGCTCAAAGAACGCTGAGGGACTGTTAGCGGTTTTCTTGATCTCCTTGAAACTTGGCTATAGCATATACCCAAGGTAGTCCTCTCTGATAGTGCCGACCGCGTACATATTCGCAACATCACTGCGAACGCCCATGATCTTAAGACGCAACTGCGTTCCCTTCTCGATGACTTGGTCGGTGTTGTTGGTATATTGTGGGGGAGTCGCGCTTGGATCCCATTTGATGTCGGCTGGGATCATCTAGATGCGCTTAGCATTGACGTCGAGGTTGCAATTGATCAAAAGTGCTCAATGACGCACAGCATTTGAAACAAATACCGAAAGTGGTCCGACGTCAGCGAAGAATCCCATTCTGTTGAGTGATGTGACGGTGGCATCGAGCTACCGTGTAGAATTGCGGGTCAGCGTGTTATGAGCGAAGCAAACCTTCCAAATGCTTACGATTTCTCCTCTGAAAGGCTTCCATACTACAGCCCGGTAGCGGATGGTGTACTCCGCCTTTGCTATCCCCGGGAGCACGCGACCCTCAGATATATCGTATGGGTCGACCACACAGATAATGTAATATTGTCCATTGCAAGTTCCTTCAGCATCCTGGAACAACTTGTCCGTCAGGTAATCTCTCACACGAGGACCGAAGAATGATGGGTGCAGCGAAATCGTTTGCTCAAGGTCACGGAGGAAGAACATGGCTGTAAGGTTTGTATGGATGATATAACGGCTCTAGAGATGCGTCGAGGTACCTCGCGAATCCGAAGCGTTGGGCAAACAATCGTGCTCCACCGAGTCCACTTGCCCTGCTCCGGTCCGTCGCGAACACCCCTCAGCGAGACGTGCTAGTGGTATGGCTCCGAAACACTTCGCTACACATGAGAAGGCTGCCTTCTATCTTGACCAGACAAGAAACGAATCTTCCTTCTGCTTCACAGTCGACCGTCCAGGCGCAACGAAGCGCTAGACACCGTACTAGGACCCACGACGAAGGAGTGACAGCGCAAAACCAACGACCCTCTAGCGAGCTTGCCCGATTCAGGAAGCTTGCGCAGAGCCAGTTGGCGCGAGAAGAGAGCGTCGGTGGTCAGGTTGGAGGGTGGGCACCAAGAATGCAAGAAGTGGCCGACTGCCTAACAACATTCGGTTACTCAAGAAGGCTCGGATGCTTACTTTAGAAATGCGTCCAAACACAGAATCTCTTGGCACTTCAAAGACTTGGCAGCGCCAACTGAAGTCAGAAGTGGAGAGTGCTTTCACAACTACGTCAAGCTACAACGGGACTCTTGACTACGTCGCCAGGAGATCCCATGCGGATGTGGTGGTTTTGATGCCTAATTCGAGACCCAAAGGCACAGATACTCTTTCCAAACAAGCCGGATGTGCTGACCGATGAAAATGGCATTGAACCTGGAGAAGCAGCTGCTGTTCGTAAGTCAGCCAGAAAGTCAAGCTTCTTTACTTTCATGTCGACTGAGTCATTTTTAGTATGGCTCATACCACCATAATCCGGTATATGATTGTCCAGGAGATCTACGACAAATGATGCTCATCCCCAATTGCAATAGGTCAATGTCGCTATACACATCGTCTGCGTCCCGACAATCCTATTGGCGGCATTCCTGCTTGTGAGTTGCAGTCTGCGGTCCTATGATAATCTACCAATTCTTCACAGGGCACAAATTCCCCACCTCTATATCCCTTACCACCCTGGCTGAAGATTGAGAGCCTACCGCCAAACGTTGGTACATTGGCAACGGTTGTCTACGCAGTATTCTACGTCTTGTTGGAGCCGGTTGCCGGCGGATTGCTCGCTCCAATTCTCCTCGCTTGGACAGCCTACGCCAATCATCTTACCAATGTGTACGGCTCAACTGCGAATTATTGGGCGGGCGCCCTGTTCGTTGCTAGCTGGATTGCACAGTTCTTGGGTCATGGCGCTTTCGAAGGACGAGCGCCTGCACTGTTTGACAATTTGGTACAGGCCTTTGTTCTGGCTCCTTTCTTCGTCTGGATGGAAATTCTATTTTATCTAGGATATCGTCCTGAATTGAAGAGTCGATTGGAGGAGACTGTCCAGAAGGAGGTCGAGAAGTATCGGGCTACTAAGGAGCAGAGCAACGGCAAAGCTCTCAACGGCAACAGCAATGGCAAGCCGGTAGCGAAGGATGGCTAATTGGCTTCTCCTCTATTATCACAACACATACTTTGGCATGGCGCTGTATTTTGGGTTGGGAATTGGAGGTCACGGTATAGATAGGAGACCTGAAATACATGAATAAAGTTGAAAGCTTTTTGTTCTCATGTTCGCGAGCATCGTTGTGTCTTCCTGATCGCGAACCGTGGTAATGAGGTAGTGGCCAATCACAGCACGGCTTACCTAACGGTACATCTAAATTAGCTCCTTGCCAAAACTGACCTCCTCGCTCAACCGCAGGACCTGCCAATCTTTAGAGTCCCTCACAATCCCTTTACAGCCGGCACTGTCCGACTTTAAAGCTTTCAATAAACACCGAAAGCCGGTCTCTTCTCCTCCCTAACATGTTTCGGAACGCATTGAGGCAGTCCAGCCGGACTGTCGGAGCTGTCGCTGCAGTTAGCAGACCTGCCGTGGTCAGTTCAAACACCTCACCTAGCACTCCCCTCCCATACCATTACAACCGTGGAGCGTAGAATTCTCCGCATCACCAAATATGCGCACACCAACAAGCCTGCACGGAATGCTTGACGATGGCTTACCTTGTCCCATATAGGCCCGAACCTCTGCACCGGCAGCTATCATCGGCGCGACGAAGCAGGCTCGAGCCTATGCCGCCGACGCGAAAGCCTCGCCTACCGAAGTCTCGTCAATCTTGGAGCAGAGGATACGTGGCGTACAGGAGGAAGCCGGTCTGGCCGAGACTGGCCGTGTCTTATCCGTAGGGTGCGTGAGCTGGAATACAAATACATACCGTAGAGATCTACTGTATGCGGTCTAGGCTGACTGCTTTGGCTATCTAGAGATGGTATTGCACGTGTGCATGGCATGAACAATGTCCAAGCTGAGGAGCTTGTCGAGTGAGTAAACTTGGGGCGGGATGAACTTGCCGGATACTGACCAATTCGTAGATTTGCTTCTGGCGTCAAGGGCATGTGCATGAACTTGGAAGCCGGACAAGTCGGTGTTGTGCTCTTCGGTTCAGATCGTCTCGTGAAGGAAGGCGAGACTGTCAAGCGGACGGGACAAATTGTACGAACCGAATTTGGGATTCGAGATTCACATGGCTTACGAAGGCTTTAGGTGGAGGTTCCGGTCGGTCCCGAGATGCTTGGTCGTGTCGTTGACGCTCTCGGAAACCCTATCGACGGCAAGGGTCCGATCAAAACCTCGGAAAATCGCCGAGCCCAGCTGAAAGCGCCTGGTATATTACCTCGTCACTCCGTTAATCAGCCCGTACAAACCGGTCTCAAGTCCATCGATGCAATGGTGCCTATTGGACGTGGTCAGCGTGAACTTATCATTGGGGATCGACAGACCGGCAAGACCGCCGTAGCGCTCGACGCTATGCTGAATCAGCGACGGTGGAACAACGGGAATGACGAAAGCAAGAAGCTCTACTGTGTCTACGTGGCTATTGGACAGAAGAGATCCACCGTTGCGCAGCTTGTCAAGACTCTCGAGGAGAATGACGCCATGAAATACACTATCATTGTTGCAGCCACAGCTTCCGAAGCTGCACCCTTACAGTACATTGCTCCCTTCACTGGTTGTGCTATGGGGGAGTGGTTCCGTGACAACGGAAAGCATGCCGTCATCGTTTACGATGATCTGTCAAAACAGGCCGTGGCTTACCGCCAAATGTCCCTCCTTCTCCGCCGCCCCCCTGGACGCGAGGCCTACCCTGGAGAGTGAGTCATCTTAGTGGTCTACGAGAAGAATGACTATTCAAGTCTGCTAATCCATTTCAGTGTCTTCTACCTTCACTCGCGCTTACTCGAGCGTGCCGCCAAATTAAACGACAAGAACGGTGGTGGGTCGTTGACGGCGCTCCCTATCATTGAAACCCAAGGCGGAGATGTCTCTGCTTACATTCCAACTAACGTTATCTCCATCACTGATGGTCAAATCTTCTTGGAAGCCGAGCTGTTCTACAAGGGTGTCCGCCCCGCTATCAACGTCGGTCTGTCGGTGTCGCGTGTCGGCTCTGCTGCTCAACTCAAAGCCATGAAGCAGGTTGCCGGCTCATTGAAACTGTTCTTGGCACAATATCGTGAAGTGGCGGCCTTCGCTCAGTTCGGTTCTGATCTCGACGCTGCCACGAAGCAAACCCTCAACCGTGGTGAACGCCTCACGGAACTGCTGAAGCAGAAGCAGTACCAGCCCATGGCCGTCAACGAGATGGTTCCCCTGATCTACGCCGGTGTCAACGGGCACCTTGACAGTGTTCCCGTAGACAAGATCCTACAATGGGAGGCGGATTTCCTTAATCACCTGAGGACGAACGAGTCTGACCTACTGGCGCAAATCGACAAGGAAGGACAACTGAGCAAGGACCTCGATGCCAAAGTGAAGGAGGTTGTTACGTCGTTTACCAAGAGCTTCACATAAGGAGGTACGTGTGCAGCTAAGATAGGATACAATGCCATTCTTCACTGCATAGGCTGACAAAGTACAAGCTGTAGAATAGAAAAACACTCCTCCAATTTTTACTCCGTTGTATGCTAGTGGCGGTATTGATGGTTCGCGATCTTCCAGACAGTGTCTGCAATTCGACATTAGACGGGAAAGCCACGTCGAACGCTGTAAAGCTGCTGTATCTAGCACAAAAAGACTGATTTCCTTTGAGTGATTGGGTTCAAGCTGTGCTGTCGCGGTAGAAGCATCTTTCGAACTGAGACCTTTTCCATAAAACCCCAGCGGCGCGATCTATCATGATCAAGAGCTGGAACTCAGTACATAAATCTGAATACCGCAGTGGAATTGGGATTCGAAAGTTTGAAGATCCTCCATGGAGTGATTTTCATGTAGACTACCGTATTCAGTCTAGCGTTCATCGAACTGGCTCTTCACGGTACCTTACTTCTTCGGTACCTTACTTCTACTTCAGATGTGTGCCTCAGATTGACAGGTCGTTCAACACCACCCCGACGTTATCTGTACTGCAGCTCGGATCAGTCGCGCACAAACGCTCTCAACGGGTGATAACTGTCTTCTGCAATCCGTCAAGGCCGGCTCTTCGGATCGCACGTGAATCTATCAAGCAGCCCGCAGCCTAGGCACCATTATTGTTCGACTCCGCTCTCGCCACAGAGTGCTAAAGCGCTCAAGCGCAGCAAATCTTCAGAGTATGTCGGGCTACATGGGCACTTTCGGCGCTTGGCTTGCTGACACCAGATGGGCAGCCATCGAGGGGAAGACCAACGGTTTAGACCCGCCATCGAGGGTCGCAAGAACCTCATCTCCTGAGTACTATCGGCCATAATTGGAGTACTCGACGATCCCATCATGACACCCACTCCACCATCAGCAACATCCAGCCACGCACTTTCCCCTGCCGGTGACTATAAGGTTGTAAGGAGGAGAAACAGAGTGCCCTTGTCGTGTGCGCCATGTAGGAATCGGAAGTGGGTACTCTTACTATCTTGAAGGCGTGCAAGGGAGGAAAGACTCGTACGCGCTGACTCCCTCTCAGGTTGAAGTGCAACCGAGGACAGCCATGTGAGAATTGCGTGAAAAGAGGCGACTCCATGTCATGCTCTTATGCAGCGCCTGGAAGCCGTAAAAAGCAATCGTCTACATCGCAATCCAGCGGCAGCCCAGATGGCATGCAGGATCGGATAGACCGTCTCGAAGGCTTGGTCCTTTCTCTCATGACGAACGGCGCGCAATCTGCAGGCCCCGCAGCCGCCCAGCGAGCTTTGTCAATGAGCGGTAGTAGCAGTGGCTTAAGCTACCCACCGGATGTCGAGGTCGATGGTGACTTCGGTGGTAGTCCAAATGGACATATAAGGGCAGACGGAGAAGAAGGCGAAAGTGAGACGGATCAAGTTGCGCAATCGTTGGGAATAATGAAAGTCGATAATAATAAGTCGATGTACTTCGGAGAAGCACATTGGATAGCAATTCTGAAAGACGTAGGCTGACCGCTTTCCCATACAAGTTGGGCACCAACGCTCATATTCTGCCAGATATCAGAGCTCAAGAATTACTTCGTCGACCATCGAAAGCAATACGACGATCAAGCGGCACGAGTTGATGCCGCTAAGGTAAAGGAAAATTACGGGCAAGGGCTACACTATCTGTTCGGAGGAGGGCAGACTCCACACTTCTCAGACCTCTTGGCCGCGCTTCCAGAACGATCCGGAACTGATAGACTAGTCTCCCGATACTTTACTTCCTATGATCCAGCCGTTCACATTTTGCACCCTCCTTCGTGGTACAGGCTATACCAGAAGCACTGGGAAGATCCACGACAAACCAGCCCGGCATGGCTTGGCCAGATGTTTGCCGTAATGTGTTTGGCAATGCACACATACCATCGAATTGGTGATGAGCCGCCCGAGTATCAAGGTCGAGCCCTCGAGATGGCCTCGCATTACCGCTCCTTGGCTGGAAAATGTTTACTGCTTGCAGACTTCCTTAAGCCAGTCAACCATATGATCGAAACGCTGGTGCTCCATCTACACGGCGAATACGCTCGGAATCGAGATTCAGAGGTGGGAGTCTGGGTCCTAGTAGGTATGATTGCTAGACTTGCTATGCGCATGGGCTATCACCGAGACCCTAAATTCTATCCGAGTATCACACCCTTTCAAGGGGAAATCCGGAGACGAGTCTGGACTTTTGTTCGTCAATCAGACCTGCTTTTCTCATTTCAAATCGGTCTCCCGAGTATGATCCGCCTGGGCGATTGCGATACTGAATTACCAAGGAATCTGTTTGACGATGAGTTTGACGAGGATACCAAAATTATGCCCCCTTCGAGACCGTTTACGGAGGCTACCCCCGTATCTTATATGAGAGTCAAAGCTTCCATGGCTTTTGCGTTCGGGAATGCTGTGGAGCGTCTACACTCGGTAACGCCAATAGCTTACGAGGAAGTCTTGACATTAGACCAAACTTTGAGAGAGACTCGCGCGGAGTATCCCCCACACCTACGTTTACGGTCCATCGAGGATTCCTTAATGGATCCAGGGGCTCTGGTCTTGCAGCGAATCAATCTCTCGATACTGTATCACAAGGGCCAATGCGTACTGCACCGCAAATTCCTTGCCAGAGCCCGTGAAAACAATCGCTACGCCCATTCAAGACGTACTTGCATCGATTCTTCTATGGATCTGCTCGGCCATCAGGCAACACTACATTTCGAATCTAAGCCCGGCAGGCGGCTAAGTGGGATGAAGATATTTACCAGCTCGTTGACTACCCATGACTTTCTGCTTGCAGCAATGATTATATGCCTTGATCTCTACTACGGAGCCGAGACAGAGATCCCCGAACGAGGGTCGGTTGATATGTATACGTGGGGCCTGGAGCGGCGTGGCGACATGATCCGAGCACTTGAGATATCAGCGGAGATCTGGGCCGAGACGAAAGATCAATCGATGGAAGCATACAAAGCCAGTGACCTCATCACTGTGATGCTCGCGAAGCTCAAAACCCCCCAGGGTCAAGCCGGGCGTCAGCCACAAAGTCCATTTCCGTTCCCTGGCATGGGATTGTGTGGTACGAGCAAGGGTACTTTTGACTCGGGCCTTGAAGAGAAGCCGGAGCATTCGGCAGCGATGACACTGGGGATGCTTAGCAATGGTGGAATGACAACAAATACTGCGAATATGTTCAATGGCGGATACTCTTCCATCCCCAACGCAAACGCCACCATGAGTGAACAGCAGAAGGGGAACCTGGCCCCTAATTTCTCCCTCGAGCAATCAGCCAATGGAACTGCGTCCGCGCCCAGTCCCCTTTCGTTTATGGGCAACGACTCGCTCAATCTGGCCACAGCCAACATAGACTGGGTAGGTCGCGTCCAATACATTTCTCCCGTTTGACCTACTTACCAGTATTATAGGAAGCGTGGGACTCGTACATCCAGAATACAGGTATGGATGGGATGAACCAAACCTGGCCTATGCAGATGGATCCGCCCATGGCTACACCTGGCCTGGACGGGCAGGCACAGCAAGCGCAGATGCAGCAGGGGGCAAATCCTTTTGGTAACGCTGGAGGCATTTTCATGGGCTCTGATGCAGTCGGTGGTGGGATGCCCATGTGAAAGCAATAGGAGGAGACATGCATGTCGGGCGAATGTGGTAGTAATGACAAAGAGGGGCAACGAGACCATGGTACAGCGAATCAGTAGGGGTTTATGTGTAAGTAGTGAAAGGGCCAAGATACCATGGGCGGCTTTCAAAGACGATCGTCAGGGTTATGTAGCGTCGAACCATGGGGGATTATTTGCTTTATCAACAGCATCGCCGCTGAGTACGTCTCGGTTTTCTGGCTAAGTGTGCGATTGCGCACACAGCATAGGGGGTACATTGACGCGGTTCTCGCGCTCATAGTTTGGCTTGTTGACAAGAAATCTTTCAATAATCGAAAAGCATTCGCGATGGTCCCTGGAATGGATAGGATCTTGATGATTGTCACGTGCAGCTCTTTCTTTCCCCTTGATCTCCGATTTGGCGCGTCGCGTTAGCAACGCCAGCCCTGTTTCGGCTCGTGAAACAAGTACACAAGCTCGCTTTCAAGACGCATCACAACTTCATGATCGCACATCCAACGTCGCAATCATGTCATCTCTCAAGGCTGCCTATCAGAGCTTCCTGTCGAAGCCTACAGGCGCTGTGCTCAATGACGAAGCGTCGCTCAACTATATCACAACATTGACCACTATCAACAGCAGCGCTGCGATTGTAAAGCACTTTGCCGCGTTTGAGAGAGTCCTCAAAAAGAAGGGCGAGAAAGTATTGGATGCTATTGAGAGTGATAACGCGCTCTGTCTGGAGGTCGATACCACCCTCGAGTTCCTCACTGGGGGCGGGGCATATTTACCGGGTTTGGAGGAGAACTTTCTGGCTGATCGCATAGTCACTCTTCCAATCGTGGGTGAACAATCTATTGCGAGCTTTAGAGAGTAGCTGACGGGATCCGCATTACAGATTCATATCGTACACTTTGATGCAAGCCAAAAGATTCAGACCATCCGCCTTCACTGGGATCAAGGATCACTACTCAAGCAAGTAGATGTGATCGGAGCAAGAGCAAGGGCATGGCCAATCCGGGACGGCAAAGACCAAGCACGTCTTATCGCTTCCAACGCCGCCTCAGGACCCCAGAGCCATGGCTCGTCAGAACCTGCTGCTACAAATGGCCGAAAACAAGAGGCTAGTCCGAGCAAAGGATCAAGATCCAGGAACAACACGAACGTGACGCGCGACCCTCACGCGAGCCTCGCCCTCTTCGCTCCACGGGATGAAGCAGATGATGAGGCCTCTCCGCGACAACCAGGACATGCAGCAGTCGCACCGCGTGCATCAGCTCGTCCACCACCTCGCGACTATGGTGATATCTTTGCCGGAGAGGAACCCGAGGCACCAAGACCAGCTTCTTCTCACAAAGAGAATCGACCGCCTAAGGCGCAATCGGCGAAACCGCCGCCACGCGATTATCATGACCTTTTCGTTGGCCATGAGTCGGATGCTTCGCCGGCCTCCAAAGATAAGCTTAACTCCCCTCTCAAGAACATCACTTCTCCAATTCCCATGGCGCCAAAGGGTGGATCAAGCCAAAAATTTCAGCCCATCAGACTGTTCGAAAACATAGGCCCTGAAGCAACAGGCAAGTCCCACGGGCAGAAGGATGCTACTAGACAACCGTTTCCGAACCAATACGAGCATTTCCAGTTCGGCGATGGATCCGACGAGATAACTTCAGCTCATCAGACGCAACCTGCAAAGCCGACATTGACGAAACATCAGTCCCAGTGGGATTTTGAGAGTCTCATGACGCCGGAGAAGGTGCCGGCCAAGAATCGTCCGCACGAAACGCGCCATTTCGGACTAGGCGAGGACGAGTCTGTCATGGATTCCCCAGCCAAGAACCCGCACAAAGCGCAACCACGCCCGGACGCAAAAACACATTTCGAATTCCAAGACGACGGCGCGGGCGCTGGAGAGCGTCGCCCCGCTGGTCAGCCGCGCGGCAATGTCCAAGCTCACGGCATGGGACTCTACCAAGACAACCTCTTCGACGGAGAGGCTGACGGAAAGAGTACCGAAATGGGCAAGAAGGACCACCCCTTGGCTGCAGTCACGAACCTCCAGCAGCGAGGCAAAGCCTTCGACGACCACTTCAATATCCAGGACCAAGCCTCTTCTCCCTCCGCTGGCGGCAATAACGCGATGAAGAACGTCCCAGAGAACCGAAGCAAAGTCGTTAAGACGATGGAAGCGCAATGGGAAGCCTCCGATATGAGTCCTGCACCTGGAGGAGACAAGAAGAAAGACAAAGAAAATTTCCCAACGGCGGATATCGGGATCAAGAGCGGAGGCGATGGCATGGGCGGGAAGAAGGGCGGCAGCAGGGAATGGGGCTTTGGGGACGAGAGTGATGGGGAAGAGAGGGGGGGTTTGAATACGAAGAAGTTCCAGCCGCAGAGGAGACAGCAGATCGGTGGGAATCGGAGCTGGGGTTTTGGGGATGAGAGTGATGGGGAGGAAGCGGGAGGGGCGAATACGAAGAAGTTCCTGCCGCAGAGGAAACAGCAGGGGGCGGGGAGGTATGAGGAGTGGGATTTTTGAGGGGACGGGGTGAGTCGCTGGACGTGCGATGAGCGATGAGGGTTTCGAAGCAGGGATACGATGGGATGAGGTGGGATGAGATGTTATGCGGAGGCTCGATTGCTCGTATGGCTTGCGTCTGTTTCCTTTGGTATGTAGCCATCTGTATTCTTACCAATTGCTGACATGTTGTCGGCTGCCTAAGACGGTTTCAAGTCATCTGAGTCAAACATTCTCTAAAGTCTGAGCTCGTATTCCGCAACAGTCGGTGCTGAAATCTGTCTCAGAAGGTCGCACGTTCAACCATGCATTCATGACTTCCCGAAAGAAATCTCTCTATGATCAAGAGATACCTCCGACCTCAATTATCCTCTACCCTTCGTCAATTGAACAAAGGTTCGGTGTCGCGATATCCTTCATGCTCCCACTGGACTTCATGTCTTCGCTAACGTTTACTATAGTCAAGTGGTTTATTATGTACTCGTCACCTGGTGTTGAATAATCCTCTTGAGATGGTGAGCGTATACCCACAACGATGTACAGGATTATCTTGCTCGCTCATCAGCACGTCTTGCATGAAGCATTTTTCCTCACTGTGACGGACGACCGTAGACACGGTTCTTCAGTAATGCATAACGTTCTACTAGTCAGGCCCCCTTTGCCCAGTACTGTAGCTAGAGGCGGCCTAGGTCTGCCTCAGGGCTTGGCGACTAGATGTTCATGCTGAGAGTGTGGAGTCCTTGGTATTGGGTGCGAGGACTGTTGAGTGGAGTGTGGCTGGGCAGATGGCGGGGAATCGTCTTGCAAAGATGCCATCAGCGCACGAGTGCAGTAGCCTGGTGTCGCTGCGACCACAAATGGTTTCCGAGTTGCAAAGCCATGCCTTGACGTCACACCACCCCACTAACCCTACAATCGGCATCTATCAAACGCAAGTTGGTCTGCGTGCCGAGACAATCACTTCTCTCTCAGATCCATTGCGCCCCCCCTTCAATCTTCATTGTGCTCTCAATTGTCCTATTTGGCGACGATAGCGATGCCCGATCAGCCCACCATGTCTCCCGCAAGCAAAGAGCTCTTCACGAAGCTGCGCATGATCGTCCCGCCCATGCTGGCGAAGTTCCACAAAGGTGCGTTTCCCCCAAGCCCAGCACCTATTGTACATGCTGTCAACCTGGGACACAAAAGCTACAGCAGAGCGTTCAAGCTAACGATATCCATCCGACAGGACAACTAGGACGAGTCGCCGTCATCGGCGGCAGCGAGGCGTAAGCCTAACCTTCACCTCCCCCCTCCCTCTCCTCCCATCCAGTGCCCAACCCACCCAGCTGACCCCGCTCTCAGCTACACCGGCGCTCCCTACTTCTCCGCCATGGCCTCCGCCCGCCTGGGCTGCGACATGTCCCACGTGATCTGCACACCCCCCGCCGCCACTGTCATAAAGACCTACTCCCCCAACCTAATGGTGCACCCCATAATGGCCGAATCGTCCTCGGCCGCCCCCCCCCCCGCCTCCACCATCGTCCCAAAAATCGTCTCCATGCTCTCGAACCTGCATGCCGTGGTGATCGGGCCCGGGCTCGGCAGGGACGCGTTGATGCAGGACGTCGTTGCGCAAGTCATCGAGGCGGCGAGAAGCGTCAAGATGCCGCTGGTGCTAGACGCGGACGCGCTGTGGCTGGTGCAGAGCCGGCCGGAGCTGGTGAGGGGGTACAAGGAGTGCGTGCTCACGCCGAATGTGGTGGAATTTGGACGGTTGGCCAAGGCGGCGAATGCGGAGAGCGAGGATGCGGGGGCGGAGGGGTGTAAGAAGCTGGCGGATGCGTTGGGGGGGGTG
>JAABUS010005481.1_pt1 | contig 16580 bp, 21 predicted proteins | sample 5560161 | NCBI WGS metagenome assembly JAABUS01 (sample SAMN10711885, study PRJNA513376) | rock metagenome | isolation source: Antarctica rocks | place: Antarctica: Victoria Land, Trio Nunatak nord | collected 2016-01-04
CTTGCAGGGCTGCAACAGCCGCAACCTGCCACCGCTTGTCATTTTTCTCTGGGCTGACAGACTCAGTGATCTCACGCACCAGTCGCTGGAAGGGCGCCTTTCTGATCAGCAATTCAGTGGACCTTTGGTACTGCCGGATCTCTCTGCAGCACAGCAGTCACAGTACTTTCACGCTGCCACAATTTACGCTGTGACAAGTTGTTTGAGACTTGACAGTTTCAGCCCTAGCAAGTGTCTGTTAGGGAGGGTACAAGCCAGCAAACCTGAGTGCAACCGTGCCCTTCCTCACTCTGCGCTTTGCACGTTCTGTGTTCACTGGTGTGTGGCGCGCAGAAGGCTTGACTATCTTCTTTTTGGCTGAGGTTTTGGCTGAGATGAGCCTGTTTGTTTTTCCACCCGTACTCTTGCGAGCGGTCTGTTTGGTTCTCGCCATTCTGCAATGCATGTACCATAGTTTTGCTGACAGCACATACTACTCGGTACAACATCACAACAGAGCTGCTCAGGGATAACATCTGCTCAGCAACGTGGTTGTGAAACTCACCTTGCTGTAGGGACTACGGTGTCCGGTTTTGAAAAGCAGCTAGACCTCGACACCGGGGCCAAGGATGGCAAATGTATAAAAAAATGCGCCAGGCAGCACCGAGCTATCCGGTCAAGGTACTCTCAACTCAGGATGTCAAGATTTTCACAGTCGTCAGAGTAATTGTACGCCTTTGACGTATGCCGAAGATGGTTGTGTACGAAGTTAACGCATTTGTTTCTCAACAAGCGTGGACTTGCGGTCGCGACGCTTTGATGCGGTTATGGTCAACTGATAGAGGCAATGCAAACAGATGCAGAGGCAATGCAAACATTTCAAAGGCTGAATGAGGAAGGGATGACCTACTGAAGAAGCTTTTGACCTAACAATGCTGAGTACATCGCAGCACGCAGAGCACAGTCACAACCTGGTTGTGGCCTTGCCGGGTGCAGCACGATCTATGTTGAGCGCGCGTGATCAGCTGCACTGCTGCGTTGCCCGCTTTTGCTCTGCAAATCGCTGTGTAGCGGGCAGGCTGGGTTGATAACAACAACCCGCGAAGCTTCCCTGTGTATGTGCCGGGCAGGCTTTTAGCAACATGTGCACGATCGACAAGGTATGTTGACTCGTTTCATATGTTCGCGAGCTACGCAGCGCCAGTCAACATGACGCCCAGGCGTATTGCTGCAGATGCTGATCAAAGGCATCCGGTCGTTCAGCCCGGACAACCAGAACGTTGTCGAGTTTTACAAGCCTCTCACGCTGATAGTAGGGCAAAATGGAGCTGGAAAGACGGTGAGCACAGCAATCTTCGGCGCATGACAGGCCTCGGCTTGCTTTAGCTGTTTTTGTCTAACCCCTTGACCTCTGCTGCACTACTGCTGATGCAGACCATTATTGAGTGCCTCAAACAGGCATGCACAGGAGAGCTTCCCCCTAACACCAGGAATGGACAAAGCTTCATTCATGACCCAAAGGCACGCCTGCACTGCTGCTTCTGCCAATTCTCGACTGGCACACTCCAGCATGAAGCTTCTATGTCATGTGCACTGCAGGTTGCTGGAGAGACAGAGGTCAAAGCACAAATCAAGCTGCGTTTCAGGACAGCAACCAGTCAGCCAGTGGTTGTCATCCGTACATTCCAGGTACGTAACAAATCTGCTCATTACCCTCCTATACACACTTAATGAAACCACGCTGATTACTTGTTGCATGGATGCAGCTTACACAGAAGAAGACTGCTCTTCAGTTCAAGACGCTGGACCAAACCCTGCAGACTTTTAACCGGGACACAGGACAGAAGCAGGCCTTGTCCTACAGATGTGCTGACATAGACCGCATTGTCCCTTCGCTCATGGGTGTTTCAAAGGTACCGCCTGTGTAAAGATGCAACTGCAGTTGCATTACGTCCTGCTGGCTGAAGTAGATACCCAGATTGCCATCATTATCAGACATACTGTTGATACAGATTAGCTTGTCGAGTAGGTAAAGTGCATTGGTATGTCAGCTAAAGATACTCAACTCGGTTTGCAGGCAATTTTGGAGAATGTGATCTTTGTTCATCAGGAAGACAGCAATTGGCCATTGTCAGATGGGCAAACTCTGAAAAAGAAGTTTGATGACATCTTTGCTGCCACCAAGTACACAAAGGTGTTGCAAAAGGATCCATGCATGCATTTTGCATACACTCTGGGCAGTAGTGCCCCTGCCTACGAGCCAAGCATCAGCCAGGTGCATTTTTCAAGCTGTGAATTGAGCAACCGCTTGTTGTTGACCCCATCAGCTTGACACCGTATGCGGCAGCTGCACACAGACAAAATTGCCCTGACTGCAGTATTCTGTCAGTTGAGAGTCATGTAATTCAAGTCGCGCTGTCTGTGTTGCACAGGCTCTGCAAGAGATGCGCAAGCTCAGAACAGAGAAGACTGCTGAAGTGAAGGAGTTCAGGCTGCGGCTGGAGCACCTGAAGACCCACAAGGACCACTCCACCAAGCTCAAGAGCGAGATTGCAGACGGCCAAGAGAAGGACAGAAACTACATGACTCAGATCAACGAGCTGGACCAGCAGGCGAAAGTGGGTACCTGACATCTGCCTGCTGCTGGTGCTTAACAATGCTGCAAGACACTCAATGTGGCTGACCTGTGGTCTGGTCCTGGAAACTGTCAAGCCTTCAGCTGATCCTTCAAAGTGCTTGCTGAATGTGCATGCAGTGTCAGGCAAAAATCCAAGTCTTTGCATGCCAAACAAAGCTGCAAAGGAACCTGTGTGTCTGTGTGCCAGCACTGCACTAGCAGGCAGATGTCATATGTTCAAGCCATTGTGAATGTGCTGTGCTGCTGGAAGCTGGCATTGAAAGCCAATAATGTAGTGCAGGCTTACCAGCAGACCTTGGACGAAATGAATGTGAAGCTGACTGCCATTGCGGACTACGGTGATGAGCTGAAGCAGTTGAAGACCAGGCATGAGATGACTGCCAAGCAGAATGCAGATGCCTTTGTCAAGCTGCAGGTCAAATCAGAACGCTGTAAAAGAGCCGCTCTCTGTCGAGTGACTGCTTGGGCACATGTGTGTTCTTCTCTTTGTCTCCATCAGCTTGTCTACCTGCCTGCATGCATGCAAACCAGTCTGCCAGCCTGTCAGCCTGGCACTCCAACACAAGTACGAAAAATACAAACAAGCTGTAGTCTCAGCAGAACGTGCCAGATGAGGGATGAGCATCAAGTGCACGCTCAGCTACATGTGTTTACACATAGTGACCTGCCACACACCGTCCTTGCAGAAAGCTGGCCTTGCTGAGGACTTGGACTCAACTCCTGAGGAGTTTCGAAGCTGGCTTGAAAGCGTGGATGAACAGATGGTGGAGTTGCGTCGAAAGCTTGGAGTGACTGAGCGCAACATTTTAAGCAAGAAGCAGCTGATAGAGGCAAACAAAGCCCAATTCACCAGGGTCGGTACCTCCCAGCCCAATTTGTTGCATGCTGCCGTACACCTGATGCCATTACGATCAGCAGTTGCAATCTTCAACTGACTTTGTGTGCTCAGAAGGCCTGTTCAGGTGCTCTGAAGCAATGTCACATACGTGAGTTCAGCTGTGTGTCTCTTCATTCTGTCCTGCAAACAAGCAGGCTTGCTTTTCTGGAATGTAATCACTCTCATAGCCCAGTGCATTCTTGTTGCAGCTCTATTGCTGCTGCTGCACTGACATGTGCAGCCAGAATCAATAGTCTGGTAAACAGACAGCCTGATTTGAGCTCTCCTACACAAACTGGTGAAATAACCATGGCAGCTGTAGTCCTGACTGAGCTGGCAGCTGTGGCAAGGCACCAGTGACATTACTTTATGCAAATGACAGACTGCTTGACCACAGGATGTGAAGAATCAAGGTCGGCTGGCTGCTGACGCTGACAACCATGTGCGCAACCTGACAGAGCGGAACCGCTTCATGCGCCGCATTGCAGCACAGACAGGCATCATGCAGCTGCCAGGTCAGCATGTATGTGTGTCAACAGCTAGACCACAGCGGTTGGGTGTATCTGTAGCCCACATTGCTGCCACCGTCTTATCTGCCCGTAACATGTCGCACGGTCGCATATGATGTGTGCATAAGCTCATAGTGCAGGTCAGCTAAGCCGCTGCAGCTTCATGAGCAGGAACCATGCTGCTTGGGAATTGCTCAGTGAAGGACAACTCTCCTGTTGGTGTGCAGCAATAGTTGGGTATTGATTTTGCAGGCAATGACAGCACCCTATCTACTGGACTCGTTGCAGCGTTCCATGAGGCTTTGTCCAACAAGCAGGAGGCTGTGAAGCAGTCCTTGCAGCAACTCAAGGATTCCAACAGGTACCGTGAAAGAACAACCCATGGTGCATGCAAGGCGGCCTCAATTGCATCAAAATAGTGTGTTTGCCCTCTAGAGTCCCAAATGTACAGCTCAGCCCTTGTCAATGTACATTTAAGTCTTCACATTGGCTGCATTCAGAACTGTTTCCTTGGGCACCAGCAGGTTATGAATTTGTTATCGATGCGTATGCAGCTGGTCATGGTTTACTTAGAGCCTTGTCCCTTTGCCTTTGTGGCCTTTGCTTTTGCCTCTGCTTCTTGCCTCTGCCTTTGTGGCCTGGGTTTTGTATGCCTGTGCGTGTGTCAAGCTCTCCTGGAGATGGCTGTCTTTCAGCAGTTAGCATAGCTTTGGCTGCTGTGAGCATACATGGCTGCATGAACAACAGGTCAGTGGTCATGCAGGAAGCAGGATGATGAAGTGGGGCGCCTCATTGAGCAGGTGAGCACTGAGTCCAACAGTGTGGCCAATGGGCTGCAGATGAAGCAGCAGCAGACCAAGCAAAAAGAGCGGCAGATACAGCAGCTCAGAGGACAGGTACAAGCTTGTTGCTTCCTTGCATGCCTGATTGACTGGGGCCACTGGCAGCCAGTCGGTCCTTGACTGACTTGATGTCTGCAGGGCTGAAACACCATTTGTTGTCATCTGCCACTGACATTGCACGCCATGCAGGCCATGCATCTCCCTGTAGAATGTTGTGGAGGCATTGCACAGTCTGCTTTGCCTCTGTCCATTTGCACACTGATTGCAGTTGCTTAAGCCTATGTTGCCCAGGCTGTGACTGTTCTGATAGCCAGATGGACCTTAAATCCTCAACACACACCAATCAGCTATACCAGTTGTGTTCTGGTCCGCTGGTGAGAGCTCACTCATCTGGCAACAACTTGTACAAGCTGCCAGACGACAAACACAAACACCCTTAAAGCGTTCAAGGCCTGGGACTGCGGCAGATACCAAAGCACCACTGGCTGCTGCATTCAGGTGGAGGGTTGTGCTGTAAGCAGAGCTATGCTTGATGACATCAATGCTCAGGATGCAGCTTGCAAGGCTACTGTAGAGCGTGCTCAGGACAAGCTGCAGCGCTTGAACCTAGATGCAGAAGTTGCCAAACATCAGACAGCATTGGATGAACTGCAGAGAAAAGCATCTGCTCTGCGTCAGGTGTGCACGCAGACCTGCAGCTCTTCACTATGAGCAAACTGATACCTCAGACTGAATCCTGTGTGGGTTAGCAAATGTACAAGATCATGCCAGCACAAGACGTAGTGTCATTCCTCCCTGTCCAGTCTTGCTTTTGCGTTCAGTGTGATGAAGGCTCAAAATCGAACCTGTTGTCGCGCAGCATTTGCATTGGAGCATGTCATTTGGCTGCAAGCTCATGGAACAACAGGGACATGAGCGTAGCTTGTGTCTCCAAGTTTACACAAGTCTCAAATACGTCACACCTTCTGGCAGTGATTTGCACAGCAAGGGACTACATGCCTCTCCCAATACAACAACCCGTGACTGGCCATGAGACCCGGTGCATGCACTCTCTTTGCCTGTCCCACTGTATGTAGCTGCAGAGCGCCAGCTTGCAATGATGCTGATAAACACAAAGCAGGTCCATGACACTCGGCGCAGTCAAAAGACCTTTAGCCGCCTCTCTCCCCAGCAGGTGAGTTTCCAGCAGGTATCTTTATGCTTTCTGCAAGAAAAGAAAAGTTCCCACTTTTCAGCAATCGTAATGGGAGCCTCCTAAGGCGGCAGCCTGGAGCTATATGATCTCTGCATGATGGTTGTGATTGTGGTTGTGCAGGAGCGTGACAAGCTGACTGTGGCGGCAGAGGGGGCCACAAGGTTGCGCATCAAGCATCAGGAGATTCTGGCCAAGGAGGAGCAGGTCCGCGCCCTGCTTGCCAGCAACAGGACAAAGCTGGATAACTTGCTTGGTACACGCGGCAAAGGTATTCATTTGCCTGGAAATCCTTAGATACATTTGTCCTGTCAAAGTAAGAACACACTCCCAGACCCAAAGCAAGAACATGTTTTCCCAGACCAAATGCCAGCAGATGTTCCCAGACCCAAGCAAAAACCTGTCACATGTTACATGTTATTGCTTTTATCTGGGAACATGTGCTGGCATTTGGTCTGGACACATAGTCTTGCTTTGGGTGTGGGAGTGTGTTCTTGCCTTGATCTGGGAACATGGTCTTGCTTTGATCTGGGAACATGTTCTTGCTTTGGTCATTCCGTCCCTTTCTTGTGAAAGCAGTACATCTGCTGCTGCATGATAGATGCATACATCATCAACAAGGCCTCCATCTATGACTGCTTTGTGCCAGGGCCTCTATGGCCTTCATGGTTGCTTTGTGCTGTGTCTCATTTTATGCTGCGTGGGTAACATGCATCATCCTCAAGCTGCTCTGCGACACTGTCATGCAGTTGCAGTATGCGATCATGATGTGCAGTAAGCACCACAGGTCATGTTGCTTGCACATGTTCACCAATCTTCACTGCTACTGTTACTGCTCTGTTATTGTTGAACAGGTCAGTCTAACTTTTATATTCACTGCAGACCTACCTCAGCCTGACAGACTCAAAGTGTTGACAGAGCAAGCTGTAGCCAGGAAGAAGACAGAGCTGCAGGCAAGTCACCGAGTCAGCCATGCACTTCCACCTGACATCTGAAGATGCAAGCATGGATTTGTCTTCAGCAGTTTTTCAGGACCGTACTACAGGAGCAAGTGCAACTTTGCGTTTGTGCATCTAGCATAGCAGTGGCCGCTTATGCCTGCAGTTGTTCAGAACGACTGCAGTCACGATACATGGTACCTCGCAGCAGGCCTTTGTAGTAATGCCTATGACGCTGCAGCATTATACTGGCGCACACTGAAATCAGGGTAACCCCTTATTACTTTCAGGGTCGTGTAACACATGCGTGTGAGGGACATAGGGCAGGCGCACTGACTCTGGTACTGCTGCCCTACTTATGCCAGAGAATTTGTACAAGCTTTGGATTGAAGCACTGTTGGTGGGTGTAGGGCAGGGGCAGTGAGCTGCAGCAAGTGCAGGGCAAGGCAGCCAGCAATGAAGGCGTTCTCAGAGACACCCGCGCAGAACTGAACCTGAAGAAGGATGAGATGGAGGAGCTGAAACAGCAACTCTCACAGGGTCTGGCCAGAGTGTATGGCCAGGTCAATATGCACTACTCTGTACGCTGTGCTGTGGAAATGCATCTGCTGCTTGCTTGCTGGCTTGCATGCTTGCTGGCTTGCCTGAAAGCTTGCTGCTTGCTTGCTTGCTTGCTCGCCTGCCTGCCCCAGGTGTAGCCAAACCAAGCGTGCTTACAGAACGTGCATTATCTGACCGATGCTGCGTCACCTCCTTAGGATGGCAGAAGTTGTGATCTGCAAACCTGAGTAGCAGCTCCGCAATGTTGAGAAGCAGCTCCACAATGAGTGTTGTGCTGATGCGTCTGTCCATGCTGGGCACCTTTAGGGTGTTTGCTATTTTTATTTGCAACATGTTGTCATCCATCACCCTTCAATGCGAGCATATGTTCAAGTCATTTTGCCAAAACACGGCCATGACTGTCTTGTCTTACACAGTCAACTTCTGTGAATGCACCCATGCCTCACAAGCAGGAAACCTCATAAGGCTGTGTGTGTGGCTACACAGCAAGAGGTTCCACACCTTCTGATGCCTGGCTGCAGGTAGAGCATCAGGAGGACCCAAATGTGGCTAGTCAGCAGATAGATGACCAGAAGGCTGAGCACAACAGCAGGCTGCAAAGGATCAAGGCCCTGGCCTTGCACCTCAACCACAACAAGACGTTTGCCCAAAACCACCACAGGTGTTGCACCTGTGACCGGCCACTCAACACTGCCACTGAGCTCGCGCCTTTCATCAGTAAGCAGGTCTGTCCGCCCCTTGCCTGACCTACCACTTAAACGGCTGTAAGGCCAAGGGAAGCTTGGGCCCAATATGGGATCATCTCAAGCTTCTCTATATTGAGCGCCTAACGGCGTCGTTTTTTCTTTTCTTTTTCCCAAAGCAGGGCTGCCACACAGCTTGTGCCGGATTGTATAGGATTCTCACTCATGTCGATGCCCTGTTGCCTCTATTGCTCAGGAAGAGTTGCTGCTGCACTGGCAGGCTACAGTGTGGACACACAGACATCAGCAGCTCGCCTGCTGTTGGGAGTCCTGTTCTGTATGTAGAAGGCATTGTTAACGTATCTCTTGCAATATTGCTTGTGTTGCATGGCACTCCCCCCTGAGCATAAGCTGTTTCAGCTACCTTGACAACTGCGTGGATGTATGTCCAAGCAGCGTGTTGACGTAGCTACTTGTGACAATGCCCTCTGCCAATGTATCACTGGTAGCGGTCCTCATTGGCTTTTTGTCTGTCGCTTTGTGGGTATTCCCTGCACATGATCATCAAGCACGTCTCAAAAACACACACACTGTTTCATCACAGCGTCAGAATGCCTTCAATGCAGCAACTCTCAGAACAAATGACACTCCTGCTGCTTTGCTCACAACTGCAGCTTCAGACACTTCTGATGTCAAACCATTCCAAGCATACATTGTACACTGTACACTATTGCCGCTGAGTCTGACGTTTTGATTGTCAGGAAGTGGACATCAGCACAATACCAGAGAAGCAGCGTGCTTTGGAGGCCACCGTGCAGGAGGCGCAAACCAAGCTGGCAGTTGTCAAACGGCTGCAGCCCCTCTGGCTCAGGTCACTGCTCCCTCTCACACTGCGTTGCATGCATTCATGCTGTGCTGTCACTGAGTGTTACTGCTCGCTCTGACATCTTACCGCCTGCAATGACATTGCTGAACATCACTGCTGCCTCCCACATTTTGCTCCCTCTCACCTTGTGTTGCTGCTGAATGTCACTACTCCCTCCACATCTTGCTGCCTGCAATGACACTCTGTAGCATCTGAGTGTCACTGCTCCCTCCCAGCCTGCAATAATGCTGTGTTGCTGCTGAATGGCACTGCCTCCTCCCACTTTTCGCTACCTGTAATGACAATCTGTTGCTTCTGAATGACACCGCTCCCTGTCACAGCTTGCTATGCCAGCGACAAGAATGTGTTGCTGCTGAATGTAATGCAGCATTACTGTCTGGACGTGGCTGCTGAACGTCACTGCAGCTGTGCATCAGCTGTGTTTCAGGTTGTCGCATCATCAGTTCATCAACAAGTCACGTTTACACACTCTTTGCGGCTTCTTGTATCATATATCTGGTGAAGCTCTGACATAAACAACAATGGTCATGCACAGTGCATATACGCATACACGTTCACACAAACACATACAGACATGTACATACACAGAGTGACAGGGTAAGCGCCTGAAGCTTTGTTCGATCTGCAGGCTACAGTCTTTGAGGGACAACTATGTGCCTGCGCTCCAAAGAAAAGCTGACTCTCTGGAGGCTGACTTGACTCATGGCAATCAGAGGCTGGAGGAGCTGCAGGCTGAATACGCCTTGCTTGAGCATGAGCTCCAGGTCAGACTTGACAACTGGAACTGTTCGCATCTTCCTGTACTTGGTCAGCCTTTTTGGCTTGGGCAATGGCTGTAGTGCTGATGAGCATCACGGAGGCCTGACGAGTCGCTCATCTGTCTTGCTACCATCGTATGTCAACACAGAGGATGGCACAGCGCAAAGCTCACCATGGTCATGCATACTGCCCTTTACTGCTTTTGGCGGCAAGGTGCCATCACTCATCATGCAGCAGGTAATAATGCGAGGTTCAGAGTGGTCCAGCAACAATAAAATGAAGATAAGTTGCTTAAGGCTGTCATGTGATCACCCTGTAGACTCCAAGGAATTGAGGATTGAGAACTATTCCTAAATCCTACGCTAAGGCATAAACCAGAGCGTTCTGATATGGATTGCAGGAGGGCCAGAAGGTGCAGACACAGGTGGTGTGGCAAGCAGAGCAGCTTCATCGAGATGTGCAGGAGCGCAAACAAGAGGTGGACCACCTGCGAGTGAGCAGTGCTGCCAGCAATGCCCAGCGCAGCGTTGGGGATGTGGACAATGATCTGGACACTGTGGAAGCTGACAAGGCAGCCGAGGAGAGGGCCAAGGATGAGCTGCTAAGGCGGCAGGGCAGACTCAGGTGTGGCCAAGATGGCTTGTGTTCTTTGGCACAGCATATATGCCAGTCTGTAGGGCATCAGCTTGCGTCCCTCAGCACAGCATGGCTGCCAGTCTGTAGGGCATTAGCTTGCATCACATGTGATGGTCTTGATGACACCAATGTTACATGTACGCCAATCTGTACGGCATCAGCTTGAGTTGAATGCTGGTGCTGGTGTTGTTGACAAGAATGTCACCTGAGACGTGTATGATGGCAATGGGGCCCATGGAGTTCTCCAACTTTGCGATCAACGTTGGGTGTGTTCAAGTTTGATTTAGCAGTTGTATGTGGTGTTACCAGAGCTGCATGTCTGTCAGCTTGCACACCTGGCAGTGCTTTTATGCAGCTCTTTTGCAGTCATTCTCTTGTCACCAAAGGCCACTCAGCTTTGTGCTGCCAGCTCAACATATGACATCCCATCAGTTGACTGTACAGGCATGCAGTCAGTCACAGATTGTGGCCATCGACAATGGTAGCTTGCTATCCTCATGTCAGCCCGCTTTACCCTGACACTCCACAAACATCTGAGACTGATTCAATGGCTGCAACACGCATGTGTGATGTTCAGAGGTGAGACTGCTACTGCCAACGATGAGTGGCACAAAGTGAGGGAAGAGAAGCTGCGTGCCAACAACCTGGCGCAGCAGCGGTCCAGTCTGGAGACGCGTATCACAGATCTGGAGATTGAGTGCAGCAGCCTGCAGCAGCAGGTGCAGCAGGACAGCGCAAAGCGGGAACCCTTGGATGCTAAGAAGCGTCAGTACCTCAGGTAGGCTCCTTTCTGCTGGAGGCTGAGGATTGCGCATGAATGCATGTTGGCTGGGATTCTGGTGCAACAGTGGCTGCCTGAAACATGTCCACAATGCAGATAAGCGCTTTTGACTGTCCCTAGGCGTTTCTGAGAGTAGACTTTCTCTGTAAGGTGGTCGTTTCTCTGATAAACATAGACTTGGGATTGAGCAGAGCTGCTGATCAGCACAGTACAGGTGCAGACCATGACAGCCAGGGTCTTTCACATACTGTCAGTGTCTGATTGTCAAGATTGTCTTGCAAGCCGCTTGACACATTCAATTAGGATGGTTGCTTTGTTCTGAGTGTGAGTGCTGTGCTCAGAGCAGAAAGAGCAAGTATACACAGTACAAACATTGCAAGCGCTCTGTGTTTGTGCCTCAGTGAACGGGATGCTCGAAGAGCTGACGCTCGGCGGCGAGAGTCCGAGAGCGAGACTCAGCTACGGGACATTCACAACCTCTCCAATCAGCTGGCCAATCGCAATCAACCTATTCAGGAGTACATCAGCCAGAACAAAGCAGATGCCCTGCAGCGGCTCACTGCTGACTTGGACGCTTGTAAAAAGCGGCAAGACAAGCTGGAAGCTGAAGTTCAGGTACCTCCCAACAGCACTTCACAGCCACCTGGTGGAAACATGGCATGTCAGTTGGTAGTTGCCTTTTGCTCTAGGATCAACAAGTACCTCTGATTGACTTTGTCTGGTAATATAAACATGACTTGCTGCAGCCCTGTGCTTCACATTGGACTCTGATGGCATGCAGAACTATTCAGCACCTGTGGGTGAGTGTTTCACCAGCAGCTTGGCTCTCACAGGCAGACCCTGACTTTGCATTATTAACGGGTGATCAGAATTCACACGCATCACTGCGTCTGATAGAATGTCTGTCCGATGCAGGCCCTGGATGCAGAGCGTGCAGATCAGGATGTGAACATCAAGACTCACGATGAGACCCAGCGCCAGCTCAATGATTGCCTGTCATACAAGCTGAGCAAGCAGACTGAAGAGGAGTTGGGACGCAGCATTGACCAAGTGACTGCGCAAATTGGTGATGTGAGTTTCCCGTGTCTTCATGCCTTGGGCTGCATGTGCCTCCCTGTACACCTGTCAGTGTACATGTGAACAGCTTATCTGGCTGATCCCTGCTTTAGCATAGGCTCTGGCATGTCAGTGCTGGATGACTGGTCTTACGTCTCTGGAGATTATTCCAGCACAGTGAGTGCATGAGTTATGGTGTAGACATCAATCACCAGCAGTCCACACATCCAGACAGCGTGGCTTAGTGCAATGCATACATGCAGATGCACTCATGTATTCCTGCTGTCATGCACAAACCGCACTGCATGCAAACAAACAGAAGGACAGCTGCGCACAGACAGACAGATGCAGACTGACAGACAGACAGTCGCAGACAGGAACAGACAGACGGACGGATGGGCAAAGAAGAAACGAATTATGCTTTCAGTGATCATAACGGGAGCCTTTTAAGGGCAGCCTGGAGCTATGACAGATGGGCAGACAGACAGGAACAAGACTGTGCAACAGGCAGCCTGTCAAGCTGCATTTGTGTGCTGCAGGTGGGTGATCAGGATGCTATAGTGGCAGACTTCAAGAGGGTGGAGGGTGAGAAGCAGGATGTGGTGCAGCAGCAGAACATGATGCGAGGCAGCTTGGCCACTATCAGGGATGGCGTGCACAGGGCTCAACGGGATCTTGCCTCACCCAACTACAGAGACATTGACATGCGGTATCGGAAGCAGCTGATTGAGCTGAAGACCACCGAGATGGCCAACAGCGACCTGGACAAGTACCACAAGGTGGGCATAAGCGACTGCTTTTCATGGTCCAACACAGATTGTTGTTGATGGCCAAGACGTTGTTGCTCATCAGTGCAGCTTCTCGTGTTTGGTGCCAATCAACCAGTTATTCATGATGGCTTGTGCTGTCTGTCCTGGGCAAATGCTGAAGGCTTGCTGCAAATGCACATGCTGTCACAATTGACAGTGCAGCCTATCTTTGATGCATTGGCTTGATCATTGCCCTTTTCATAGCCCACTTTCAAGACTTGTAGGGCACTAAACCAGCAGCAACGTTCAGCACACAACAGTCACATTTGACGTGTATCAGGCCCAATCAAGAGCATTTTGACAAGCACAGTGAGTCGACAAACGCACTAGTCTGACATTTGTCAAGCAGCTTCTCAATAGGACAATCCTGCCATTGAGCAGTGACAACTTGTTGCAGGCCCTAGAGAAGGCCCTCTTGGCATTCCATACCACCAAGATGTCAGACATCAACAAGATCATCAAGGAGCTGTGGCAGAAGACGTACCGCAACCAGGACATTGACTACATCCAGGTGAAGGCGGATGCAGAGAGTGGGCAGCGCAGCTACAACTACCGGGTGGTCATGATCAGTGGAGGAGCTGACCTGGACATGAGAGGCCGCTGCAGTGCTGGACAGAAGGTGAATCATGTCTATACATCATGCCACACAATAGATATGGACAGAAGTCTGTCATAATGTAGATTATGCCACACTTGAGACATTATCACAAGTGTGTCACTAAATATCATGCCACACATTGGACATCATCAAGAGTGTGTCACCGTAAAGACTATGGTGCACATTAGACATCATCACAAGTGTGTCAGCCTACAGATTTCGCCACACATCAGACATCATCAGAAGTATCAACATGTACACTTCATACCACATACTTTACATTGTGAGAAGTTTGCCTCAAGTTTGCATGAGGTGACATTGCCAAATTGCCAGCAACTGAATTTGGACAAGCTGCCTGAAGCATACATCACAGCAGAGCTGGTTGATGGTAGATCCTGTTGTTTTGACACTTGAGCGTGTTAGAACCATCACACTGTAAATGTAGATCAACTTCATCCTGGGAAGTGTTGACATGGCCTTTACTGCAGGTGCTGGCATGTCTGATCATCAGACTGGCACTTGCTGAGACCTTCTGCTTGAATTGTGGGATCCTAGCGCTTGACGAGCCAACAACTAATCTGGATGCTGAGAACAGCGCAAGCTTGGCAGACGCATTGCGCAACATCATGATGACCAGGAGGGAACAGGAGAATTTCCAGCTGGTCATCATCACCCATGATGAAAGGTGTGTCTCACGTTTCATGCAAGCCATGTAATTTTAAGCTCAGTGCCTTGATATCTCACATTTCTTGTGGCAGGATGGCTGTGCAACCAACAATGTGGACTGCTATGTGCATATGATGTGCCATACTTGCCATGTCTTTGTGGCTTGCGGTTGCTGTTGATACTGCTTGCTTATCTGACCTTTCACTGAGGTATGCTAGAAATGACGATCAGGTTGGCTGACTGTGGTGCAGATTTGCCCACATGATTGGTACCAGAGAGCATGCTGACCACCTCTGGCGCATCACCAAGGATGACAATCAGCACAGTCACATAGCCCAAGAAGAGTTGCTAGAGTAGCACCAGACAGCAGCATCAGCACACTAGCACTGACAACTCCGAGTAAAACAAGCAGTCAGTTGCACACTTCAGACTGGAGGCTTGCCACATTCTGGTGCTCCGAAACCACTTGTCTCGTGCTAAGGGGATGCCTGAGATCCACAGCGCTATCGCGAGCTACGGAACAGTTTTAAGACTTGTTCCGGGACACTTGTCGTGCTCATGGCGCTGTGTACGTGCATGCATTTCGTAAGCTCTGCGGCATCGCATGCCACAAACAGAACAGACAAATTTCGACATGCCGCTAAGTGTGTTATCGTCTGCCAAGAGCCAAGTCAGGATGCATCGCTCAATGTCAGGGCTTCAAGAAGGGGGTTCATATTACGTTCTTGCAATCTGGCGGTCCTTGCGGACACAGCATTGAATCAAAGTGACGCGCGGACAATAGTGAATAGCCTGCTCGGTATGATCGCAAGCAACAGCCTCTGCGCCCAGTTCATCGGAGGAAACATTTGACGCGCACAATGACTGGCAGGTGCGTACGGCTTGCCGCAGCTGAAAGGCACGCCAGGTTTCCGGGTTTTGGACGACCCCGAAAAGGATTATGTTTTAGAGTATCCAAAGTCTTGGGTAGGACGTGCAAACCGGCAGCGTCAGGGACTCTCCGTCAGCGACTACAACGTGAGGTTCACAGCAATTCAGAGTGAACCTGCAGCACCTAATATGCAGCATCGCAAGTAAGACCGCTTCTGCTGCAGTCTTCTGACAAGCTGGTGGTTGAGGTATTCCCAAAGCCAGAAGAAGAAAGCCAGCTAGTCCCTGATATATTGCAGCATTTGATATCTCCAGGCCAGGAAGTTGGAGGAGATTCGCGTCTTATTATCCTAAGCAACAAAAACGTTGTGACAGCCTCTGAAGATATTGGCGGCCAGGTAGCAAATGCACATGGATGTGCTTGTTTGCCTTGCCAAAAGAATTGCTCTGGCATCATCCAAGCCGTCATCTTTGCTGTAAGTGAGCATGCATGCACAATGTAGCCTGGCAAACGAGACACCTGTTGCCGCTGAGCTGTCATAGTGCAAAAGACAATTAGCCTACAGATTACATCCTCTTTCAGCAAAGTTGTGGCCACACAACTGCCCTTGTGCACTGTGAGTGACATGCATGCAAGCAGCCAAATTTTACAATTTGTCCACTTACAGTATATGTACGTAGCATGCGCAAGCAAGCTTCAGAAGCTGCACAACATGAAAACATGTCATTCTGAAGGCAATCATTGCTTCATGTCACACCAACAAGCATTGCACAAAGTCGTCTTGGCTTTGCTCTGTAGACATATCTTTACATCCGCTTTCCATCAGAAACCATCACGCGCAGCGGCTACCAGGTCAAGCGCAAGCATTACGCCGTTGCAGCTGCAATCAAGGGCACTGTATACTGCTGCGGGGCAAGGTATGCTTCTGCAGTACATTCTTGGGGCAGCGGCATTTGCAATGACAAATAGCATACCATGTCGCTCCATGTACCAGGCAGCCTGCATGGCACGGGTGAGACAGACAAGCAATTTGCTTTACAGCCTTGTGTATAATCATGCATTTTTTGTGTGCGGGTGCAGTGCTCGGAGTGACCAATATGACAAGGCAAAAGAGCAGCTGCTGTCTCATGTCGTGGAGTCTTTCAGAGTCCGCAGCTTGTGAACAACCTACTGGGCTTGTGTCCAGCATCAAGTGATCTGCAAAGCTGATGGCTCAATGAATGCAATGATGAAAGACAGCATTGGAAATTCATGACCTTGACAGATTCTGCGGTGTCCACGTGGAATTTGCATTGTCTG
>JAABUS010005485.1_pt1 | contig 16564 bp, 15 predicted proteins | sample 5560161 | NCBI WGS metagenome assembly JAABUS01 (sample SAMN10711885, study PRJNA513376) | rock metagenome | isolation source: Antarctica rocks | place: Antarctica: Victoria Land, Trio Nunatak nord | collected 2016-01-04
TCAATATGTCGCCAATGGTGAAACAATTGTAGCAGAGTTTACCACCACAGTTATTCAGTCAGAATTTTATGCTGTAATTTCTTCCGTTAAATAGTTTTAAAAATACAAACTTGTTGGTATTGCGTCAGCAATTAAAGCTTCTGATATTTGATGAAGATTTTGATTGCAGTCTTTCTATTCGAAGTGTATTGTTCAATAAACAGTATTTGCTGTACATAATGCAATCGGTTTAACTAATTAAAATGCTATAAAACGAATAACAAATGAAGTTCTTTATTCTTATATTATTTATGTTCTTTATTCCGTATGCTGCAAATTTGTTTAAGCAACCCTTTTAAGGGGCATTTTAAAAATTAACTAAAGTTAATATTACAGTTTGCAAGACAAGAGAGCGCTGCACATGTCGGGATAAAGAGTTTGAGAGGGGTCACATTTATCTATTCAACTCGCTGCTGGAAGTATACACTTTTTATGTAAATAAGTTAAATTTAAAAGCTACATATGCAACCAAAATTTGCCTCCTTCCTGACCTTAATAATCTTATCTCTTACTTTTATTACTTGTAAAAAAGATAAAGAAAACCCACCAACAGAAATCCATGTTGCTACAATAGAAATATCTGCTTCTTCTCTTTCAATAGGAGTTGGAGATACTCTGAAACTAAATGCTATAGCAAAAGACGCTTCTGGAAATGTGCTTCGCGGAAAAAATTTTACTTGGACAAGCTCGGATGTTTCAGTTGCAGTTGTTGACAAAGGTGTTGTTATTGGCAAAAAAGAAGGCAATGCCACTGTTTCCGCATCTACTGAAACTAAGAGTGGAACTATTCAAATTATTATAGAAAAAGCAATTAGTATTCCTCATAATTTTGTTCTTATTAAATTTGGTTCAGATGTTCCTGAGATTTCACAAAACAAAGTAATAGGTTTCTATTCAGCTTTAGGATATGCAAAACGAGACACCAATGCAATTCTCCCGTTAATTAAGGATAAGGAAGAAAACTTGATCTTTGCCCTGGATAATCAAAGCAACATTATTTTAATGTCTTTAGTTAGTGGAACAAAAGCACAAATCGATGCTGCCTCTACTGCTTTAGCCTTAGTAAGGTTTGCACTAAATCAAGCAGGAACAGGAGATTTAAAACCTTCTCAATTAAATCAGTCCATTCGTTCAACACTTTCTTTTTCTCAACTTCAAAACGTTCTGCAGCAAAATTTAATAAGTGGAAGTGCTCTTTTTGATGATCCGAATATGGTTTTAAAGGTGGTGGATGTTGCTAAGGAAGTTTTGATTGCGTCAAAGGGCTTGGTTGAAGGCAGACCTGCGAAGAGGGATCCTAGTGAGAAACATGACATCATCAATACAATTTGGAAAGGAGAAAACCTTTGGTTTCAAGATGTAACTGGAAGTGACATAAAATTATTTAATGACACCCGTTTGGATTGGATAGTAACAAGTAGGAATGAATCTGGAACTATAATAGATGAAAAAACCCTTCCCTGGTTACCGTTTAAATTATTTGAGTTTATTACTGCCTTAAACCCGCCTACAGAAACCAATCTTACTGTGGTTAAACCATCCTTAACCGGAAGTTTTTCATTAACCCTTAGGCAAAACACAGTAACCAGAGGAAAGCATTCAATTTATCTAATGCAAAATTTGGGATTAAGTTTATTAGCATGGGTTACAGCTCCCGGTAGTGGAGTGGATAAACAAATTGAATGTTCAGGACAATTTGCTCAAGCCGTTTTGAATGAGAAATTGCCAGGGTTACTAACAAAAGCAGATGCTAGTGCTGCAAAAGCGTATTTCTTTGAAAATTTAAAGAAAATTGATTACGAGTGGACATATCAAACGCTTTCAAAGTGCGATATTCCAATGCCAAAAGACGTAAAGGAATTGTCGAGTATATTGGAAAATTGGTTCTTCTGTGGGAAGAACTTCAATTTGCACTTACTGCTGGGCCAACAGCTGAGTTTGGATATCAGACATTTAAATACTGGGATTATACACATACCGAAAATTTTTGCAAGAATAATGGTGAAATAGGTAGTTGTTATTCATTAACCCAAGTATCAGGAGATAATCAAACTGGTCAAATAGGTAAGCCATTGCCAGACCTTCTATATGTAAAAGTGGTAGATCAGCAAAGCAATCCTGTTTCAAATATCAATTTAGTTTGGTCTACAACTAACGGTTCAGTAACAGGTTCCGCACTTACTCAAACAGATGGACAAGGAAATGCAACCTGGACTTTAGGAAGTACGGAAGGTACACAAACAGTTAAAGTTGAGGCAAAAGATAAAGATGGTAAATTAATAAAAGGTTCCCCAATTGAATTTACTGCAATTGCTAAAGGAGATTCAATTATCTTAACAACAGATAATATTACCTCAATTACATCAACCTCTGCCGTCTCAGGAGGCAATATTACAAATGATGGAGGTTCTCCAATTACCGCCAGAGGGGTTTGTTGGAGCACTCTCCAAAACCCAACGATTGCAGATAATAAAACTTCTGACGGAACAGGTACTGGAAGTTTCACAAGCAATATAACTGGGTTAACACCAAGTATTACATATTATGTAAGAGCTTATGCAACCAACAGCATTGGTACTAATTATGGTAATGATGTAAGCTTTACTACATTGCAGGCAAGCTCACCTAAGCCGAATTTTTCAGGTGGCTATTTTATTTCAAGGATTGGTAGTAGTGATTCAACTCAAGTTGATGGACCTTACTCAATCTATATGTCATTCTTGTATACGGGTTCTGTAGCGAGCGGTATTATGTCGGTTAGAAATGGCCGAAGTTATCAAATTTCAGGTACATTTTCTTCTCCTAATTTTAATCTAACATCTCACTATTTTGAGGAATCAGGTCTCGTCCTCTATAGTTCAGAATATACTTGGGAGTTTTCCGGAACGTTAATTAATAATTTATATTCTGGAACTTTCAAATTAACTACTAGGGGAATAACACCCAATGTGACTGAGCCGTTTATTCAATATGGAACCTTTGAATTAGCTAATTTTTAATTTTTTGCCTTTGAAGGTTTTCTTCACCTGCAAATCCTGCAAACGGGTGTAAACTCTTTCGCTGTGAATATATTCAGGCTCTGTTTTTGTTATTTTTTTCATCCTGCTGAGGTTTCCTGCCTCCGCTGGTTTTAAGTATTTCGCCTTGGATGGTATCAATATGGCGCCAATGGTGAAACAATTGTAGCAGAGTTTAGCACCACTGTTCTTCAGTCAGAATTTTATGCTGTAATTTCCTCCGTTAAATAGTTTAGAAAATACAAACTTGTTGGTATTGCGTCAGCAATTAAAGCTTCTGATATTTGATAAATAATAGTGATTTTAAGATAAGCAGGAATCAGAGTGGAAAAGTGAAAGTGATAGTCAAAACGATTTACCATACTAAGATTTTATTAATGGACTGCACCTTTTTTTCAGAAAAATTAATGGTTTCTTAGACAAAATAAACAAGACAATTATGATAAGAACGAAAAAAAATCTTCTAATAATTTTTGCCTTTTTACAAAGATTGGTTTTGGAAAAAGAAAAAGATATAACACAACAAGTATTATTTATCATCCATGTTTTTTCACAAACTGACCTTGGCTGCCATTCCGTGGAACTCTCCCTAATTGTTGAAAGGGGAAATAACGGGTTTCAATACGGGGAAAACACGGGTTGACATAACATTATTGCTTAGTAAAATTGCATTATGATGTTTTCTAAATTAATTTCATACGCATGAAACATACTTTTCTTGTAATAGCATTTTCATTGACAATGCACTTTGCATTTTCCCAACCAACGTTTTATGTTCAAAACGGTAACAACGTTAACAAAGTTGATAATGGTGACCCATCGCAATTGAGTGTAAGTGTATGGCAGGTACGTTTATACAAAAGAGGGATGTCAAAATCAGGGAATAATTATTGGGGAACAATCGAGGGAAATTCTGCGGACAACGTGATGCAGAAATTGAAAATACAACAAGAATATGAATTAAAAATTAATAGCTTCTTTGGGAAAGGAAAAGTACAAGATGAAGTCCTCACTCATTTTAATGCATTAGGTCCAATTGCCATTACTGAAGCTTCAACATCAACCAAGTCTTCTACTGCGGAAAAGACTGATGAAACATCGGAAATTTATAATAAAGCTGGCGGTTATGTTGAGGCTTTTTTAGAAGCGAAAAAGAGACTGGATGTGATTTTAAAAGGCAAACCTGTTAACCCTTATGACAATTATGGAAGTGTTTTTAAAGAATATGCATCTAATCTAAAAGACGCTGTAAAACAAGTAATCTCTTTACGGACTTTACTTGCTAGCAATGTTTCGGTTACAATGGATAGAATTAACCAACAAATAGCAAACATTGACGAAAAGCTTGAAGTAGCTAATACAAAACAGGAGAAACTAAGCACACTAATTAACGAAAATCAAAATCAACCCGATGAAACAGTAAGTGTAAAAAGCTCATTAGTTAATCAGTTGCCACTTTCAAATTTACCAAATAAATATAAGACAGCAGTTAAAACAGTTTTAGAATCAGGAAGGGAAATATCTTCACTCAAGGCATCTATACCTACTGAATTGACAGTAGGAATGAACGAACAGCAAAAAGCTTACTTTAAAGATTTTGTTGAACAAATTAATTATTATTGTACAGACATGACTTATTGCTTCGGTTTAATGTCTGAAGGTTCTATAGGATATGGATACCTTGAGAACAATAAGATATTAATAGATGTAACTGATCAATATTACAGAGACAATGTTTTCAAAAATGCCCAAATATTTGAAACGTCAAACTACAATACCTATTACTCGCAGGCTTTATTAGATAAAGCGAATGCGGCTTACGCTTTATTCAAAATGATAGAATACGAACCAAATATAAGTAAGCAAGCCAAAAATAATTTGCTGAATTATGGACTTGTTAACGCTAATATGATTTATCAAGAAGCCCTTGATGGTTACCAAACCACAGGCGTTTTGAAAATGAAACAAGAAATACTATCAAAAATCAAACAAAGCTTAAAATAATTCGGTCATTTCCTGTAAACTAAAACTAACAATATGAAAGTCATATTTATATTGGCAATATTATTTTTTGCAACTCATTCCTTTTCTCAAATCACATATACTTATGTTGAGCCTGATCCTGTAATTGAAAAGGAAAAGAAAGATAAAGAAGCATACTTTCAAAACCTTATATCCGATATAGATAACAAACTTCGTAATTGCGAAAAACAGTGTGGCAGTTATGCTGCTGATGCCAATAACCCCAAAGACCCATGCATTGTGCCAGGCGTTACTCCCAAATGTATATGCGATTGCAGAGCCTTTTATAACCCTTCTATTGCAGGCATAAAACAACAAGAAAAAGCATGGAGAGCCGACATCTTTAAAAGAGAAGAGGATTATAGAAAGAGAAAGTTGAAAGAACAGCAGTCAGAAGCAAATAAAGTTATTAATGAAACAAGTAATGGTACTATTCAGGAAACCAAAGAAGAAAACTTAGATCCAATAAAACAGATTCAGTTAAAACAACAACAATTGCAACAAGACTTCAGCAATGCACAAGGTGCTTCTAGTACCGCATTTGAAACCGCATTGAACAGTGGAAAGAAAACTTCTGGTGCTATGCTGGATGCAACTTTAGCAGGTTCCCAATATATCAGTGACCCAAAAGCTTCTCTAGCTTATACAGGTGTTGGATTAAGCGTAGCGCTCATTTCATGGATTTCTGAAAAAAAGGAAGCGCAAAGAGCAGCTATGTTGGAAAGAGAGCAAGCCGAAAGGTTGTCGCGACAATCAGAACTAAGGCGCATAAAAGAATCATTACAGACATCTACTCTTGTATTTAATTTTATTACTGCTACCACAAATTATCATGTAACTAATTTAAAAATTAATCTAAAACATGGTATGGTGAAAAGTATTGTACGAAAAGATTTATATGATGTATCCGTAACAGTTCATAATGTATTAAATGATGACAATAGTATTTTCATTTATGAATCAGTAATGTTTAAAAACTTAAGCACTTTAAAAGATAGTTGTGTTGTAAGCAAAATAAGTATACCTATAAATTTGATTCGGGAAGCTCAATTATATGATGGAAACTATTCTAATAGTTATGATCCTAAAAGTAATATTGATCAATTATTTCGTCATAAAAATCTAACGAATGCTGATCTCAAAGAAGCCTTTAAAATTGATCCCATGTACAATGAGGGAAGCGACATTGGCGCAATTAAATCTCATTTAACAGACGTTAATATTACAACTACTGATAACTACATTAGAATTCAAAAAAAATATGCCCTGTCAAAACCGCTTGATTTAACCGATAAAGATTTTGATGGCATTAGCAGCTATTCGACAAATAATTATTTATTAGTGTTTGATGCGGAGGATTGGAGTAACAAAGCAGGAAATTTTGTAGACTATTTAAATTATATTAAAAACTAAAAACTACGATTATGAAAAGGATATTTTTCACTTTTGCCGTATTATCATTGTTTCAATCAAATGCTCAGAAAGAAGAAAAAATTGTTATTAACAATAGACGATCTAATATCTCAATAGAAGCAGGCGGTATTCAATCTGTCTTTAATTTAGATGGAGATTCAAAGTACTATAATAAGTATCAATACTATACCCCGGGCATTAAAGATGTACCCGGTATTTCCATCGGTTCAAATATCGAATATCATCTTGTTAAAAACTCTACGTTTGCGTCGTTAAATGCAGGTTTGCATTATATAACTCATGGGGACCCTGTTTTTATTTCTAAAGGGAATATTTCAGACAACTTTGTAAAATCTCACTTTGATGATATGGGCTATATAAAAGTTCAGTCTATACGTGTCCCTTTATATATCCATATAAGATTTTTTAAGTTCATGGAGGACGAAGGCGTAGCATTAGAAGCGGGTACAAACTTTGATTATTTATTATCTGCTTCTCTTAAGCCGGGAAAGTTAGACGATTCTAAAAGTAGTAGCAGTAATCAACAAGTCGCAAGTACTTTATCTGTTGCTGATGTCTTTAATAAATTTAATGTAAATCCTTTCGCCGGTTTTCGATTTCAATTTAATCGATTATACATTAATGGACGTTATAGTATTGTTCCTACAAAAAAATTATTTACTAATTCTTATGCAAATTATAATTCTACAAACGCACATTTTGAAGAATCTTTCACTTCGTTTGGGTTGGGGGTATTATTTTAAAAAATCAAACAGGGAGAAGATTACAGAGATATGAAATTGATAAAAGGCGAAAGATAATTTGTTTGTAATATAAATTTCTAAGAGACTATCTAATGATAAAGTTCGCGGTAGTCTCTTAGATTATTAGGATAATAATACAAGGTTTAACTCCCTCAACCATTTCCACCATTCACATTTGCTAAATACAGTTTACTTAATGTGGTTGACAGAAAGCACTGCAGCGATATAGATTTGATGAACAGTTTTAATTCAATATGTGATTGAAATAGTATTTGATATTACAGATTAAAGAAGGCTGTAAAATACCAACATGTTGGTATTGCGTCAGCAATTGAAGCTTCTGATATTTGATAAACAATAGTGATTTTAAAAGTAATAGTGATTTTAAGATAAGAAGGAACCAGAGCGGAAACAAATATTAGCACAGAACAGCAATTGTAAATACAGCAGAAATGAAACAGACAAATTTACAAAGGTGAAAATATTAGTTACAAAGCCTCAACGGTTTACAAAGTTTTTTGACGCTGCGGCTTTTGTATATGGAGTGGCAGAAGGCGACAAAAAATCTTTGGGAGTGCAGATAGTTACAAAAAAATATCTTGCTAACAAACCATCTCAGGCAGACCTGGATGGAGCCGTGGTGGTTCCGAAAGGCTCTAAAATAATAATATTACTTGAAGACGAAAATACATTAGAGTTAACGACAGACACTCCTTACAACGGTTCATCCATCTTTGAAAATCCAAGAACAGGTGGTAACGGCAGTAATGGTTATCAGGTCATTACCACCACTGCTATTAAATATCCGGTAAATGAGACTTCTTTGAAAGTGTTAACATCGAAGCCTGTTAAAAGTGTCCGGGTGGCTGTAGAAAATGCGAACTACGATTACGACTTTACAAAAAAGGAAACGGGTGCAATACAAGATATATTAAAGTGTATTGAATAACTTTTGATTTGAAACTTTAGCATGAAAATAATCATGGTTTTTCCTGATAGGTTTTCAAGGATTATGATGAGAGAAGGGCAGTAACTAAAAAGTATTTTTGGGAAGTAAACGGGGAAAATACGGGAGCATATATGGTAAAACACTCTTTAGTAAAAATAGAGAGGACACCCGTGTTCAGCTTATTATAATTTCTATTATTATAATTTCTACAATTTCTTAATCTCGCCCGCTATGAAGTATCAAACCTTCTTATTAACAAAATTTTGCTTTAAAAATTTAATCAATTTAAACATGAAGCCGCTCTTTCTATTGGTCGCAGCAATCATTTTAACTGCAATTGTTAGCCACTCAATCGCTCAGCCACCTGTAATTAAAAGTTTTAGCCCTTCTAAGGGGCCTTTAGGAACTAAAGTGACGATTTCTGGCAGTGGATATGACTTAACCCCATCAAACAACATAGTTTATTTTGGTGCTGCCCGAGCAGATGTTTCTGCGGCTACTGCTACCAGTTTAACGGTAATTGTTCCGGTAGGTGCTACTTATCAACCAATTACTGCGCTAAACACCATCACAAAGCTTTCGGGTGCCTCTACATCAAATTTTATTACCACATTTATTCCGAAAACGGGCTCGATAAACAATAATGAAATAGCATCTAGAGTAGATTTTCCGACATTAGGACGACAACCTAATTCAATAGCAATAAGTGATTTCGATGGAGACGGCTTCATCGATATGGCCGTAACAAATGATGTTACAGCTAATATTTCAAGTTTCATAAACAATTCAGTAACCGGTGTCATAGACACCAATTCTTTTATTTCAAATTCCCCCAGGGATTTTGGTGCAGGTAACCGACCACAATCCATAGTAATCGGAGACATAGACCGAGATGGCTGGCCAGATGCAATTGTAGCATATTATGGAGATAACCGTATTAGATTTATTTCCAACTTCTCCAACTTCGGATATTCTTTATCTTCCTCCTATTCTTCGGGAAAAGCTCCTATTTCAGCAACAATATCCGACATTAACATGGATGGCAAACCAGATTTAGTGGTGGCAAATGCATTTGGTTTTGGCGTTTCAGTATTACAAAACGGTTTCTCATCAGGAACTTATGATAATGTTTTTACCTCAGTATCTAATTTTACAACAGGATTTCAGCCCGTAGCAGTAGCTACAGGCGATATAGATGGAGATGGAAAACCCGATGTAATCGTAGCAAACTCGAATACTGACTCGAGTGTATCCCTGTCAATCTTACGCAATACAGCAACTATGGGAGCCATTGACAATAGTTCTTTTGCAGCTCCGGTTACTTTTACAACCGGTTTGTTTCCACGATCACTGGCTATAGGCGATATCGATCTTGATGGAAAACCCGATATTGTAGTGGTAAATCAAAGAAGTAATACTATTTCAGTATTACGTAATACGGCAATAGCAGGAACCATCACAAAGACTTCGCTTGCATCTAAAGTTGACTTTACAACCGGATCAAGACCCAGAAGTGTTGCCATAACTGACATAGATGGTGATGGAAAACCAGACATAGCGGTGACAAATGAAAGAAGTAACAGTGTGTCAATTTTTCGTAATACATCTACACCTGGAAGCATTACGCAAACCTCACTAATTTCGAGAGTTAATTTCGCTACAGGAGTCCAGCCTTATTCTGTTGCTATAGGAGATTTAGACGGAGACGGGAGACCCGACTTAGCTGTTGCAAACTATAAAAGTAATACTGTTTCTGTGTTTCGTAATGAACCTCTATATAATGCTCTTCGTAGTCAGAATAACAGCCCTGCTCCCGCAAATACTGATACTAGCACTAGCACAAACGCTTTTAGCGCACATCTTTATCCGGTTCCAGCAACAGATCATGTGACATTGCAAATAAATAATAACACGGGAAGGGTAGCTATCTCCCTTTTGGATTTGACAGGAAAAATTTTGTGGCAAAATGAAAACCAAAACCAAACAACCCTTAAAATCCCCATTAACAATTTACCGAAAGGCATATATCTGGTTACAGTGAAAGACGAAAAAAATTCTTCTTCATTAAAACTAATAAAAAACTAAAAGGCAGTTACTGAATCACTAAGAACCCTTGAAAATGCAGTACTGTTATAAGTTATAGATATTTTATCCTATTTCGATGACATTTTTCTGATGAATATGTAAAGAACTTAATTTATGAAAAACTCATTCAGTTGTAGTTGACCATGCTACAATACAAAGAAGGGTATATAAGTTTACACCATTAATTGAAGCTGGGTTACAGTTTTTGGCAACAGAAAGGCATTTCAAAAGATTTTTTCAAGTTTTTATTTGGGGTGAAAAGGCTCTCTTTAGGGGAGAGCCTTTTCAACACTTTACCTTATTTGAATAACACTTTATCTCTAAGGGGTAAGGAAAAAGAGTTCGTAATTACTGAAATATTAGTTTTTAAACATGAAGACTATTAAACCATAAAAAAGACATTTGTCAGCGGAGTGTATGCGATAAAGGTGATAAATGGAGATAAAGTGTCGGATAAGCAATTTGTCAAGTTGTAAAAAATCAGAAAGCTTGGAATTTTTTTCTTAAAACAGGTCGAAAAATACCACTTCTTTGTGATGCATCCATAGTCAAAACTTCTGATATTGTTGTACACATTTATAATCTAAAGAGTTTATAAAAAATTAATAGGCTTTTAGGCAAAATAAAAACGGAATAGTGAGGATGATTAAAAAGGAACAAGTATTTTTTTCATATGGTTACCAATTTCACAACATTCTGTTCTATGGCTGCATAAGTATTAACATAAATGCTATTTGCTGGTTTTATTTCGACAGATGCGACAGAACTCCTTAGACGTACTATCGTAGGCGTTTAAGTGCCACTACGCTAACATTTAAACGAGCAGGAAGTATGAGAAATGCTATAATAACAGCCTGCTTCAGGTTACCTTTTATATTTGTAATATGATCATTATTACACGTCGAGACATGGGACCATTACTTGATGCTTACCTGGCCGCTGCATGGTGTTTATTTGTAGGCTTAGTCGCATTGATAATAACAATGGCAATAGGAATGGGATTATTCTCAATTATAGTTCCATGGCCCTTCTTTATATTTTCCTTCTTAAATATTAGAAACTATTACAAAAAAGCACCAATCATTAAAATAGATAAAGAAAAGATACTATTCGGTTCGGAATGTTTCTTCTGGCGGGACTTGGAGCAAATCAATCTAATGAACGAAAAGCCTGCTGATGAAAAAAAAGATTTCCTGGAACGGGAAGGAGTGCGATTTGTATTTAACAACGGAACAGTGAAGTATATGTACGACCAATACTACACCAATAGTGAGATGGCGAAGCTTTTCCTGGAGCAGGTAGTTTATAACAAGCAAGACGATGTTGTAATTCCGGTAATTGATGGCGCAAGCAACTTAGAGGGAGCAGTTTTTACTACTTTCAAAGGCGTTGCTCTCCACTCCTTTTCAACTATCTTCCTGTTCGTAGCAGTAATAAATTTTATTTTTGATTTTAGTGCTATAAATGCAGGAAATATATTCTTATACATCAGCAGCGCTTCGATTATCATTTCATGGGCAGTAAATATGAACTACTTTTTAGTATCTGAAAGATTTATTGTAATTAAAAAAAATTACATCCCTTGGGTAAAGCAGATTTACAATCTGAAAAATATTAAGGAAGTGGTTATCACAAAGCAAAACAGGATAGATTGTTTAAAGATAATCAGGACAGATTTTGTTAGTGAAACGTTTTACGCTTTTGGTTTTTCAAAACAACAATGGCATGCATTACAGCAACAGTTGGTGGCTGCGGGTGTACAGGTTGAAAGCTTCATAGATCTTAAAGTTCAATAATTGTAAGCGGATCAGCATTTATTTTCTTAAATAAAAAGCACAACCAGGTAAGCCGTTTTATGTGGAGGAGACATTTTTCCCTTGCTGGTAGCGGAACACTCAAACGAGCAGGGGAAAACAGAACGAGCCCTTTGCAAATGACCAGCTCGAATATTACATTAATTTTTCAACAATAAATCGTGCGTAAACCATCTATTATATTCCTAACTATCTCATTGATCAAAGGAACTTTGATGTTTTTAAGTACTTTGACAGGAGACTGGTTACCTACGTTTCCTCTTCTCCTGAGATATACAATTCTTTTTACCTTATTCTGGTTTATTGATCAAATCACCCTTTCAAAGATCGATGGTCAAATTAATAAGATTACGTGGTTAAAATCTACACTTTTCTTATTTGGAACCTATGTCTTGATTTTTATTATCACAGGACTATTTTTTTTTATTTACAACAGTATATTTGGAATCAAGCCAAAGCCGGTATCTGGCCCGATAATATTGCCTCTAATAGTAATGTTAGTCTTCGGGTTGGCGCTTATTTGTATAAATGTCGCACTTTATTTAAAACGGCAAAAACGAACTGCCGCCAACAGTGTATTGCAAAAAGTGGAGCTGACGAAGTATCCTTTGGAATATTCAAATACAGATAAACCGAAAGTAGACATCGGAAAGTTTATTGCTGAAACGTTGAAAAATACGGTGTCTGCATCCAGGTCCCGGCTCGTTATTTTGTATGTAATCCTCTTTCTCCAGTTTTTGGCAGTTCCCTTAATGACATCCCTATCGGGATATTATTACCCTGATACCTACGCTGGCATGACAAAAAAAATGGCGAATGATTCAGCACTAACGGCATTTATTGAACTAATTAAATACGTTCTTTTCCTGATACTGCTTATCAAGTCACCGGCTGAACGTACTGGCAAGCGGCGTTTAGCCAAATATATCGTTCTTCTCGGATGCTTATATATTTGGACGATAACGGACCTCATGTTCTCAGCTTTTCATGACGACGACAACAAACAGGAACTTGCAGTGAAATCATTTAAGGAAAATGCTGTTCCTATTTACGGCCAAGTCATTTTTGCGTCTTATAAGCGGCATGAACATCTCCCTAACACTAATAATACCCCTGGTGTTGAAGTTGCAGAAAAGATATCCCCTGCCACAAATGGCTATATAGTACTTGTTCAAGTCAACGACTCCGTTTACACCTATCCTGGACTAAAAGACCTATATCATCATTTCAATGACTATACCTACGACAGAAACTACCCAACCAATATTCCGGAAAAAGTTCCCGACCTTTTAAATTGCCTACAGTTCAATTACGATTTTTCAGATACTCTAAAGAAAATTCCAGGCATTCCTGTGGTCGGCAAGTATATCAAAATCATGTATGATCCAGTAACAAATTGGATGGAAATGCATACAGATTCTGCTACTGCGGTAACATCATGCTTTGACAGCATTCCGGATCTAAATCGTTAGCAAAGAAGTGACTAAGTGTAAATGTTTAGAGACATAATGCAGAAACCTCAATTTCTTTGTCGCACCGGTTTTCCCCTGTTGGTGTTCTTCAAAGCGTTGCCGTTGCAGAGTGTTATCACCTGCAACTGTAGCTTAGCCGTTCCCACTGAATAAACTGTCTGCAAAAGATGAAACAATGTAGATGATAACCAATTCAAATTACAATGGCAATAAGAGAAAATAAACAGGAAACAATCATTTGTAAAAGCACCGTAGATGAGTGGCTCACAAAATTAGAAAGGCCACTTGAGGCAGGAAACTTTACTAAATATAAAATAACAGTAAATAAGAGCATGTCTCAGTCAACTGTAAATCTTAAAAAACTGACAGTTTGGGGAGACATCATTGTAACTCTTGTGCAGGATGGAGAAAATGTAAAAATTATTATTTATTCAGGTACCAAAGCCGATAACATTTTTACCATATTTCATGATCCCAACTAAAAAATAGCTGATCAGTTTTGAAAATAATTTAAAATAATAATAACGAAAATAGCAGGCAAAGTATAAAATTTAATAAAAAATAGCCATTACTGTAAGATAAAACATAAGCTAAGAAAAATGGGGGTTCTTACTGCTTGTGTTCATTATGCCCTTAATTTCTGCAATAGAAGTTGAGGGCTTTTAAATATTACCAACAAAAATACGAGAAGCATAAATTCAGCAAATCTGATAATAAACAGTAATTCTCCTTACATATCCGTAGTTATCTTCTTATAACTGGCTGTCAATCCTTTTATCAAAGATGAACTAAAACCCTGGTGCTCCATTTCGTTAAGGCCTGCAATTGTACAGCCTTTCGGTGTGGTTACTTTATCTATTTCCTGTTCAGGATGCGAATTGTGTTTTAATAAAAGATCAGCAGCACCTTTAACCGTTTGTGCCGCTATTAACGAAGCGACAGCAGCACTGAAACCAATTTCAATTCCACCCTGTATGTTTGCACGGATATAACGCATGGCATAAGCAGTACCACATGCGCCTAAAACAGTAGCTGCATCCATCAGTTTTTCATCAATAGTTATTGTTTTTCCTAACTGGTCGAAGGTATTCTCGACAAACTTTACCTGGTCTGCAGCAGCATTTTGATTACAGATGCAAGTCATACTTTCCCCGATAGCAATGGCCGTATTGGGCATAGCGCGAAAAACAGGCAATTGTTTTTCTATAATTGAGTATATTTCTTTAATATACACGCCGGTTGCAACAGAAACAAGCAGGTGCCTTGTTTCTTCCAGTACCGACTTTATGCCAAGAAGTACTTCCTGAATCTGAAATGGTTTTACAGCAACAATAATTACATCGCCAAAGTGAACGGCTTCATTATTATCATTGCTGACATTGACCCCTTTATCTTTTAATAATTGAAGAGTTTGAAGATTACGTTTTGTGATCATTACGCTTTCAGGAGAAATAAAGCCGCTATTAATCAGTCCTTCAGCTATGGCGGTGCCCAAATTTCCTCCGCCGATAATTGCTATTTTTTTGCTCATTTTAATTTATAAACGCGTAGAATTTTTACGGAACCAAATTACAATTACTTCGAAAGAAATACTGGAAGAACTAACCTGGATTACAAAATCATGAGCCTTTTCTTTTGAAGCGATTAATTCAAATCTATTTTTGTATAGGAGTGCATAAGCAGCAAGAAAACCGGTGCGTTTATTTCCATCGGCGAAAGGATGGTTTTTTATGAGACTTTCAAAGATTGCAGCAGTTTTTTCAAAAACGGACGGATAAAGTTCTGCATCTTCAAAAGATTGAAAAGGCTTTAAAACTGCACTTTTCAATAAATTAATATCGCGGATGCCAGGACTTCCGCCAAAATCGTCAATAGAATTTTTATGAAGCTGCACAACTTCTGCAAGCGTAATCACTCGGCTAACTTTTGAAGTGTTTCATTATATTTCTTTTTTGCCTCATTATAAATATATTCAATCGAATTAACTGGCGCTGAAGAAATTTTTTTAATTAAAAGATCTGCCTCTATCAGTTTATCTTTTGGTAATTCATTTATGGTTTCAATTATTTTTCGCCGCATTTCCTTGATTTCATCCATAACAAACTTTTTATCAAATTTATTAAATCTTTTCTTTTCCGAAATGATAACTAAAATGTTTCTTGTCCCGGATCAATAGATTTTTTCCTTGCTTAAATAATTCCTTACATAATCTTCCACTCCTTCTTCCAAAGAATAAAAGTCATTTTCGTAGCCTGCGTCTCTTAATTTCTGCATGCTTGCTTCTGTAAAATACTGGTATGTATCACGTATATCTTCAGGCATATCTATATATTCAATGTTCGGTTCCCTGTCTAAACCTGCAAAAGTTACTTTTACCAGGTCTTCAAACGTTCTTGCTTCACCCGTTCCAAGGTTATAGATACCGGAAGAAAGATGACGGATGACGGTTGACGGTTGACGGTTGACGGTTGACGACAGTTGAGTGTTAACAGATGATAGATTTAGATTCTTTTCTGTCAACTCTGAACTGTCATCTGTCAACTTATAATCTTCCGTCATCTCCTTGCCTTCAACCGTCAACTTATATTCTTCCATCATCCATCCAATTACTTTCAATACGTCTTTTACATATATAAAATCGCGGAGTTGCTTACCATCTTCAAAACCTTGCCTGTGACTTTTAAAAAGCTTTACAACACCATTTTTTTTTATTTGATTGAATGCATGAAAGATAACACTCGCCATTCTTCCTTTATGATATTCATTGGGACCATATACATTAAAAAATTTCAATCCTGCCCAGAAAGGAGGACACCTTTGTTGCTGCAATGCCCATTTGTCAAATTCATTCTTGCTAATTCCATAAGGATTAAGAGGATGTAAATTTTCAAGTTCTTTCTCGTTATCATTATATCCCGATTCACCACTACCATAGGTTGCTGCTGAGGAGGCATAAACTAATGGAATTTGTTTATGAGTACAATAATGC
>JAABUS010005487.1_pt1 | contig 16557 bp, 21 predicted proteins | sample 5560161 | NCBI WGS metagenome assembly JAABUS01 (sample SAMN10711885, study PRJNA513376) | rock metagenome | isolation source: Antarctica rocks | place: Antarctica: Victoria Land, Trio Nunatak nord | collected 2016-01-04
AACTCCCGCGCCAGCATGAACATCTCCCGGATGGTCCCGCCGGCGGCCAGGTAGTCGTCTACGCCCTGCTTGGCTCCGCTTCCGTCCGCGGCGTCGGGAAGGTAGATCACCTTCACCACGGCCCCGCGCTCCTTCAGCGCCGCCACGAGCGCCGCGAGCGCCTCCTGTACGCCCGCCTTCGACATACAATCCGAATCAAAGGCGACGAACACCTCCCGACCCTCGAGCGCGATGTGGTCGAAGCACGGCTTGAGGCGGTAGGGCTTGACCTTCGGGACGCACCACATCCACACGCCGGCGAGCACCACGGTGGGTATGCCCCGGCTCGTAGCCGAGTCGCCGGTCTTGGCGCCCTCTGTTATCAGGAGCGGGCTTTCGCCGGAGCGGACCTCTTCGAGCATCCGTGGATGTACATCCACCACCGGAGAGATTCCGCCTGGCGTCTCGTACTTCGGGCCGTCCTTACGGGGCCGGTCCGGCCGGAGCTGGTAGCCGACCGTCTCCCCGTCCGGCGAGTACATCGGCACGACCAGGCCCGGTTTGCGCTGGTAGCTCTTGAAGGCCTGCGGGACCTCGGAGCCCCGGCGGGCGGTGTAGTATCCGCGCTCCGCGGCGACCTCGTCGGATATATTGGAGGCCTTGAGTTGCCGGCGGTGAGAATCTGAGAGCGTCATGCCGCACCCCCGAACATGCTGCGCAAGGTCTCTCGTTCTTCCCGCTCGACCATCCTGAACTGCTCCAAGCGCCAGGGCTCCATGTGGCCATCTATGGCGTCCCTAACGAGCTTGCGCAGCTCGTCGGGGGGGATGGCGTCTAGTTCTACTGAGTCGGTGCCGTGGAGGCGCCGGAACTTCGCCGCCCGGGTGTCGCTGGACTTGGTGGGGCGCGTGGGCAAGTTCCATCTGTCTACCTGCTCCCGGTCTACCGCCAGCCTCTCGACGATGATCTCCGAGTCGGGGGCGCGGTCCTTCAACTCGGGAGGAACGCATGAAATGGGGCGTTTCGTACGATAAGGACCAACATTGGGCTTGAACAAGCGGATTTCACGCCTGTCCGAAGTGTCGGTGGGCTTGCTTGTTCGACGACCATTTGAGGCTGCCATCCAACTCGTATGAGAATCTATCTTCCGCTACGAGTTTGGGCCAGGAAGGCCGCAAACAGCCCTAAACGGAGAGGAATGAGGAGCGGAAACTCGTCGCGGAAGGTCCTGTCGGGACTCGCCCGGTCCTCGCTTACCGGACATTATTGCCGGAATCATGCGATGACCCCAAACAGCGGATCGTGGCGGCGCACCGTGGTTACCGATGGACCGTCGTACCTGGCTACGAATCAGAAGGCCGCAGGTTCGAGTCCTGCCGAGCGCGCCAGACAAAAAGGCCGATTTGCAGGAAAAACGTGGGTCGGCTACCACCTTTTTCGTCGCCCGCTCCGTCCCATATGGTCGCTCGTACCACTACGGGCTCTCGCGAGCCCGAGAATTATGGGGGGCGTATCGGGTCATCCGTTCCAGTCATCCCGGCAGGAGGCGACGTAGCTCGTGGGCGGCGGCCTCCGGGTCGTCGGCGTCGAGGATCGCGCGCACTACCGCGAAGCCCTTTGCGCCCGCCGCGGCGACCTCGGGAGCGGTCTCGGGCGTGACCCCGCCGATGGCGAACCACGGCACCGGCAGTCGCTCCCGGGCCACCCCTTCGACGAGCGCGAGCCCCGCCACCTCGGCGTCGGGCTTGGTGGGGGTGGCGAAGAGGGTGCCGACGCCGAGGTAGTCGGCACCCTCCCGCACTGCCTCGCGCGCCTCCCCGACGGAGCCTGCCGAGAGCCCCACCACGGCTTTCGGGCCGAGGGCCTCTCTGGCTTTGGCGATGGCCTCGTCCTCCTGCCCGAGGTGTACCCCGTCGGCGCCGGAGAGGCGGGCGAGCTCCACGTCGTCGTTCACGGTGAAGAGGGCGCCGCCGCGGACGCAGATCCGGCGCAGCTCCTCGGCCAGCTCCAGGAGTTCCTCCCTCGCTTCGCGCTCCTTCGCGGCGCGCTTCTCCCTGAGTTGCACCACGTCCACCCCGCCGCGGACCGCGGCCTCGACCCGGGCGGCGAGGTCCGGGCGGGGGTCGGTGACCAGGAGCAGCCGCGCCCCTCTTATGGCCTGCCGAGGCATGGCCTCCCGAGGCTTCGCCGCCCTCCGCGGTGGCGTGCTATCGATCATGGGCGAGCTCCCGGACCCTTATCCCGCCGCCGAGCCGGTCCGGGTCCGCGGACAGCTCTGCGAGGGCGTCGAGCAGCCTGGGCTCGAAGGTACCTGGGCCTCCCGCCCCTTCGGCGGCGATCTCGCCTGCGAGCCCGAAGAGGGCCAGGGCGCCGGCCACGGTCTCCGCGTCCGCGCCTCCGACGGCGGCGAAGCATCCGACCACGGACGTCGAGGCGCAGCCGCTCCCGACGATGCGTCCCATGAGGGGGTGCCCGTTTTCGACCGCGAGCGTGCTGGCACCATCGCTCACGTAGTCGGTCTCACCGGTGGCGGCGACCGTGACGCCCAAAGTGCCCGCGGCCTTCTCGGCGGCCTCTCTCGCGTCGCCCGAGAGGCTCTCGACGCCGCGCACCTCGGCGGAGAGCCCGGCGAGGGTGGCGACCTCCCCGGCGTTGCCGCAGACGGCAGAGACCTCAAGCTCCGAGAGAAGACGCTCCGCCGTCTTAGTGCGCAGCGAGGTAGCCCCGGCGCCCACCGGGTCCAAGACCACGGGTATGCCGCGCTCGTTGGCCCTCTCGCCGGCGAGGAGCATGGCATCTATCTGGCCGAGGTCGAGCGTGCCGATGTTCAAGACGAGGGCCGAGGCGAGAGAGGCCATCTCCCCGACCTCCTCGCGGGCGTGGGCCATGACCGGGAGTGAACCCGTAGAGAGGGTCACGTTCGCTACCAGGTTGACCGTGACGTAGTTGGTTATGTGGTGGACGAGTGGGCGTTCTTCTCCGATCCTGCGCAGAACTTCTGCGGCGTTCATACCTGTACTCCTTTCAGGGCTGAACCGAGGGCGTGGACCGGCCCCGCGCCGGCTCCGATCTCCGACAGGCCGCAGCGCACCGCCTCGGAGGCAATTGCGCGCGCCCGCCGGGCGGCCTCCGACGGGCCGAAGCCCAAAGCCAGAAAGCTCGCCAGCGACGAGGAGTGGGTGCAGCCGGCCCCGTGGGTAGCGTCCGAATCGTAGACCGGGCCTTCGATCCTCTCGAACCGCTCCCCGTCGTAGAGGAGGTCCGCTCCGCTCTTGGTGTGGCCGCCGGTGATCACCACGGCGCCGGGACCGAGGGCGTGGAGCGTCACGGCGCAGTCCTCGATCCTCTCCTCGTCAACCTCCTCGCCCACGAGGGCGAACGCCTCGTTCACGTTCGGCGTGATGGCGGTCGCGAGCGGGAAGAGATCGTTCTTGTAGGTGTCGATAGCCTCGGGTTCGAGGAGCGATGCCCCGCTCTCGGCGACCATCACGGGATCCACGACCAGGTTCGGGAGCCCGAGGCGCCCCAGGGCTTCGGCGACGGCGGAGATGATCGGGGCGTTGAACAGCATCCCGGTCTTGACGGCGTCGGCCCCTATGTCCTCTACTACCGCCTCGATCTGGGCCACAGCTACCCGCGGCGGGAAGGGGTAGATGTCGGTCACGCCGACGGTGTTCTGGGCCGTCGTGGCAACGATGGCTGTGGTCCCGTAGACGCCGCAGCGCAAAAACGCCTTGAGGTCGGCCTGGATGCCCGCCCCCGCTCCAGAATCGCTCGTGGCTATGCTTATCACCCGTTTCATGGATCTCCCTCTCTAAGACAGGCGCTTCTAGGGCATCACCAGTCCGCCGTCGCACGTGATGTACTGGCCGGTCACGAAGTCCGACCACGGCGAGGCGAACATGAGGACGGCCTGACCCAGATCCTCGGGGGTGCCGAGGCGCCTCAAGGGCGTGGAGGACGCGACCAGCTGGCGGACCTCTTCGGTGGTGGGAGCGCTCGCGTCCGTCTCGTCGATGAGACCACCCGCGATCATGTTTACGGTTATGTTGTGCGGGCCGAGCTCGGCGGCCAGGTTGCGGGAGAAACCCAGGAACGCGCTCTTGGCCGTGGTGTAGTCGTGGTAGGCGACGACGGGGTTGTTTATGAGGTTGGAGAGGATGCTTACGATCCTGCCGCCTCCCCTCTCGACCATGCCGGGCACGACGGCCTGGCAGCAATACAACGCGCCCCTGAGGGCCCCGAGCTGGTGGAGGTAGTCCCCCCATCCCACCTTACCGAAGTCCTTACGCCCGGCGGGATCGAACCTGTAATCGGGGAGGGCGTTGTTGACCAGCACATCGACGGGGCCGAAGGTCTCGACCGTGTTGCGGACCATCCCGTGGACCGCCTCTTCGTCGGTGATGTCCGCCCCGTAAGGGATCGCTTTTCCGCTCTCGCCTCGGATCGATCGCGCGACTTCTTCAGCCTTGTCCGCGCTCTTGAGGTAGTTCACTACCACCGCTGCGCCCTCTTGCGCTAGGGACCTAGCGATAGCCGCGCCGACGCCGCGACTGCCGCCCGTGACCAGGGCGACCTTGCCTTCCAACACACCCACGTTGTCTGCCTCCCTCCGCCGGCATTACCCGGATCAGGTTCAAGGGGTCGGCGCACCTTAGCGCCCTCTCAGCTCCCTCGTGCGGAAGCTCCCCCATAACAGTGCAACCTAGTTTAGCGGAGCCGCGTCTTCGCCGCTCTTCCACCGAAGTTCTCAACCATAAGAGCACCGAATTCTGAGAACCCACTCAAGCCGAAGTTCGCAGAACTTGGTACAGGCGAAACTCCGAAAATCCCGACGAGGCGAAGTTCCTAGAAATTGGTCTTTCACGCTGTCGCTGTTGGGTGGATGGCCCTGGTCTCGGCAGTTTAGGGCTCAGGATCTCCCCGCTCATGCCCGCTCCCGAAGCGCTTGTGCCAAATGTGGTGTATGTTCCGCGGCACACCCCCACAGGGTCCGTTCCGCCAAACCCGCCACCAACGCGGGGGTGGCAAGCGGCGCCTCCTCCCGTACAAACAGGACCAGGGAACCCCAACAGGCCCGCCGCAGAGCCAAAGACGGCGGCAGAAAGGCAAGGGCATGAACAAGACGGAGCTCATCGAAAGGATCGCCGAGGAGGCCGACGTGCCCACTAGCGAGGCCCACAAGCACTTCGAGGCCTTCGAGCGGGTGGTGACCGAAACGCTCAAAGGCGGCGAGGAGGTCAGGATCACGGGCTTCGGGAAGTTCTCCGTGCGGGAGCGCAAGGCCAGGGAGGGGAGGAACCCCCAGACCGGGGAGAAGATGCAGATCGCGGCTTCGAAGGTTCCCTCGTTCAGCGCGGGCAACGCCCTTAAGGGGGCCATCTAGGGGCCCTACCCCGCGAGGGTGACTTTTCGGACCGGGGTCCTGGCTACGAGCAGGGGCCCGATCCTTTTCGTTGTTAGAACGTCGCGCTGGCCAGTCGGTGACAAGCGCAGCAAAAGAAATTTCAGTAACAAAAACGCGCTGTGATTCGTGGGAAGGAGGGCCTCTTGACCGAGGCGACGACGAAGCCGGGACCGTGCCAGGTGTGGAGCAAGACGGAGAGTCCCTGCCCCCGTCTGGCGGTGGTGGGGGAATTGCCAGCACCGGGATCACGCCGGCTGCAACTCGCCGCTGCCGTGCGTGAAGACGAAGTAGATCATCGTCAACGCGAGGTACAGCAACCCACCCAGCATCGCCGCCCATCCGCTCCACCGCATCAAGCTCGACGGCACAGGTATCCTCCCGGCCGGTTCTCTTCTGGCGAACCCATTTTGGCATCTGGCGAAGCCCGGAGCCTCCCCCGGATGAGGCGACCTCGCCCGACCAGTGCGTGAGGATCTACTTCGACTACGACGAGGCGCTCGAAAAGACGATTGTGGGCTGGGTGGGGGCGCACCCGTGAGCCGCGCCCGGGGCACCGCGGTGAGACCCGAAAACCCCGCAAGGAAGCCGATCTGACCCATACGGAAAAGCCGAACTTCGCAAAATTGGCCTTCTCCGCAACTGGCGTCCGGCCCCCTGCAAGGCTACTCACCGCGGAGACCGAGATCGGGCGGCGATGGGGGAGCCCGAGCTTCGTGTTTGGCCCACGCCACTGGTGGTACGTATCTGCCAGATGGCAGTGCAAGCGGCCACGAAGAAAGGAGCGGTTGAGCCTATGTGCTACACGCGCAGGGACCGAGGCTTCCAGGAGGAGGCCCGCAGGCTACGGGCCGAAGAGGACCGGCGAAGGAGGACGGATCCCGAGAGGCGTCCTTCCGAAGATCGCCGGGAAGACAAGACGCTGACCGAGAAAGCCAAGGAGATGGTCGGCGCGAGGTAGGTCGACACGAGGAACCTTTCAATCGGGGGCCCTTTTGCGCTCGGAGCGACGCCGCACGCCGCGCGTCGTTGGGTGGGTAGGTTCCATCTTGCCCCCTGACGCATCGTTCCCGTTGCGTCCTCCTTGGTCTACGCGCGGATGGTCGATCCCCATCACCGGCGGTTCGTCCCGCGGATTTCTTGCGAAACACCGAAGCCTGGGCTCGTGTATGCGGCCTTCTTAAAGGCTCAGTGCCTATCGAGTTTCTTCGCGATGTCTTTGTGGTCGAGCCGGTAGCAGATCGAACGTCCGTGCGGGCACGTGGCCGGGTAGCGGCTGCCCAACCACTCCTTGATCAGCGCCTCCATCTCCGGGTGGGAGAGCCTGTCTCCGAGCTTTACCGCCGAGTGGCACGCTATGGTGGCGAGGATCCTCTCCTCCCTGCTCATCCCCGACGCCGTGCCCTTCATGACCGAGACCGCCTGCCTGAAGGCCCCCGCCACGTCGCGGTGTGCCAGGGTGGAGATCACCCCGTTTATCCTGAACGAAGCCTTGCCGAAGGGCTCCACCTCGAAGCCGTACACCGAGAGCTCCTCAAGCGAATCGGCAGCCTCCGCGGCATCCTGGGGCGTGAGCTCGACCACTTCGGGGATAAGTAGAGATTGTATGGTGGGCATTTGCTCGGCCTCGGGGTCGGTGAGCCGGTCGAGCAGGGCACGCTCGTGCGCGACGTGCTGGTCGACGATCCACGCGGCCATTGGCTCGTCCACGAGGATGTAGCCGGCTCCTATCTGGCCAACCACGCGCAGGTCCCTAAGATGCGGCAAACTTCCCCGCTCCACGCCGGCCGTTGAGCCGACCCGCGAAAGAGGGGCGGAGGCTTGTTGTATGCGCCTGCGCTGCTCCGAGAGGTCGGGCACCTTCGATGGAGGGGCCCCGGAGCCCTTGGAGGTTCCGAAAAGGCCGTCCGAAGGGATCGAGCCGCCCTTATTGGTGCCGGTCGACCTCTTGCCGGGAGGTACGGAAGGGGGCGTCCCCCCGTTCGCCGGGTGCCCCTCCGTGGGATGCCTCTCCCTTGCGGCCAAAGGCGTATAGGGGCCGCCCTCGCTGGCCGGAGGCGGGTAGGTGCCCGAGGTTTCGGGTTCTGTGCCGCGCCCATCCTGCTCCGGGGCAGGATCCCCCGTTCCTTGTATGGCGTTGCGGACCGCCTCGCTTATAGCCCGGCGCACCTCCTTCTCGTCCGAGAAGCGCACCAGCTGCTTGGTCGGGTGGACGTTGACGTCCACCTGCCGGGGGTCGACCTCGACGCGCAGCGCCACCGGCGGGAAACGGCCCGCGGCCACGGTCGCCCGGTAGGCGTCGTCTACCCCCTTGGTCAAGCCCTCTGCCCTGACCCACCGGCCGTTCACCGAGACCGTCTGGCGCGAGCGGCTGCCCTCGGTGATGCTCGGCAACGCCGCGTAGCCGGTAACCTTGAAGGCGCCCGACTCGTGGTCCACCCGCCGCATCGCCCTGGCCTTGCCCACGCCGTAGAGCTGGGCGAGGCGCTCGACGAGGTCCTTGGCCGCGGGCAGGGAGAGCACCTCGTTGCCCTTCTCCACCAGGCGGAACATCACCCCGGGATGGGCTATGGCCAGGTTGGTCATCGTCTCCACCACGGCTGCTCGCTCCGCGCGGGCGCTCTTCAGGAAGGCCCTCCTTGCCGGCACGTTGTAGAAGAGCCTGTCGACCAGCACGGTGGTGCCCTTGGGGTGCGAGGCGGGGGAGACGCTTACGTTGCCGCCACCGTCGGTCGTTACGTTAGTGCCCGCCCCCTCGCCGGTCGAGGTGGTCAGGGAGAAGGCCGATACGCTGGCCACGGAGGGCAACGCCTCGCCGCGGAAGCCCAGGGTCATCACGGACTCTATGTCGCTTGCGGTGCGGATCTTGCTCGTCGCGTGCCTGAGGACGCTCAGCCTGGCGTCTTCTTCGGCCATGCCAGAGCCGTCGTCGCGGACCAGCATGCGCTCGCGGCCGCCGTCGGCCACCTCTACCTCCACGCGGGAAGCGCCGGCGTCCAGGGCGTTCTCGCAGAGCTCCTTGACCACGGAGGCGGGGCGGTCGACGACCTCTCCGGCTGCGACCTGCTGGGCCACGAGGGGATCGAGTAACGCTACCTGGCTCAAGGAACCTCCGCACGTCGGTTACACACGGGTAGAATTCTACTCGCCGGATCGTCGCTCACCACGCTAGCCCCGTCCTGGTCGGGGTAGCGGCGAACCGAGCCGGACGCCTCCTCGTGGTCGGGCCTGTCGGCAAACACCGAAGGGTGCGCCATCTCGGCGTAGGATAGGAACGCGCTCGCGTCGACGAGGCCGACCTCCCTCATCACGAGCGAGTAGGCCTCCAGCAGCACGGACATGGGCATCGCGCACCAGCAGAACGTCTCCCGGTTGGACCTTGCGGTCGTGCTGGTCCCGAAGACGCGGAGCCTCACCGACCGTCCGTCGTATACTGGCCGAAGACGCCGCTCCTTCGCGCGAGGAGCCGCCCGGGGCGTGTGCCGCCTTGCGTCACCACCAGCAGGACCTCCTCGTAGTAGCCCTCGGGCACGAAACCCCCGGCCCCCACGGCCGGATCCGCGCGACGGGTCGCCGGCGGCGGGCCAACCACTCCCCGGCCCGCCCGCCGGGCGAGCCATACCGCCGCGGCCTCGGCGGCCAGCGCCAGGACGCCGACCGCCAAAGGCTTGCCCGCCGCGCCGAGCCTGGCGAGGGCCCCGGCGGCGGTGGCACCCGCCGGTTGCGCGGGAGGGGGCTCCCCCAGGGCCGGCAGGAGCCCGTCGCGGTCTTCTTCTCCCTCCGAGGGAACGGCCCCGGGCGGGACGCCCCCCCAGGGGTGGCCGCATTGACCGCAGAACCTGTTGTGCGGCGGGTTGGCCGCGCCGCACCGGCGGCAAGGGGTCAGATCTTCGGCCACGTTCGCCTCCTGTTCCTGCTGCTCCCGGTCTCCTCGCGCCCCGTGAACGTGGCGCGCTTTTAGGACACCTTCATGCTAAAGCCCCGTTCAGAGTCGGGCCACCCCGGCCCTGGCCCTCTTCTCGTCAGAAAGCGCGTACTTCATCACCTGCGAGAGGTCGGAGTGGCCCATCAGCTCCGCCAGCTCCCTCACCTGCCCGGCGTTGTCTTGCAGGTACCAGGTGCCGAAGGTGCGCCTGAGGTCGTGGGGCTTTATGCCCGCCTTCTTTATCGAGCTCGATCGTACCCACCCGTAGAGGCGGCGCCGTAAGGTGTTCTCCGTTACCCGCGCACCCTTCTCGTTGAGGAAGAGGTGGGGGGGAGGCGCCTCGCCGGCCAGGACGAACTCGTCCCGCAGCTTGAGGTAGCGCCTGAGGCTCTTCCTGAGCTTCGGGGACATGGGCACGACGCGCTCCTTGCTGCCCTTGCCCCTGGCCACCCTCACCTCCTCCTCGCCCCTGGCGAAGGAGAGGTCCCCGACGGTCAACGCCGTCGTCTCCTCTATCCTGAGTCCCGCGTAGACCATCGCCGAGAACGCCGCGTGGTCGCGGGCGGCCAGGGCCCGCCCCACCGCGCGCTTTCCCGCCGCCCTCGGGTTGCCGTCCCCGCCGTCCACCTCGTCCGCCGCTTCTGTCTCATCCGTTGCTTGCTTTGAGATGGTGGAGAGGAGCACCTCGGCCTCCCGCTTGGTGAGGTAGGAGCGCTTCGGGGACCTCTGATGGAAGCGCACCTCGTCGAGGTCCTCGAAGGGGTTCTCGACCTTCAGCCTCCTGCGCAGCGTCTCGAAGAAGCTCTTGAGGACGGCGCGGTGGTTCTTCCTCGAAGAGTCGGCCATGCCGCGCCCGTCGCGCAGGTGGACGACGTAGGCCTCGACCTCGTCGGCGCCTATACCTATTAGGGGCGCGTCGACGGCGCCCTCGCCGCCGAGCCGGGCCGCGGCCCAGCGCTGGAAAAGCTCGAGCTTCTTTCTGTAGTCGTCGATCGTCCTCTCGCTCCTGCCGCCCGCGCGCTTGGCGTTCAAGAAGAAGTGGATCGCGTCGCCGAGGTACAACCCCTCTGGGCCCGTCCTCCCGTCGACCGCTCCGGGCGCATCCCGCGTTCCCGTCTCCGCCACCGGCGTCTTCCTCCCTCGGAGTCGTAATTAGCAGCTTATCCGCATAATCTTACACGACTAAGGGACGGTTTTGGGCATACCTACGGGGTTGCGGTCCAAAAGCACCGGAAAGGGCCGGTTTGGTGTGTAAGATTATTCGCGATTCGGGATGTCCGGGCAGGGCGAGCAGAAGGTTCTCACGGCGCGGTTGCGAACCGTTTTCGGAACGCGTCTCGGGCGCGGCGTTTCCCTTCTTCTGTCAACAGCACCGACTTGGCCTTGCTCTTCGGCTCGGAGATCAGGTCCCGCCCGTGCAACCGATCCATCGCGTCCCAATCGAAGGTCTTCCATGCCCGGGCCTGGCCGTGGTCGTCGAAGGCGCCCAGCCACAGCAACGCCAGTACCGCCTCGTCTATGGCCGCTTCGTTCGCCTCGTGCGGCCCGGGTTTCGCTGTCGCCGCGCCTTCGGCCGGATCTTCGGCCGGGTCGTCGGGCGCGAACAGACGCCGCAGCCCGTCGAGGACCTCTCGCAGCTTCCGTTCCTTTACGGCGCCGTAGCGGGCGGCTATGAGCTTCTTGTGCATGGTGAAGAGCTTGCCGGTCTTGACCACGCTCCTCTTGGGAAGCGCCTCGTCGGCCATGTCTCGCGACTCCAGGACCACGTCCTGCGGCGAGGGCGTCCTCGGGACCCTGGAGGTGATGGCGCAGAGGATCAGGTCCTCGCCGTCGAAGCCGTTGGGAGAAACGACCAAAGCCGGCCTCCTCTTCCTGCCGGAGAGGTCGGTGAACGGGAACGGCACGAAGACCACCGATCCCCTGGCGTAGGCCTCGGGCCCCAAGCCCGGCTAACCTTCTTCGGCGCCCCGGGCGGAGCCTTCGGCGACCTCGTCCCAGACCCCGTCCTCCTCGTTCTCCCAGAACGAGAAGGCGTCCTCGCTCGCGGCCAGCCACCCCAGGGATTCCCGCTCGGCCCTTTCCGCCTCGGAAGCTACGGCCTCCTCGACGGCCTCCCGGTCTATGGGCGATATGACCGCCACGGGCTCGCCCCGCAGGGTTAGGATCACCCTCTCCCCCGTCCTGACGCTCTCTATTATCTCGCCGGTGTGCTGCTTGAGCTCTCTGGTCCCCACCTTGCGCATGGCCGCCCCTTTCCCCGTGCCTCGGGTGTGTAAGCACAAATGTAACACCCGTGCTCGGGATGCGCCACGGGGCCGCTAGAGGGCGCCCGGAGGGCGGGGCCCCGCCGAAGGCTTCTCGCCCGATCAGACGCCTTGGGCCATCCGCTCGATCAGACGCAACGTGGCCCGCGCGTCCCCGAGGGCCGTGTGGTCGCCGCCCACCAGCTTCTGGTTCCTGTGGCCGCCCCTCTTCGAACGCTCCCCCACGTAGGCGGCAAAGGCGCGCATCGCGCACTCCCAGGAGGGCAGCCCCCCGGCCAGCGCCGCCCTAGCCCCCAGGCGCCCCACCGCGGCGTCCCACACCCTGCGGTCGTAGGGGGCGTTGTAGACCACCACCCGCTTGCCCCAAAGCGCCTCAAGAAGGTCCGGGTAGAGCTCGTGGAAGCGCCTCTCGTCCACGAGGCTTTCTGCGGTGCGGCCGTGGACGCGGGACGCGCCGGGCTCTATGGGGCACGAGGGCTTTATCGGCGAGTCGAAGAGGACTTCCCCTCGGCTTGAGAGGACGCCAACCTCGACGAAGTCTATCGGGGTGCCGAGGCCGGTGGTCTCCGAGTCGAGTACCACGAAGTCCCCCTCGGAAAGGAGGGAGCGGGCCCACCGGACGGCGTCCTCGCGGTTGCCTATCCGCGCGGCAGTAGCCTTCGTCCGTGTGCCGCTCGGGCTTCCCATCCTTCTTCTATGTTCGCACGATGCGGGCGCCGTGGCCACTTTGGTGTCGTCCCGCAGCGGCGCGCAAAGGCGACCCCGTCCCGGGAGTCGGCCGGCCGCCGGTGGCGGGAGTCGTACCCGGACCCGGGGGCCGAATGGCTTCGGGGCGAACCGTCTGGCCCCCGAAAAGCGAGGGTAGCGCACCCTTCCGGAGTCCCACCGAGGCGTTCAGGAGCCACCCTCGCGTGAGCTAGATCGCCCGGTAGGTCGGACTTCTCGCAACTTCGCGCTGTATCCATTCCGCGACGTTCGCGCTGAGGGGGTTCTCCGAAGTCCGAATCCAGAATCCTGCATGCGGCCGGTCCAAACGGGCCGGAAACGCCCTCTCGGGGCCCCCTCCTCAGGACCGGCCGCGACAGGAATTTGCGCGATAGATGGATATTCGCGTTCGTGCATGACACAGCGACAGGAGCGGGGCGGCCTAGCTTGCGTCTTCCCGCATCACCTCCGCGCCGCGCCCGGTGATCCGCCGGACGGGCATCCCCACCTCGCCGCGCCCGATGGGCTCGCGGGCTATCGCCGCGTCGGACCGGTCCACCATGCCGGGGTTGCGCTCTGCGTAGCGGTCCACCAGCCGCTCATGCTCCTCGACGTCCCCCAGCGTCCGGGCCTCCCTCCACCCGCCGTAGACGCCCCCCGCTCCCGCCGCTCCTCGTCGGCTTCGCCCTGCGTCTCCCCCGGAACCTCCGCGTGGTCGCTCACCGGCGCCCGAAAAGCCCCCGGAAGAAAAGGCGGAGCCTCGTGGCTAGGTCCCCCCTACCCTCTTCGGCCCGCTGCTCCCTGCCCTCTCGCGCCTGCTCCCGAGTGTTCTCCGGCGAGACCGCCGGCCTGCCGGGGACCTCCTCGCGGTCGTGGTCGGGGTTCTCTCCCATGTCCTGCCTCCTATCCTCCCGAACGTCCTACGCCACCACGGCCTCCGTGCGGCCTCCTGGTGCCCTCTTGCACCGAACCAGGGCTAAGCGTCCTCTGCCGCCGCTATACCCTCGAACGTAATCAGGTACGTACCCTGCGGGGCCAGTGCGGGGCTTGCGGGCTCCTCTAGGTATCCGGCCCGGACCAGCTCGTGCAGGCTGCGGTGGAAGCCGAGGGTGCCCCTGTCCATTCCTAGACTGTTCGCCGCGGCCACCGCGTCCACGGTACGACTTGCAGAGGCTTCTCCTAGCTGCTCCCTCATCGCCTTCAATAGCCGCAAGCTCTTCTCGTCCACGCTACCTTCCAAGCAACCCACGCCACCACGGACGACCCGCTGGTAATTGCCCCTCCCGGTCCTCCGAAGGCCTCGGGAAGCGGTTCATTCCTCCGCCCGGAAGCCGTCCAAGAGACCCCGGCCGTACTCTCGCGCGTGGCCGTCTATCCACACCACGAGGGCGGGCTTCCCCGCCTCGCTTGCCACGTACCGCAGGGTCGGTATGTCGAGCATATCCGTGCGGGTGTCGCGGCCCACGGCCTTCAGCTCCTCGAGCACGTCTTTCGGGATCCGCACCGGACCTTGCTCCTTCACCCCCCGAACACCCTACGCCAACGGGGTCTCCGCGCGGAGCCCCCCCGAGCACCAAAGACGCCCGCGAGGAGGACCGGGGCTCCGGCCCCCCCCGCCGCGCCGATGATCCCCAAAGCGAACGGGTTGATGGCCCCGAGCGCGACGCCGGCCAGCATCCCGGCCCCGCCGCCGACCAACGCAGCCGCGGAGACGACCGCCACGGCCTCGCTCGCCGCCCGAAGCCCGCTCCCCCCTTTGGCCCGCTCGCCCGCGTTCTCGGACGAGGCCGTCGGCGGGCCGGGCGCCTCTTCGCGGCCGCGGGCGTGTTTTTCCTCCATGCCCCTGCCTCCTCCTATCCCCCGAACACCCTGCGCCACCACGACCTCTCAGAGCCGTTCTGAGCTTCCGCACCGCCCGGGGCGCCCGCGTTGTCTGCGGGTTCCTGAGCACCGTCTTCGTGCGTCCATGCGGGCAAGCGAGAGGGCCGCAGTAATCCCGGCCCTGAGCATCCGCCTTGGCGGCATCGTCGACCGGGTAGAAGCTTCTCCCCTGGTGCATGGTCACCTACCCTCTACTCCTCCGGGTGGTACATCCAGTTAACCTTGGCCCAAGGGTAGAAGATCGACTGCCGCTCGGGCTCGCCCTCGATCTCGGACTCTATCTCGACCACCTCGCCCCCGGTATCGGCCTCGAACTCGACCACCTCGGACTCGACCTCGACTATCCCGTGGCGGACGACCACGCCCCTGTCGTTCACCTCCTCCAGCGTGCCCACCGTGTCGTCTCCGTACATGTCGGTTCCCATAATCACGGTCCGACCTATCCAGTCCTCGGGTCTCGCCATCGTCGCCCTTCCTGGTCGCTCACGTCGGTGCATCTTACCCCTCGACGGGGTGGCGGGCAAACCTAGCCAAAAAATGCCCGGCGCATGGCTGGAGCGCCACTGGCCGGTGGCGAGTTCGCAGGCAGGCTTCGTTTCCCGCTCCTAGGTCTCTTCGTACAACCCCTTCAAGAACATGATCTCGAGCGGTTCGTCTGGCATGAGTAATGAGCCGACGTCCTCGTAGCCGAGCCTGCGGTAGAGATGCTGGGCGCGTTCGTTGGACAAGGTGGAGGTCATGACCGAATCGTGGCCCAGCTTTCGCATCTCTTCCTCCCAGAACGAGATGAGTTGCGTGCCTTGCCCCTTGCCCCTCGACTCCTCTCGGACCCACAGCAGGTTCATGAAAGGTATTTCGTCCCAGAAGTAACCGTGGCGGAGGAAACCGACCCGCCGGTCTTCCCGGTGCGCCACGATGATCTCGCGGCGGGTTATCTTTTCCCCGATGACGTCGCGGCCGACGTGGTGGTCTTCTCCGGCCAAGTAGTCGAGGTCCTCCAAAACCGCAAAGGCTACACGCATGCTGCGGTCCCTTTCCCGACACGAATCCGAACAGGAACGGATCGCACTATCTCACCCGCCCGTTCCGGCCAGGAACGGAAACAGGGCAGCCTGTAGCATCGTCGGCCGCCGAGAACCGCGGGGTGCGTACTCGTCTAGCTTCAGGGACTTCAGCCATCCCCCGTCTCCGAGGGCTTCCAACCCGAACAACCTGAGCTGCGGTAGCACGTTGGAGTTCTCGAACAGCTCCGGTCGGGACACCCCTTTGAGCTTCGTGCTACCGGGCAGGATCTCGACGTCGTAGCGGGACAGGGCTTCTCCCGCGTACTCGATGGTCAGGCTCCTCTCCTGAAGCCACACCTCGGCCTCCTTCCTCGCCAGACCCTCCTCTCCGTACACCCTCCAGTGCCGGAAGCGGGCGTAGCCCAGTTCGTCGAGGATTCTTGAGTGCCGCGTTGAGAAGAAGGCCCTTTCGAGGTCTTCGGGCAGGTAGCGCACCCCTGTGACCCACCCGAGGACTTCCCCCGGCGAGCGCCTGCCGTCTTCGCGCCCGAGGTGGGCGAAGTGCGCCTGGCCGTTGTACTCCTCGACGAAACGGTCGTGCGCTTGCACGATCTCCGGCCAGCTCGCGGCCTTGGCGAAGTGCCAGTCGGCCATGCGCCTCTGAACGTTGAAGGCCGTCTCCACGTAGGACTGCCAGGGCCTGCCGCGCTCTATCTCGTGCTTGGCGATACCCAGAGAGTCGTAGATCGCCTTCGCCCGGTTTGCCAGGAAGATGCTCCCGGAGTCCGTGACGAGGGCCTCGGGAGACCCGTACCTCTCCACGGCGCGGTATAGGACGGAGAGAAAAGCAGAGAGGTCTTGGCTCCTCGTGACGGCGCTCGAGAGGATCGCCCGCGAGTGGTTTTCCAGGATGGCGACGACGTAGAGCCTCCCCTCGGAGAGCACCCGATGCTCGTCGATGTAGCGGACGTCCGCCGTCCAGTACTCGTGGCGCCGCGAAGAAGCGAAGGGCATCGGCTTCTTCGCGCCAGCTCCGCTAGCCTTCGGTTTCTCGTAGCCGTAGATCCTGCGGTTTATTGCCAGGATCCGCCCGCAGGTCCTCTCGCTGAGGTGGATGCCTATCTGCTTCAGGGCGGCGTGGACGCGGAACGCCCCGAGACCCGGGTTTTGCTGCAGGCGTCTCACCTCGTTCATCGTCCTTAGGTCCACCTTGCCCGTCCCCCTCGGACGGCCCCTTTTCCTGTCTTCGAGGCCGTCCGGGCCTTCCCGCACCCATCTCCTCAGGACCTCGTAGACGGTGTCGCGGTTGACCTTCAGGTAGCCGGCGATCGCCTTCGCGCTCCAGCCCGAGGAGTGCAGGCTCACCACCGCGATCCTGCGCTCGCGCCCGTCCGG
>JAABUS010005489.1_pt1 | contig 16555 bp, 11 predicted proteins | sample 5560161 | NCBI WGS metagenome assembly JAABUS01 (sample SAMN10711885, study PRJNA513376) | rock metagenome | isolation source: Antarctica rocks | place: Antarctica: Victoria Land, Trio Nunatak nord | collected 2016-01-04
CTCGCTAACCGCCCAACTCGGGCACTTACGGACCGGGGACGGAGGGGATCTGCTCGCTAACCGCCCAACTCGGGCACTTACGGGCCCGGGTCCGAGCGGATCTACTCGCTAACCGCCCAACTCGGGCGCTTGCCGGCCGGGTCAGAGCGGGATCTGCTCGCTAACCGCCCAACTCGGGCACTTGCGCGGCCCGTGCTCAGCTGGTGCGGACGGAACTTGCCGCTCTCGGAGGCCGGATATGCCTGGGCGGTCGGCGTCAACGGGCAGAACCGGAGTTCCGGCCATCGTTCCCCCACTACGATCGAGGGCTGGAAACACGGGAATTGCGCGGAGGAGGTGATCGATGGGCGTCATCCAGAGTTTCGAACGACGCTTGCAGGGTGCGGTGGCCGGAACCTTCGCGCGACTGTTCGGTGGATCGGTGCACCCCGCGGAAGTCGCGGGGGCGCTGCAACAGGAAGCGTCCGGCCACCTACAACGGCAAGGCGCCACCATTGTCGCCCCCAACCATTACGTGGTGCGGATGGGCCCCAGCGACACTTCCGAAATCGGCGAGCAGGATCGCGTTTCCAGCGCATTGGCCGAGATGATCGGGGAGTATCTGCGGGAGCAGGGCTGGCAGACTTTCGGCGACGTCGTCGTGACACTCGAAGAAGCGTCGTCTCTGCACACCGGCCAATTCCGCATCAGTTCGGTGATCGACCCGGATACCGACCGCCGCCAGCGCCATCGACGTACAGGAGTGGGACAGATGAGCCAGCACCAGGACTCCGGCCGGCCCTACCAGGACCGGGACGGCCAAGAGCAGCGCGGTGGCACCACCCCTGCCGATCAGCAGGGGCGGCAGGGTCAGGGCGCTCACCCCCACGACCAGCAGGGCGGACCACCGGACCAGGACCGGCAGGGTCAGGGCGCTCACCCCTACGACCAGCAGGCCGGACCATCGGACCAGGACGGGCAGGGTTACGGCCAACAAGGCAACCAGGGTTACCAGCAGCCGGGTGCGGGTTACCAGCAACACGGCCCGGGCGACCCGGATGCCAGGTACCAGCAGCCGGGTGCGGGTTACCAGCAACACGGCCAGGGCGACTCGGATGCCCGGTACCAGGAGCCGGGCCAGGATCAGCCGGACTACCAGCAACCGGGATACGCGCAGAACTACGGCCAGCAGAACTATGGGCAGCCGAGCTATGGTCCCCCGAGCTATGGAGCACCTGGATACGGACCTCCCGGCCAGGGCCAGCAGGGCTACGGACCGCGGGAGTACAGACCCGGTCAGCAGCCGGGCTACGGCCCGCAGCGGGACTCGCAAAGCCACGGCCAGCAGGGCTCGACCCAGGGCCCCTACCAATACGGCCAGGGCTCCAGCCAGCAGGGCTACGGCCCGGGCTCCAGCCAGCAGGGCTACGGCCCGGGCTCCAGCCAGCAGGAGTCCAGCCAGCACGAGTCCAGCCAGCAGGGCTACGGGCAGCAGGGGTACGGCCAGCAGGTTTACGGCCAGGGCTCCAGCCAGCAGGGCTACGACCAGCAGGGCTACGGCCCCGGTTACCAGCAGGGTCCTCGGCCGGAGTACGGCCAGCCAGAACAGGGCTACCCGCAGTTCGGCGAGCAGGGTGGTTACCGCCATGGCGGCTATTCCCCGGCGGGTTACCAGCCGGGGCACGGACCGGATGGGGACTTCCCGCCCGGAGGCTACGGCCAGCGTCCGGACGGAACCGGCGCTCCGGGCGCCGGACCGGGTGCCGATGTCACCGCAGTGCTCACCGTGGATGACGGGTCGCAGCGCTCCTATCAGCTGCATCGCGGCTCGAACATCGTCGGCCGGGGCCAGGATGCGGCGTTCCGGCTGCCCGACACCAGCGTCAGCCGGCGGCACATCGACATCTATTTCGACGGACAGACCGCGGTGATGCACGACCTCGGTTCCACCAACGGTTCGACGGTCAACGGGTCATCTGTGCAGACCTGGCAGCTCGCCGAGGGTGACGTGATCCGAATCGGCCATTCGACGGTCGTGTTCAACCTGCATCCCTGAGACGGACCACACGTGCCTGCGCTGATCCTCCAGCTGACCAGGGTGGGATTTCTGATCCTGCTGTGTCTGTTCGTCTGGGCTGCCATCCGGGTGATCAGGGCAGATCTGCGCACCGCCACCGATGTGAAGGCCGTGAAGTATGCCGCGCCGTCCAGGCGCGATGCGCGCCGGATCGCCAGGGAAGACCGGGATCGGGCCCGTCCGGACGCCATGGGGCCGATGATGCCGACGATGTTGGTCGTCACCGCAGGGTCGCTGGCCGGCACCCGGCTCCGGCTCGGGGACGGGCCCATCCTGATCGGGCGTGCCGAAGACTCGACCCTGGTGGTGGACGACGACTACGCCTCGACCCGGCACGCGAGGCTGCTGCGCGACGGCGACGCCTACTACCTGGAGGATCTGGGCTCCACCAACGGTACCTACCTGGACCGGACCCGTATCCAGTCACCGACCTCGGTGCCTGCCGGGGTGCCGATCAGGATCGGCCGCACCGTGATCGAGTTGCGGCCGTGAGCGACGCCCGCCGACGGCCCGTCGTTCCCCGCCTCGTCCGCACGCCCGAGCCGGCAACAGACATCGGGCCTTCATGACGCATCAGCTGCGATTCGCGGCGCGCAGCGACCGGGGACTGTTGCGCTCGAACAACCAGGATTCGGTCTATGCGGGTGAGCGGCTGCTGATCGTCGCCGACGGGATGGGCGGGCACGCCGCCGGCGACCTGGCATCCAGGGTGGTGGTGGCGGCGTTCGTGCCGCTGGATGCCGCCCCGCCGGACGCGGATCTGCGGGTCCCGCTCAAGCGTGCCCTGTTGGACGGCAACGACGCCATCGCCGAGATGGTGCAGGACGATCCCGACCTGGAGGGCATGGGCACCACGGCCACGGCGATGCTGTTCGACGGCGACCGGATGGGCCTGGTGCACATCGGCGATTCCCGCGCCTATCTCTACCGCAACGGGGTGCTGCACCTGCTCTCCCGCGACGACACCTTCGTGCAGTCGCTGGTTGACGACGGCCGGATCACCGAGGACGAAGCCGCCCACCACCCGCAGCGGAACCTGTTGTTGCGGGCGCTGAACGGAACCGAGCCCGAGCCGATGCTCATGGTCCGGGAGATCTCCACCGGCGACCGTTTCCTGCTCTGCTCGGACGGGCTGTCATCGGTGGTAGGCGCCGAGGCGATCGCGGACGCCCTCGCCGACCCGGACCCGGAATCGGCCGCCGACCGGCTGATCGAGCTGGCGCTGGTGGCCGGAGGGCCGGACAACGTCACGGTCATCGTCGCGGACGTCATCGACGTCGGCGCCAGGTCGGCCGCTCCGCTTCCGGCCGGCCCGGTCGATCCCGGGGCCACCGGACCGATCAGGCCGATCCATGCCACCCAGCGGATGCCGCGGATACCGCTGCCGGCGATCCCCGACGACGTCCCGGCCCGCCCCGATTACCTGGACGGCCCTCCGGTGGGCGCGAGCGGTCCGGTCAAGCAGGACGGCCGACGATTCACCGGCGCGCCACTCAATGACCGTCACGATGACGCCGACGCCGACAATGACGATGACGAGATCGATGACGAGATCGACGATGACCCGGACTTGGCAGACGAGCGGGTCCCCCGGCGAATCCCGGGCGGCCGCACCGTCCCGGGGCGCCGCACTCACCGCCGACGGCTGGCGGCCACGATCGTGTCGGCGATCGTTGTGCTGGCGCTGGCCGCCGCCGGTTCGCTGGTCTGGACCCGATCCCAGTACTACGTCGGCGCGTCCGACGGCCGGGTAGTCGTGTTCCGCGGGGTACCGGGATCGGTGCTCGGCATTTCGCTGGCATCGGTCCAGGAGGACTCGTGCGTTGGCGTCCCGGCACCGTGCACACCGATCAAGGTCGACGAGCTGATGCCGGCCGCCAGGGACCTGGTGAACCAGGGCATCGAGGGTCCCAGCCTGCAGAACGCCCGTGGGGTGATGGCCCGGCTACCCGACCAGCTGCTGCCCTGCGGGGCGGCGAGTTCGCCCGGGCGGCCGGGTCAGCCCACCGGAGCGGGAACCGGGATCAGTGACGGCAGTGCATCGGCTGCCGGAACGTCTGCGAGCGCCTCCGGTACTCCCATCACTGTGGCGCCGCTCTCGTCATCCACCGTCCCCTCTGCCGCCTTCCCCTCGTCCCCGGCATCGTCGGCGCGACCGGCTCGGAGCCTTTCGTCGCCGCCCCCCCGAAACGTGACGAACAGCAGCAAGCCTGCGCCGGCGAGCACCGCGCCGCAGAAGACTGCCGCGCCGTCCCGCCCGGCGCCGTCCCGCCCGGCGGCATCCCGCCCGGCGACCCGCGCGGCGACAGCCAACAGCGCGGCGGCCACCAGCAGCCCGGCGACCACCAGTAAACCGATCACCCGGACAAACCCGACCGACCTGGCCACCGCGCCGTCCAAGGCTGTCGGCCGCGTCGACCTCCGTCCCGGCGATCAGTTCCAGCGCCGCCTGATCGCTCCCGAGGAGCTGCCGGGCGCAGGCGCGCCGGACCGAACGGCCGGCTCCCAGCGCACCCCGGCCACCATCTCGACCGTCCCACCCGCCAGCGCCCCTCCCAGCAGCCCCCAGGCCAGCACCCCGCCCAGCAGCACCCCGCAGGCCAGCACCCCACCCAGCACCACCCCCCACGCCAGCGCCCCACCCAGCAGCAGCCCACAGGTCAGCACCCCACCCAGCAGCGCCCCACCCAGCGGCGGCGCCCAGCAGAACTGCCGGGAGGTCGGGTGAGCGCGGCTCGCAAGATCCCGACCGGCGCCGCAGGCCCGATCACCGCGCCGCTCAGGACCGGGCGGGCCGCGGAGATCGGGCTGCTGGTGTTCGCGGCGGTGATCGTCACCTCGGCACTGGTGATCGTCGAGCTGAACCAGAACCGCGCGCTCAGCTGGCAGCTGGCCTGGTATGGCGGTGGCTACCTGGTGGCACTGGCCGTCACCCACCTACTGGTCCGTCATTTCGCGCCGTACGCCGACCCGGTGCTGATGCCGGTCGCCGCGCTGCTCAACGGCCTGGGCCTGGTGATGATCCATCGGCTGGACTTCGCCGCGGTGGCCAACGCCGCGGCCGAGGGGAACAAGGGGCCGTCCCTGCAGGCGCCGCTGCAACTGATGTGGACGGCCGTGGCACTGGTGCTGTTCCTGGTTGTGCTGCTGGTGGTTCGCGACCACACCAAGCTGCAGTCGTACGCCTACACCATCGCCCTGGTCGGCATCGTCTTCCTGGCGGTGCCCGCCGTGCTGCCGGCCCGGCTGTCGGAGGTGAACGGCGCGAAGATCTGGATCAAGATCCCCGGCCTGCTGTCCATTCAACCCGCCGAGTTCGCGAAGATCGCGCTGATCATCTTCGCGGCAGCGTTCCTGAGCAGCAAGGCCGGCCTGCTGAATTCCGCCGGCAAGAAGTTCCTCGGCCTGGTGCTGCCCAGGGTCCGCGACCTCGGCCCGCTGGTGGTGGCGCTGATCGCGGCGCTGGGCATCCTGGTGCGCGGCAAGGACCTCGGCACCTCGCTACTGCTGTTCGGCACTCTGCTGGTGATGATCTACCTGGCCACCTCACGGGTCAGCTGGCTGATCATCGGGCTGATCGGCTTCGCCGGCGGAGCGGTCCTGATGTATTACGCGTTCGGTCACGTGCAGGACAGGGTGAACATCTGGCTGCACCCCTTCGCCGATCCGCAAGGCGCCTCCTACCAGTTGGTGCAGTCGCTGTTCGGGCTGGGTACCGGCGGCATCTTCGGCACCGGGCTGGGCGCCGGCCGGCCGGACATCGTGCCGTACGCCTCCACCGACTTCATCACCGCGGCACTCGGCGAGGAACTCGGCCTGGTCGGGCTCACCGCGATCATCGTGCTCTACATGATCCTGACCACCCGCGGGCTGCGCACCGCCATCGCCGTCAAGGACACCTTCGGATCGCTGCTGGCCGGCGGGCTGGCGTTCTCGCTGGCCCTGCAGGTGTTCATCATCATCGGTGGCGTCACCCGGCTGATCCCGCTGACCGGCCTCACCACCCCGTTCCTGTCCTACGGCGGGTCATCGCTGCTGGCCAACTACGTGATCCTGGCATTGCTGATCCGGATCTCGGACTCGTCGAGGCGGCCCGCTGCTCCCCCGCCGCCCAAGCCGGCGCCGTTGGGCGAGGCACACACCGAGATGGTGACGGCTACCCGGAGCCCGGCGGCCGGCCGATGAACACCCGTGCCCCGTACTCGGTGAACCGGCCGTTGCGCCGGTTGGGCACCGCCGTGGTCGTGTTGCTGTCCGCCCTGCTGCTGAACGTGGGCTTCATCCAGGTGGTCAAGTCCGATGACTACCGCGGCAATCCGAACAACAAGCGGACGGCGCTGGATGACATCAACCGGCAGCGAGGCCTGATCATCGCCGCCGGCGGCGCCGTACTGGCCCGCAGCGTCCCGTCCAACGACCAGTACCGCTACCAGCGCAGTTACCCGGGCGGCGCCGCCTTCGCCAACGTCACCGGTTACCTCTCGCTGCGGTACGGCAGCACCGGCCTGGAGAACACCTACGGCGGTGTGCTGTCCGGCAACGACCCGAACCTGATCGTGGACAACATGTCCGCCCTGGTCACCGGCCGGGACCCGCAAGGCGGCAACGTCGAGCTCACGTTGGTGCCCAAGGTGCAGCAAGCGGCATACCAGGCGCTCGCCGACAAGGGGTTCACCGGTGCCGTCGTCGCGTTGCAACCCAAGACCGGCCAGGTGCTGGCGCTGGCCACCTCGCCCTCCTTCAACCCGAATCCATTCGCCTCCCACCTGGTCACCACCCAGCGCAGCGCCTACAACGCGCTGGTCGACGCGGCCAACAGCGCGGCCCCCGACCAGGACGTCAACCGCGGGATCGTCTCGGTCTATCCGCCGGGGTCGACCTTCAAGCTGGTCGTGGCGGCCGCCGCGCTGCAGGACGGGTTCACCCCCACCTCCGCCGTCACCGGGGTGCCCAAGATCCGGTTGCCTGCCGCGGGCGGCGCGACACTGTCCAACTTCGGTGGTGAGACCTGCGCAAACCAGGGCGGCTCCGACGTCTCGCTGACCGACGCGCTGGCGCACTCCTGCAACACCGCCTTCGCCCAGGTGGCGATGAAGGTCGGCGCGGACCGGTTGAAAGCACAGGCCGCGGCGTTCGGCGTCGGCGAGGCCAGCACCCTCGGCGGTCTGCAGGTCGCCCCGTCCAGGGTCGGCGATCTGCCGGACGCGGCGTCGGTGGCCCAGTCCGGGATCGGGCAGCGGGACGTCGCCTTCACCCCGCTGCAGGACGCGGTGGTGACAGCGACCATCGCCAACGGCGGCCAGCGGATGAAGCCCTACCTGGTGTCCAGGGTGACCAAGCCTGACCTGTCGCTGCTGCAGCCGGCAGCACAGCCGGCGTCGGCGGGCCAGGTGGTGCCCGCGACGGTCGCCGGGCAGATCAAGGACATGATGCTGCAGTCCGAACAGGCGATGGTCACCAAGTCCGACCCGGCGCTCAAGATCGCCTCGAAGACCGGCACCGCCGAGCACGGCGCGAATCCGAAGACCACGCCGCCGCACAGCTGGTACGTGGCGTTCGCCCCGGCCGACGACCCCAAGATCGCCGTCGCGGTGTTCGTCGCCGACGGCGGGGACCGAGGGCTGACCGCCACCGGCGCGACGGTGGCCGCCCCGATCGGCCACGCGGTGATCCAGGCAGCGTTGACGGCGGGCGGCTGACACGTGGCGCTTACCCCAGGACTGCTGCTGTCCGAGCGTTACCGGCTCAGCGCCCGCATCGCGGTGGGCGGGATGGGCGAGGTGTGGTCGGCGGACGACACCAGGCTGAGCCGCCATGTCGCGGTGAAGATCCTGCGCCCCGAGCTGACCAGCGACCCCGAATTCGTCGACCGGTTCCGTACGGAGGCCAGGATCACGGCGTCGCTGAACCATTCCGGGATCGCCGCTGTGTACGACTACGGCGAAGTTGCCTCCATCGCCGGCGGCCCGGAGGACACCGCATTCCTGGTGATGGAGCTGGTGATCGGTGAGCCGTTGTCGGCGGTCTTGGCCCGGCAGGAGCGGATCGCGGTACCCAGAGTGCTCGACCTGCTGGAGCAGTCCGGCCGGGCGCTGCAGGCGGCACACAACCGCGCGCTCGTGCATCGCGACATCAAGCCGGGAAACATCCTGATCACCCCGGCCGGCCAGGTGAAGATCACCGACTTCGGGATCGCCAAGGTCGCCTTCCAGGTGCCGATCACCAAGGGCGGCTTGGTGATGGGCACCGCCCAGTACCTGTCGCCGGAGCAGGCCGCCGGCCACCCCGCCGTCCCCGCTTCCGACATCTACGCGCTCGGCGTCGTCGCCTTCGAATGTCTGGCCGGGCAGCGCCCGTTCAACGGCGAGAACGCGGTAGCAGTGGCGATGGCGCAGGTCAACAACCCGCCGCCGCCACTGCCACCGGACATCCCACCGCCGGTGACGGCACTGGTGATGCGGATGCTGGCCAAGGATCCGCGGCAACGCTTCGACGACGGCGCGTCGGTGGCGGCGGCCATCGCAGAGGTGCGGGCGGGTCGGGCGGTCGCGGCGCGCAGCGTTCATCTCGGCCCGGCCAGCAGCCCGGCGGCGGCCCGGGCAGCGCACGCCGCCGAGGCGGTGCATGAGGCGCAGCTCCGAACCGTCGGCGGTGACGCACCCGGCCGGCTGGTGGCCGGTCGGGCAACCGGGCAGCTGGTGGCGCAGCGCAGCGTCGCGGGCCGGCCGGTGCGGCACACGGGCCTGTCCTGGCTGATCGGGCTGCTGGTCCTGCTGCTGGCGCTACTGGCCGGCTGGTATCTGTCCCGTCTGGCAGCCGGCAGCAGCACCGGGGCGGGGACGGCGCCGTCGCCGCAACCGGCGACCGCAACCGTTACCACTTCGATGACCGCCTCGCTGGCCGATGTGGCTCCGACCGGTCCGGTGCAGCTGGGACAATGGGCAGCCGTGCCTGCCGCCGCCGGGACCGATCTGGCCGGCGGGACGACGGGGCAGGCGGCAGCTGGCGCAGTAACGGGCGAAGGACGGCGATGACGGGACAACTGTTCGGCGACCGCTATCAGGTCGGCGACACGCTCGGCTTCGGCGGCATGTCCGAGGTGCACAGGGGACGCGACCTGCGGCTGGGCCGGGATGTGGCGATCAAGGTGCTGCGCGCGGACCTGGCCCGTGATCCGGCATTCCAGGCCAGGTTCCGGCGGGAGGCGCAGAATGCCGCCTCGCTGAACCATCCGGCGATCGTCGCGGTCTACGACACCGGTGACGCCGCACCCGCCGCCGCCGACGGCAGCAGGGTTCCGTACATCGTCATGGAGTACGTGGACGGTGAGACGCTCCGCGACCTGCTCAAGCGGGAGGGCCCGCTGGATCCGAAACGGGCGATGGAGATCGTCGCGGATGTCTGTGCGGCACTGGACTTCTCCCATCGGCACGGCATCGTGCACCGGGACATCAAGCCTGCCAACGTGATGCTCACCAGGGCCGGCGCGGTGAAGGTGATGGACTTCGGGATCGCCCGCGCGGTGGCCGACGGCCAGTCGTCGATGACGGCGACCGCGGCGGTGATCGGCACTGCCCAGTACCTCTCCCCGGAACAGGCCCGCGGCGAGTCGGTGGACGCCAGATCCGATGTCTACTCGACCGGTTGCGTGCTGTTCGAGCTGCTCACCGGGGCGCCGCCGTTCACCGGCGACTCACCGGTCGCGGTGGCCTACCAGCACGTCCGGGAAGATCCGAAGGCGCCGTCGGCGACCCGGCCGGGACTCCCCCGCGATCTGGATGCGATCGTCCTCAAGGCCCTCAACAAGAACCCGCTGAACCGATACCAGACCGCCGCCGAGATGCGGGCGGACCTGGTCAGATCGTTGTCCGGGCAGGCAGTGCTGGCTCCCCGGGTGATGGACGACGCCGAACGCACCGCGATCATGGGCTCCCGTCCCACCCCGCCGGCCGCTCACCAGGCCTCCGCACCGGCGGGCACTCCGCCGATCCTGGCGCCCCCGCAGCGGATCATGCCCGATCACCGCTGGGAGCCGGAGGACGAGCACAGCCGGGCCAAGAAGGTCTGGGGATACGTCGGCATCGGGGCCATCGTGCTGGCGTTGCTGGCCGGCGCGATCTTCCTGACGATCAAGTTCACCTCAGCGCCTCCGCCGACACCCGACGTCGCGGTGCCCGACCTGGGAAACAAGACTCAGGAACAGGCCGCTCAGCTGCTCAACGACGTGCGGCTCAAGCTGGGCGAGGTGACGAAGGTGCAATCCGGTGACGACCAGAAGGGTCGGGTGGTCTATCAGAATCCGTCCAAGGGCACTCCGCGCCAGCCCGGTAGCTCGGTGACCATCCAGATCGGGACCGGTATCACTCAGGTACCGGTTCCCGACCTGATGGACATGTCGGAGGCCGACGCCAAGGCCGCGGTGGACAAGGTGAACCTGCAGTTCACGGTGCAGCGGGTGAAGTCCACCGATGCGCAGAACGGAAAGGTGTTCAAACAGGACCCGCCGCCGGGTGGCTCGGTGAAGCCGGGAACCGTCGTCACCGTCCAGGTCGGCACCGGCCCCGCACAGACCACCGTCCCGGACGGCCTGGTGGGGATGCAGTTCGATGCGGCCAAGAAGACGCTCGAGGGCGCCGGGTTCCACGCGGTGCCGCGGGCGCAGGCGTCCACGCTGCCGGCGAACCAGGTGCTGGCGGTGATCGGGGCCAAGGCCGGGCAGAAGCTCAAGGAAGGCACCGTCATCACCCTGACGGTGTCCGACCAATCCCAGTTCCTGATGCCGGATCTCCAGAACCTGACCGCCGATCAGGCGGTGGAAAAGCTGCGCCAGGCGACCTGGACGGGCGACATCACCTCACTGGACAAGCAGCCCTTCGAGACCACGGATTTCACTCAGCTCGACAAGATCCAGGAGCAGAACCCTGCGCCCCAGCAACCCCTGTCCCGCATCGGGAAGCCGGTGGTGAAGATCGGCACCATCAAGACCTTCGTGATGCCGCACCTGGTCGGCGAGCAGGAAGGCAACGCGCTGGCGGTACTGCGGGCGAACGGCTACCTGGTCGACACCGCGCTCACCATCGAGCTGCTCGACAACAACAACCCGGCTCTCACCGGCAGGGTGGTCAACCAGACCATTCCCGACAACATGCGGACGCCGATCAACCAGCCGATGACGATCCAGGTCCTGAAGCCACCACCACCGCCGCCGCCACCACCGTCGATCCCCCTGACGCAGTCGACCACTGCGCAGACCACTGCGCAGACCACCGCGCAGACCAGCACCGCGCCGCCCACCAACCAGACCAGCTCGGCCCCGCCCACCACCCCCACCAGCAGCTCGGCGCCGCCCACCCAGTCCAGCACCTCGGCGCCGCCCACCCAATCCAGCACCCGGTCCAGCAGCTCGGCGCCGCCCACCCAGTCCAGCACCCGGTCCAGCAGCTCCGCGCCGCCGTCCAGCAGCTCCTCGGCGCCGCCCGCTTCCTCGGCCGGACAGAGCGGCGCGAACCAAGCAGGAAGGGTGAAGGACAAGCGCCGCGGCAAGAACGGCGGTGGCTGACCCGGGGGTGAATCCAAGCGGCGTGGCCGGAGTTGACAGCGCTGACAGCGGCGACGCGTTGACAGCGGCGACAGCGGCGACAGCGGCGACAGCGGCGACAGCGGCGACAGCGGCGACAGCGTTGAGGGCCGCGACAGCGTTGAGGACCCGCGACAGGCGGTCCAGGCCGGCTCGATGGGATTCACTCGATGGGATTCAACGGACCGGCTCAGCACACACTCAGGCGGTTCTCACGATCGACGCGCAGGTTGGAGTCATGACCGAGCACCCGACATCTCCCGACGGCGGCAACGCACCCGTCGGCGACGCGCATCCATCCTCACCCGACCGGTCCGCCGGTTCGTCGCCGAGCAACGGGCCCGGCTCGTTGTCCGCCCGGCCGCCGGGGCAGCATCTCCCGCCGGACCAGGACTGGTGGGCGCGGCCCAGCGGCGCCCTGTCCCGCCCCGGCTGGGTGACATCGAACCCAGAGACATCGCCGCACGGCGCAGCCGTGGGCGCAGAAGGGTCCGTGGGGGGGCATGGTCCCCGCATCACCGGCGCCGGTACCACCCCGCCGGCCGGCGGGCCGGATCCGTCCACCCAGGTGTTCGGGCCGGGCGGCTACCCAGGCCAGACGTCGCAGCCGACCGACAGAACGTACGCCGACGGCGCGTACGGGCCGCCCGGCTTCCGGACTGCCGGTTACCCGGCGGCTGGATACGGCGCGGCGGAGCACGGCACGACCGCCTACGGTGCCGCGGGTTCCGGTGCTGTGGGTTATGCCGCCGCGGGTTATGGTGCCGCAGGTTCCGGTGGGGACCGCGGCGCTGGTTACGGCACCGCGACCGCCGCCGGGCCCCGCCCTTCCGGGCGCAGACGATCGACCGGTCTCATCGGCGGCGCCACCGTGCTGGCACTGGCGTCGGCGTTCGGCGCCGGATACCTCGGTTCACAGGTCGGGACGTCGCCGACCACAGCCGCCACCTCCGACAGCTCCGTCGTCCGGTCGTCGGTGTCCGCTCCGGCCGTCGCGCAGGTCATTCCGAGTAACGGCGCGCAGACGGTAGCCCAGTCGGTGTTGCCGTCGGTGGTGTCGGTGGTCGCGGTCAGCGGCCAGGGGGTCGCGGAGGGATCGGGCGTCATCCTGTCGGCTGACGGGAAGATCCTCACCAACAACCACGTGATCTCCGGCTCGCAACAGCTCACCGTACGACTCAACGACGGCACCACGGCCAGAGCGGACGTGGTGGGCGGCGACGCGACCGACGACCTCGCGGTGATCCAGGCAAAGGGGTTGTCCGGTCTGAAGCCGGCCACCATCGGCTCATCCGGCGGCCTGTCCGTCGGACAGGAAGTGGTCGCCATCGGCTCCCCACTCGGCCTGTCCTCGACGGTGACCAGCGGCATCGTCTCCGCCCTGAACCGGCCGGTCCGCACGGCCGACGCCCAGGGCCAGCAGAATCCCTACAACCAGAATCCCCAGCAGGGCCCGCAGGGCAACCAGGATCCGAACCAGACCATCCCCGCGGGGCAGGACACCGTTCTGAACGCCATCCAGACGGACGCCGCCATCAATCACGGCAACTCCGGCGGCGCGCTGGTCGATATGACCGGCAAGGTGATCGGCATCAACTCGGCGATCGCCTCGGCGTCCAGCGGCGACCCGAGCGGCAGTGGGGGCGGCAACATCGGCATCGGCTTCGCCATCCCGATCGATCAGGCGAAGCGGATCGCCGACGAGATCATCGCCAGCGGCTACGCCACTCACGCGGTCCTCGGGGCCACTGTCGGCAGTGCCTCCACCGCCGAGCAGGTGATGTCGTCCGGCGCCACCATTGCCTCCGTCACGTCCGGTGGAGCTGCCGAGAAGGCCGGCCTGCAGAAGGGTGATGTGGTGACCAAGGTCGGCAGCCAGCAGGTGGAGTCCTCGGACGCCCTGGTCGCCGCGGTCAGGTCGCAAAAGCCCGGTGGCACGGTCGACATCACCTACGTCCGAGACAAGAAGGCGCACACCGTCTCGGTGACCCTCGGTTCGGCCAAGTCCCAGTAGTTCGCCCGACCGTCAGCCGGCGGCGACCCGCAACCGCTCCACCTCGGTGGCCAACGGCGGTACGAGGGTCGCCGCCGCGTCGTCGCCGCAGATCCTGAGCCAGTTTGCCAGCAGCTGGTGACCGCCCTGGGTGAGCACCGACTCGGGGTGGAACTGCACCCCCTCGATCAAGTACTCCCGGTGCCGCAGCCCCATGATGACGCCGCCGCCCAGCTGCCCATCGCCCGGCTGGCCATCGGCAGGCTGCCCACCGCCCGGCTGCCCACCGCCCGGCTGCCCACCGCCCGGCTGGCCACCGGCAGGCTGGCTGTCGGCAGGCTGGCCCTCGGCAGGCAGCCCATCGCCCGCCGGGACGCCGTCCGGCGAAACGGTGCGGGCAGTCACTACCAGCTCGGCGGACACCGTGCCGTCGACGACGGCCAGCGAGTGGTAGCGGGTCCCGGTGACGGGATCGGGCAGACCCTCGAAAACTCCGCCGTTGTCGTGCCGCACCAACGACGTGCGGCCGTGCAGCAGCTCATCGGCCCGGTCGACCACCCCGCCGTACACCTCGGCGATCGCCTGATGCCCCAGGCACACCCCGAGAACAGGAATCCGCCCGGCAGCCCACCGGATCAACGGCTCGGAGATCCCGGCGTCGGCCGGGACACCCGGCCCGGGTGACAGCAGGATTCCTTGCACGTCAAGGGGTTCCACATCCTCGACGGTGATCGCATCGTTGCGCCGGACGACGCAATCCGCGCCGAGTTGCTCCAGGTACTGGACCAGGTTGTAGACGAACGAGTCGTAGTTGTCGAGGACGAGGATCCTGGCCACCTGCGCATCCTCCCATCCCGGCTGTCCGGTGCCGCCGGCGAGCTACCGCCCGCCCTGCCATCGACCGAACGATCGGCCCCTACCGACTTCAAGGGCGCCAACACTCTGGCCCACATAAAAGACAGCGCCACCGTCGGGCGGCCGGTCGCCCGTACGCAACCGCCCGAGTTGGGCACATATGCGCCACCGGCAACCCCTACAGCGCCCGCAACCGCCCGAGTTGGGCACATCTACGCCACCAGCAACCCCACAGCGCCCGCAACCGCCCGAGTTGGGCACATCTACGCCACCAGCGACCCCTGCAGCACCCGTAACCGCCCGAGTTGGGCACATCTACGCCACCAGCGACTCCTGCAGCGCCCGCAACCGCCCGACTCGGGCACATCCCCGCCCCCCAGCGACCCCGCGGGCCCCTAACCGCCCGATTCGGGCACAACCCCGCCACCAGCGGTCCCGGCAGCACCCGGAACTGCCCGACTCGGGCACATCCCCGCCTACAAGCGTCCCCGCCAGCACTCGTAACCGCCCAAGTTGGGCACATCCCCGCCCCCCAGCGACCCCTGCGGCACCCGTACCGCCCGACTCGGGCACATCCCCGCCACAAGCGACGCCTGCACCACCCGGAAACCGCCCAATTCGGGCACATACCCGCCACCAGCCGCTGCGGCGGGTCGCCTGTCAGCGGATCCCGTGCTGCGCCGAGGCCTTTCGCATCAGGCCGTCGTAGCCCGGCAAGGTCACGTCGTCCAGAATCCGGACGGCGAATCCCAGCTGGTACCTCTGCACGTACTGCTGGAGCAGCTGCACCCCAGGCTGCCGGTCGAGCGCGGCGCGCATGATCGCCGGGTTGCCGATCGCAGTGATCACGAGCGGCGGCGAGTAGGTGCGGGGCTGCAGCAGCAGGGTGTTGCCAATGCAGCGAACGGCCGAGGTCGTCAGCACCCGCTGGCCATGATCGTCATTGCTTCGGCGCCGCCGGCAGATCGCTACCACGGCGCCGGGCCACACGGCCGGTGGCCGCCGACAACCCGCTTGCTGCGCCCATTGCTTCCTCACCCCCACCACCAACCCACCACCAACGGTGGGTGGACGCCGGCAGCGCACCGCCGGGGCGGCCGAATGTAGCGCCTGCTCCGGCCCGATGATGCTGGAGCAGGCTCCATGTTCAGTACGCTGGTGACGACAGGTCGGTTCTTCGACAGTGCGGTTCTACCGGAACCGGGTTGGCGACGCCGACCGTGCTGATCGTCATGAACGGCGCGGGTCGAAGAACGCACACTCTCTGCACGACTCTGGAGGAACGCGGTGCCCAAGTCCAAGGTGCGCAAGAAGCCGAGCACGGTGACCGCCGGCCGAGCGGCGTCGCAGACATCGGCATCAGCATCGGCGTCGGCATCCGCGGCGAGGGTCAAGGTCGCCGGACCGTCCAGCCCCGTCTACATCGGTGTGATGATCGGCCTGATGGTGCTCGGCCTGCTCTGGCTGGTCGTCAACTACCTGTGGGGCCAGCCCGGACCCAACGGCACCGGCGGAATTCCGGTCATGCGTGACCTCGGAAGTTGGAACTTCGCGATCGGTTTCGCCCTGATGATCGCCGGCCTGCTGATGACGATGCGGTGGCGCTGAGCTGGCCCACTCAGGTCGCTGTTGCGACCCGCGGCAGCCGTGGCCACATTGGCGGCACCGCGATGCCCATCGGACACGGGGGCGTCGAGCGCCGAGGCATCGCAATCCGCCGGCTACGCCAGGCGGCATCGGATGTTCAGCCGTTGTGCGCACTCGGGCCACCGGCCGGACACCGAACGACACCCTTGTCATTTATCCCCATTGTGGACAACTCCGGTGGATGGATCGTTCTTGGCACTCTGCCGCGGGCCAGACCGCCTCGACCATTTGCGGACGCCTCGACCATTTGCGGACGCCGACCATTTGCGACGCCCCGATCATTTGCGACACTCCGACCACTGCGACACTCCGACCACTGCGACACTCCGACCACTGCGACACTCCGACCATTGCCACACTCCGACCCTTGCGACAGTCCGACGCGGTCCTGCGCCCAAGACTCAAGCCCTGCCGGCGCAACGAGCAA
>JAABUS010005490.1_pt1 | contig 16555 bp, 17 predicted proteins | sample 5560161 | NCBI WGS metagenome assembly JAABUS01 (sample SAMN10711885, study PRJNA513376) | rock metagenome | isolation source: Antarctica rocks | place: Antarctica: Victoria Land, Trio Nunatak nord | collected 2016-01-04
CCCGCGGACCTGGTCGGCCGCGACGACGCTCTGGACACGCTGGGCGAGCGGATGCTCGCGCTGCGCAACAGCCGCGTCGAGGGGCCGAGACGGTTCGGCAAGACGTCGCTGGTCCAGGCCGCCCTGTCGGTCGCGGAGAAGCAGGGCGCCGTCCCCGTCTACGTGAACTTCCTCGGAGTCCTGACGCCGGCCGATGTGGCCGAGCGCATCGACCGCGCCTACAGCCGGCAGCTCCACGGGCCGCTCAAGCGCTGGTTCGACGGCGTGGTCCGCACGTGGCGCCCGTCGGTGACGGCCGCCCCGGGCGGCGTGGGCGTGGCGGCGCAGCCGCGTGCCGACCATGGCGGGCTGCTCGACCGCCTCGCGCTCCCCGCGCGCATGGCCGAGCGCCACGCCAAGCGCTGCGCCGTGGTCTTCGACGAGTTCCAGGAGCTCGTGCGGATCGGCCCGCACGTTCCCGGGGTGTTCCGCTCCGAGCTCGAGCAGCATCGCGACGTCGCCGGGTACGTGTTCACCGGCTCGCACCCCGGGCTGATGCGCGACCTGTTCGCCGATCGTCGCCACGCGTTCTTCGCCCAGGCGGCATCCATCCCGATCGGCCCGCTGCCACCCGACGCATTGGCCGACGCGATCACCGGGCGCTTCGCCGGCCACGCCGGGCGCGACCCCGGGGAGGCCCTCGGCCCGCTGCTGGACCTCGCGCGCGGCCATCCCCAGCGCGCGATGCTGCTGGCCCACCACCTGTTCGAGAGCACCGCGCCGCGCACCACGGCCACCGAGGAGACCTGGCAGCGCGCGTGTGCGCGCACGTTCACCGAGCTGACCGGCGAGGTCACCGCCGCCTGGGAGAGCCTGTCGGACCTCGAGCGACGGGTGCTCGCCGCCGTCGCCGACGAGGGCGTGAGGTTGAACGGCGCTCAGGCACGCGCGCGCTACGGCCTGGGGAAGTCAACGTCCAACGGCGTGGCGGCGGAGCGGCTCTGGGCCGCCGGGCATCTCGTCGAGGCGGGAACGCCGACCGGATGGCAGGTCACCGACCCGCTGCTGCGCCTGTGGGTCGCCAACGGGCGGCGCTGGCCGTGAGCGGGTGAGCCGCCGCGCCGAGGAGCCGTCTTCCCGGCGCGCGGCGCTCCTCCGGCTGGCGGGCCTCGCGACGGTCGCGGCCGTCGCGTTCGTCCTAGCCGTCGCGCTGCTGGGGCGCTCGACCGCCGACGTTCGCGAGATCGTCGACGGCGCCAGCGCGTGGGCGCCGGTCCTCTACGTCCTCCTGGTGACCGTCCTGACGTGTGCGCTCTTCCCCTTCCCGCTCCTGGCCGCCGCGGGAGGGCTGGTGTTCGGCATCGCGGAGGGGACCGCGTTGAGCGTGCTCGGCGGGACGCTCGGAGCGTTGCTGGCCTTCCTGCTCGCGCGGACGGTCGCGGGCGGCGCGGTCGCGGCGCTGGCCGGGGAGCGGCTCGAGCGCCTGCGGTGCGCCATCGAGGCGCGGGGCTTCGTCGCGGTGCTCTACGCCCGCATCGTCCCCGGCGTCCCGCGCGACCTCGCCAACTACGCCTTCGGCCTGACGCGCGTGGGCTTCGCCGCCTTCGGCGCGGCCACCGTGCTGGGCATCACCCCGCGGGCCTACGCCTACGTCGCGCTGGGCGGCTCGCTCGGCGCGTTCGACTCGACCCAGTCGATCGTGGCGATCACGCTGCTCGCGGGGATGGGCATCCTCGGCCTCGTGCTCGTGCGCGCCGACGTGAACCGCGGGGATGGACTGGCTGCGCGCGAGAAGGCAGAAGCGGGGGTAGGACAACCGGATCCGCCCTCTCGCGGAGCGTGGCGGCCATCCGATCTCGCGAGAAGGCAGAAGCGGGGGTAGGACAACCGGATCCGCCCTCTCGCGGGCGGGGCGCGGTGCCGTTCCGGCCGCAGCTCGCCGATCCTGCGAGCAGCATCAACGACCGTACGTCACCGCTATGCGCTCGAGCGCACGAGGAACCGATAGCGCTGGGCCGCGGCGTAGGTCGCCTCGGCCGCGAGCTGCTGGATCCCGAGGCTGATCGTCGGGTAGACGTGCACGAGGCCGGAGAGGTCTAAGAGCTTCTTCTTCTCGCGGATGGCCAGGGCGAGCTCGTGGATGAGCTCGCCCGCGGCGGGCGCCAGCGCGTGGCCGCCGACGACGCGCCCCTTGTGGGTGACGACGACGATCTGCCCGTCGCCGGCGCCCTCGGCCCGTGCGCGGTCGGAGTCGCTGAGGTGATGGCGGTGGACCTCGACGTCGGCGGCGCCGAAGCGCTCGGTCGCCTCGGCCTCGGTGAGGCCTGCGTGAGCGAGCTCGGGGTCGGTGAATGTGGCCCAGGGCACGAGCACCTCGTCGTCGGCGGTGCCAGGGAAGAGCATGTTGCGCACGGCGCGGGCGGCCTCGAAGCCGGCGGCGTGGGTGAACAGGTGGCCGCCGCTCACGTCGCCGGCCGCCCACACGGACCGCACCGAGGTGCGCTGGCCGTCGTCGACCTCGATGCCGGCGTTGGCGACGTCGACCCCGAGCGCCTCGAGGCCGAGCCCGTCGACGCTCGGGGCGCGGCCCGCGGCGACGAGGATCGCCTCGGCGCGGAACGCGCGGTCGCCGGCGTGGACGACCTTCGTCCCGTCGGGCGCGACCTCGACGCGCTCGGCCCGGACGCCGAGCTGCAGGTCGACGCCCTCCTCGCGCAGCCGGGCGGTGAGCAGCCCGGCCAGCTCGGGATCCTCGCGCGGCAGGATGCGCGGCGGGCCCTGCAAGACCGTGACCGCCATGCCGAGGCGCACGAACGCCTGAGCGAGCTCGATCGCAATCGGCCCGCCCCCGATGACCACCACGCTCGCGGGCGGGTCGGTGAGCTCGAACAGCGTCTCGCTCGTGAGGTAGCCCGCCTCCTCGAGGCCGGGGAGGGAGGGCACCGCGGGGCGTCCGCCCGTGCAGAGCAGCACGTGCTTGGCCTCGAGCTCCTTGCCGCCGACCGTCAGTGTCGTCGGGGAGGTGAGCGTCGCCTCGCCGAAGCGCAGCTCGATGCCCTTGGCGGTGAAGTGCTCCGGCGCGTCGGTGGTCGCGGCGAGCTGCGCCTGCACGGCGCGCACGCGCTCCCAGACCCGCGCGCGATCGACGGCCGGATCGACCGCGGTCAGCCCGTAGTGGTCGGCGTGGCGCATCGTGTGCGCGGCCTTCGCGCTGGCCAGGAGCGCCTTGGAGGGCACGCAGCCCGTCCACAGGCAGTCGCCGCCGACGCGGTCGCGCTCGATCGCGCAGACCTTGATCGGCAGGGCCGCGGCGAACGCGGCGGCGGTCATGCCCGCCGAGCCCATGCCGACGATGACGAGGTCGTAGCGGGTGCGGGACATGACGTGGGAGGCTCGCAGACTCAAAGCCGACATCGACTGCGTCCATCTTGCGTCACCCTCCGTATCCCTTGCGATGACGACCCCGTCAGCTCCCTCTCCGACCGCAGCCGTATGAGCCGGATCGTCGTCATCGGCGCCGGCCTGGGCGGCCTGGGCGCGGCGCTGCGCCTGCAGGGCATGGGCCACGACGTGACCGTCGTCGAGCAGCGGGAGAAGCCCGGCGGCCGCGCCTCCCAGATCAAGGACGGCGGGTACACGTGGGACACGGGCCCGTCGCTGATCACGATGCCCTGGGTGCTCGAGGAGGTCTTCGCCGCGGGTGGCCTGGACCTCTGCGCCGAGGTGACGCTGCGCGAGCTCGACCCCTTCTACCGCATCTTCTGGGCGGGGGAGGAACGCCACCTCGACTTCGCGCGCGACCGCGAGGCGATGCAGGCCGAGATCGCGAAGTTCTCCGCGCGCGACGCGGCCGCGCTCCCGGGCTACATGGAGGCGATGAAGCCGATCTACGAGGACGGGATCCTCGGCGCGGGACGCCAGAGGTTCGACTCGATCGCCCAGCTGCTGCGCTTCACGCCGCGGATGGTCAAGCTCGGCGCCGCGCTGCCGCTCCACTACGCCACCTCGCGACACTTCGAGCACGAGCGCATCCGCGAGGCGTTCTCGTTCCACTCGCTGTTCATCGGCGGCGACCCGTTCCGCGTGCCCGCGATCTACGGCGCGCTCGTCTACCTCCAGGTCCTCGACGGCGTCTGGTACGCCGACGGGGGCGTGTACGCCATCATCGAGGCGATGGCGCGCGCCCTCGACGTGCGCTGCGGTGACGGGGTCGAGCGGATCGAAACCGATCGGGGCCACGTGACCGGCGTGGTGACCGTTGGCGGGCAGCGGATCGCCGCCGACGCGGTCGTCACGAACGCCGACGCGATGCGGGTGCACGAGATGCTCGGCCAGCCGAAGCCGCGACGGCCGCTGAAGCCGTCGATGTCCGCGTTCCTGCTCTACCTCGGGACCGATCGGCACTTCGAGAAGCTCGGCCACCACACGCTCCTGGTGGGCGCGGGCTACCGCCGGTTCATCAAGGACGTCACCGGCGGGAGGCGGCTGCCGGCCAACTTCTCCACCTACGTCCACGCGCCGAACCGCACGGAGCCCGCGATGGCGCCGGACGGCGGCGACTCACTCTGCTTCCTGCTCCCGGTGCCGAACCTGCGCTCGGGAACGGACTGGGCCGCGCACGCCGACGGGCTGCGCGACGCGCTCGTGACCGATCTGGAGCAGACGTTCGGCCTGACGGGTCTCGGCGCGAGCGTCCGCGTGGAGCACCGCATGACCCCCGCCGACTTCGCCGAGGAATTGGGAGCCCTCGACGGGAACGCCTGGGCGATGGAGCCGACGCTGCACCAGTCGGCGTCGCTGCGGCCGCCGAACCGGGACAAGCGCGTCCGCGGCCTCTACCGCGTCGGCGGTGGCACGCACCCGGGCGCGGGCATCCCCGGCGTCCTGCTCGGCGCGGAGATCACGGCAGGGCTCGTCGCCGAGGACCTGGGGCGCGGAGCGGGGACGCACGGGGAGGCGCGTGCTGCTCGAGCATGACCGGCGGCTGCTCGCCGAAGCGCGCCAGACGACGCGCACCGTCGCGCGGACGTTCGCGATCGCGGTGCGGCTGCTCCCGCGCGAGCTCCGCGACGACGTCTACCTGCTCTACCTCGTCTTCCGTACGCTCGACGACCTCGTCGACGAGCACCGCCCCGAGGCCGGCGTGCGTTTGGCCGCCGTCGAGGCGTGGTGCGCGACCGGCGGGGAGGCGACGACCGAGACCAGGATCCTCACCGACCTCACCCGCCGCCATCCGGTCCCGCGTGACGCAGTCGCCGACTTCTGCGCGGGCATGCGCTCCGACCTCGCCTTCGAGCCGCTGCGCACCGAGGCCGACGTCGACACCTACTGCTACCGCGTCGCGGGCACCGTCGGGGTGGTGATGGCCGCGGTGCTCGGCACGGCCGGCGACCCCGCCGCCGCGCGCCGCGCCGCCGCCGCGCTCGGGATGGCGATGCAGCGGACGAACATCCTGCGCGACATCGACGAGGACCACGGCATCGGCCGTACCTACCTGGCGACCGAGACGGTGCAGCGCTTCGGCGCGCCCGAGCCTGGGCGCCGCGAGGCGCTGCTCCGCGATCAGATCACCCGTGCCGACGCACTCTACGACGAGGGGGTCGCGGGCATCGCGCTCCTGCGCTCCGGCAGCCGCGCGATCCGCGCCGCCGCCGCGATGTACCGCGAGATCCTGCGCCAGGTCGAGCGCGACGGCTACGGCGCCCGCCCGGGCCGCGCGGTCGTCTCCCGCCGCCGGAAGCTGGTGATCGCGGCGCGGCGGGGGTTCGTGGGCTGAGCGAGGGTTCTGAGTGAGCGACCGGCTGGCGCGCCAACCGGTGACCAATCCGTTATCCGGCGACACCGTTGCTCCGCCCGGCTTCGCTTCCGGCTGGGGCTGCTGCACAAAGGGAGGGTGCCCGGTGGGTCCTTGCGTTAGGCGTCGAAGGACTCAGGCTGCGAGCCTCTGGAAGAAGCCCCTTACGTCTGGGTCATTGGCAATCCAATGAATCTGAGAGTTGCTTTCTGCCGCCTCGAGGAGGTCAGCAGCCTGCTGAGGCGAGTACTCGGTGTAGCTTGCGAGGCGCGCGACGGCGCGCGGAACCGTCCAGCTCCTCCGTCGCGCTCACACGCAGACGTTCATGTCGCGCACGCAGTCGGTCACGACTTTCGCGGTGTAGTTTGTGGTCCCACACTCCGTCGTTGCGGAGAGCGTCGCGCCCATCCGCCGTCGCTTCTCGTACCGTCAAAGCCATGACTGAAGCGCTTCCGTTCGAGCTCGACGAGGCAATCATCGCCGCTTGCGGGACAGCCTTCTACTACCGCTCACAGGTTCGAGCCCTGTTCCTGAAGTCGGGGGTTCCGCCGGCGATGTACGACCGCCACGGCGAAGGGCTCAGCAAGTTTCAGTCCGCGCGACTTGTGCTGGGCGAGCTCGACACGCTCGGTGAGCGCGGGCGCGCGGTCAAGCGCAAAGTCGTCGTCGAGCTGGCGGGGCTGCGCGAGCCCATGGAGAATGCGGACAACCCAGATGAAGGGCGCGCGAACCTCAAGCGCCTTCGAGACATCGCGCAAGCGGGTCGAGTCATCGTCGATGCCGACGCTCAGAAGAGCGACGCTGCTCGTAAGCGTCGCGACGTGCGCGAGCGCGCTCAACAGGAGGCGGCGCGCAAGACCGCTGACCTGCGCGACCGCTTCCGCGCACTGGCGGCGGACTCCAAGTCGCCGCAGCAGCGCGGCTTGGACTTCGAGCCAATGCTGGCTGAGCTGTTCGCGCTGCACGAGGTCGAGTACCGCAAGTCCTACAAGACCGGTCCGGAGCAAATCGACGGCGCGATGCACTTCAAGGGCTTCGACTATCTCGTGGAGTCCAAGTGGGAGAAGGCGCCGACAGGCGTCAACGACCTGTTCACCTTCCTCGGCAAGGTCAGCGGAAAAGCGGAGAGCACGCGCGGCTTATTCATTGCGCAGGCGTCCTTCAGGCCGGAAGTCGTCCAACAGCTCGCTGGGGTGAGCAAGCGCCTCATCCTCATGGACGGCAGCGACCTCGCGCTGGTTTTCGAGGGCACGTTCACGCTGACCGACGTCCTGGACATCAAGACCGCCAAGGCCGCTCAGGAGGGTGAGCTGTTCTATCGGATGACCAGTCACCGGCAGTAGACGGGGTAGACAGCACCGGCGCTGTCTGCCTGCTCCTTCGCCCTAGCGCTGCTGCGACAGCAGCGCGTCCCCGGTACGGTCGAACGATGGCGAAGGACGGCTTCATCGAGGTCAAGGCGGTTGCGTTCTCCGCTCAGGTTCAGGGCCGCGCCCTTGATTGGCCGCCGCCGATGCGAGAGCTGATGCAGGAGCCAGAGAACGCTGACTTCGCCTGGCGTCGATTGCAGTACGTCTTCAGGCTGCCCGACCCTCGGCAGTTCCCGGAGGTTGCTTTCACCTGGGAGCCTGCTGAGCGCGAGCTTCTGGAGCGCTTCGTCTACCACGTACGCAATCTCGCAGGGGCGAGTCTCCTGGCCTCCGGCGACAACGTCCGCATCAGCATCGACGACTTCACAAACGAGGAAAGCATCGAGAGTGACCTCTCGCCGCAGGACCTGACAACCGGCTTCCTCACGATGCTTCGCCAGTGTTACGCCGACGGCGAAGAGGCCAGCTTCGCCAAAGCGCGCACGGTGCTCTCGCGCCGGCTCGCCGAATCGGGCCGGACCATCGAACTCGACGTCGTTGCGCAGTGGCGCAAGGCGCACGCGAAGCTCATGAACAAGAGTCTCGAAGAGCACGTGCAGGAGCAGATGATTGCCGACGGCCTCATGCCTGGCCCCGCCGACGGTCCCGATGCGATGGTTGTGCGCGACCCGGCTCCTCCGCGCGAGCTGCTGCTGGCCTTCCAGTACGGCGGGCTCATTCACTGGGGCAAGCACAAAGGTGCGCTCAGCGCGCTCCAAAGCGACCCCTACTTCGCCGCGGTCTCCGACATGGCCGTGCGCGCATCCGCCCTTGATTTCGCGCACTTCTACATTGGCTTCGCCGCTCTGCTGGAGCGCGCGTTGGGCGGGAACCTTTGACCGTCGCGCCCCCTGGTCGTCTTCGGCCCAGGCGAGCAAGCCCGTGGCCCGACGGAAGCGAGGTCGTCAGCGAGTCCGCGAAGGCGCCGCAAGCATTCGCATGACTCGCAGCACGGACTCCCTCTGCTCGGCGTCGCTGACCGGGGTCTCGAACGTCGCCTCCGCCAGCGTCTCGACCGCGGCCAGCTGCAGCTGCCGCACACGGTCGAGATGCAGCCCCAGCGGCTCCGCGCACGCCTTGAGCGTCAACGTCACCGGCCCTGCGCTGCCGGCGGCACCGCCCTTGCCGTGGCCGGCGCCAGCACCAATGCCAACGGCGTCGCCACCGCCACCCGCAAGCCATACCGCGCCGTCAGCACGTACCGCGACCGTTGCGGTAGCGCCCGGTAGGCCGCCACCAGCCGCTGCACCGCATCGCCGTCGAGTTCCCGCGACCGCTCGCCCGAGCACAGGCGCGAGCTCGGCCATCGGCAACCCCGGAGGCGCGTACCCGTCGGGGTGGCGTCGCGCGGGGCGTTGGTCGAAGCCAGGCGTTCGGCGACCTGGTCTGGCGTGAAGCCGAAGTGCAGCAGCGCCGCTTCCCATGTCTTCCAGCGGCGGCGGAGCGGGCCCGTGCTCGGCAGCATGAGTCCTTCGTCGCCGCCGGCGCGGGCGAGCTCCAGCTCGCGGGCCCCGCCAGAACTCGTACTCGGCCACGGTCGGGACGTGCCCGTAGTGCTCGAAGCACTTGTTCATCGCGTCCCTCAGGTTGTCGTCGGTAAAGCGCCAGACCTTGCCGAGCTTGCGGTAGCGAAAGCGGGCTTCGACGCCGACCGGGGTTGTCGTCTCCGAAAGCGTCAGCGCTTCCTTGGCTCGCGACCATGACCCGAAGTACTTGTAGACGCGGTTGAACGTCTCGACGTCGTGCCCGGCGGCGCGCAGCTCAGCGCTCGCCTGCTTGTACTCATCGACTGCAGGGCACGTGGCCAACGTGGGCGGTCACGGCAGCCATCGACGCGATGAAACCGGCCATGGCGGTCCCTGTGCCAGCCTGGCGGTCCAGGCGCACCTGGCGGATGCGCGCGAAGGCTTCCTCCTGCTCGGTCTCGGTGAGTGCCATCGAACAATACCGCGAGCAGCTGCGGCCCCGTCGTCTGCGGAGCGGCGTCGCTGACCACCGACGGACTGGCCGTGGCGTCGGGAGCGCTAATCACCGACGCGAGATAGAGCCATCCCTCCCACGTGCGGATGTAGGCGATGTCCGCGCACCACAGGCGGTCGCTCGCGGTCGGGTTGAAGTCGCGCTCGACGAGGTCTGGTGCGGTACGCACGCCCCGCACACCGATCGTGGTGCGGCCCTTGCGGCGCTTGTGCAGCCCCGAGAGACCGGCCAGGCGCATCAGCCGCTCCACGCGCTTGCGCCCGACCTGGATGCCGTGCTCCAAGGCGAGTTCGGCGTGCACGCGCGGGAAGCCGTAGGTCTTCAAGCTCAGCTCGCAGATCTCGCCGATCTTCACGCTCAGCGCCGCGTCTGCGAGGCCGTCCGCTGAAGCGAAGGCCTCGACTCGTAGTCGAGCCGTTCGGGCAGAGCGTCAATCCAGTTCTGCACGACAGCTCGTCTCGTCAGCCGACCGGGCGGTGCGCGGGCGGCTTAGGCGGGTTTGGCGGACCCGGAGGCGGCTTCGGCGGGCCGTCGGGCTTATCCGGCTTGTCGGGCTTGTCCGACTTGTCGGGGTGCTGCGGATAGGCTGCTGGGGCATGGTGCTCCTTGGGCCGGCCCGAAGGCCAATCGCTGACAGAACGCGGGCTTCTGGACAGCGGCGGCCACTGAGCGCTACGACCGGCGGGCAATGACGCTGCCGAGGTCGGGGCTGCCTTTGCCGGGCAGACCTCGCCTAGACTCTGACGACGCTAGACGGACCGTCGGACGGACTGGCGCTGAGGTCCTACCGGTTGCCCCCAGCCAGCCAGCCAGCCTGCCGCTGGCGTCATTGCCCTCAGGACGATGCCTGCGCTTGCTCGGGCCGCCTCGTCTGTCCCGTGAGCGAAATTCAGGCCGGACTCTCGTCCTCGCCTTCGGCGGCCTCGACAGACAACGCAGGTGACGCGCTCAGGTCGAGGTCTAGTTCGTCTGCTACCGCGCCTCCACGTCGTCCCCGCGGCTTACGCATCTCGGGCAGGTCCAGAACCCCTGGGTCGAGCGCGGAGAGCTCGTCAATGGCCTCCCTTGCCCATCGTGCTAGTTCGCGTGCCTGTTCTGTGAGCGTGGCGCCGGCTTCGATGAACTCGCTCAGCGGCCTGGTCCGCCAGCACCGCAACAGCCCCTCCCAGACCTCAAGGCAGTACCCGCGAGCTTCGAGCCGCTCTACCCATCCGCTGTCGCTGCTGAGTGGCGCATGGAGCTCGCTGCTCATGGTGTAGCCAGCGCCGACTACCGGCGCGCCCGCGCCTTCGGGCGTCCACCCGCCCTCTGCTGCGACGCAGACCTCCGCGTAGCTTTCGAAGGGAGTGGCGCGAGAGAGCCACGCACCTTCTGGCGGCGCGACGACCAGCCAGAACCGGTCCCAGTAGTCGTTGGCGCAGACGTCCTTTTCGGTGCGCTCGCCCATGAGGTTGCCCGCGCGGTCAAGCAGTTCGTGGACAACATCGACGGTGTCGGCGAAGCGCCGGAATACATGGACGTCTTCGGCGGTGGCGGCTCGAACCACGGCGAAGTCCTCTTTCTCTAGATACCAGACGAACTCGTGCAGGATGCGGGCGCTGGCTGGCGCGTCCGGCAGCAGTGCGTCGTCGCGCCACCGCGGGCCACCCCAGCCAACCCCGACTACATCCGCGAGCTCGCCGATGTGTTGCCACGTTCGACGCTCCCACTCGCCGGCATGTTCGTCCTCGGCTTCGACGGTCAGGGTGAGCAGCTGCCCCGGGCAGGGTTCTGCGCCGAGCGCCTTGACATAGTCGGCTTGCTGCTCGTGCCGGAATCCCGAGACGGTCTTGTGCTCCGACCAAAGAACCGAGTCGAGAGCGCCTCCCGGGCCGCCGCCAGCGGGTGCTCGCAAGGACCGCACGACCATGTCGGGCACGCACCCCGGCGCCACCCGTTCCTGGGTTCGCACATCAAAGCGGTCTCCGGGCACAAGACCGACGTCTATGAAGAGCGCGGCAGCGAACTTGGGACACGAGATGAGCGTGGTGGCGAAGAGCTCGGTGAGTCGGTTTTCGCCGCTGCTGGAGTAGCTCAGGACTGAGTCGAGCATCTCCTTGCGTGCGGGTGGCATGCAGCCAACCCTAAGCGCTCTTGCCGCGCCGCGGGCGGCAGGTTCGTCATCCCGCCGACGTCACGCACTTCGATGCTACGGCGGCTCGTCCCACCGCGGTCTGACGCGGTCGAACGGTCCCTTCACGCCCAAGAGGGGCCGCTACTAGGCTTCGCATACGTCCGAGCGAGCACACCGCCGCCACCGACGAGCTCGCCAAGGAGACCTACATGAGCACCCAAAGCAACGCAGCCGCAGAAGCCCTCAAGGCGGCTGCGAAGAGCAAGGCCGGCCGTAAGGTCATCGAGCAGGCCGCGGTAGCGGCAGGGGCTCTCATCGCGAAGACCGGCAGCGACCGGGGAGGTCGATGGCGAGCCGACCGCAAGATGCGTGAGCTGGCGTACAAGCTGGCCCGTCAAGTACACGGTCAGCTGTCCGAGGCCGTCTTTCTGGACTCAGACCGGTCGCACCTAGTCGTCTGGAAGGACGACGTGCCGATAGCGGCGTTCCCGCCCGTCGAAGGCGATTTGGCCGAGCGCCCCGAGCTCAAGCATGTGAGCCCCGCGGACCGGTTCGACCCGCCGCCGGCGAAGGGCAAGTCGGCGAGGAAGTAGTCCGCTGGCACGGGCGGGCGCTCACCCGTCGCGGAAACGGCTTGCCTCAACGCGTTGGGGACTACCCGCCCGGTTGCGAGCTCCGCACCGCAGCCTCGCTCTCGAAGCGCCGCCGCAGCTCAAAGATGCTGACGAGGCCCTCGTCCCTGCGGACCGCCCAATACTCCGGCCCGGGTTCGGACGTCGTCCCGCTTACCGCTTTCGCTGCTGCCGACAAGCTCGCGTATCGGACCTCGGCCACCGTCAGTCCGCCGTCGGCGTGCAGCGTCCCCTCCACGTGACCGACGCGCTTGCGCAACGCCACCACGGTCTCGCCGTCCACCAGAACACCGGCGGACATGAGGTCGGGGACTTTGGTCTTGTAGCGCTTGATGCCGGGCCCGCGGCGTCTCTCCCCTGACGCCGGCGCGGTGGCCGACAGTGGCGAAGGCTCGGCACGCTCAGCTCGGGCAGCAGTCGGTCCTGAGGTATCGGACTTGACCGCTCCGCCCGCCGCCTGTAGCCGCGAACGAAGCTCGTACAGCGAGACCAGCGACCCGTCGCCCGAGGGCGCGCCCCAGAAGTTCCAGCCGGGCTCGGATTGCATCCCCGTCACCCGCGCCGCCGCGGGTGAGACCGCGTTGAAGACCTCTGTGCCCAGGAGCCGACCCGTCCTCGCGCACGGTCGCTGTTTCGTCGTACTTGCTCGCCATCGGGCGCAAGCGCGTGCCCGCCCGCAGCAAGCCGGCGTCGATGAGGTCCGCAACTGACTCGGTAAAGACCCGTCGCTTGCCGCGGGCTCCCGGCGGCGGCTGAGTTGGCTTCTGGTCGGCTGTGTCCGGCGGGCATCCGAGCGCGCGCATGGCCAGCATGACCGGTTCGACGTAGCGGCCCAAGCCCTCGCGGCGGTACTCCGGCAGCGTCTCGTCCGCGGGCTGCAGACGATCCATGACCTCAGCGGCAGCGGCGTTCGCGAGCGTAGAAGCGGCCTTCGAGCCAGCCGATGGCTGACGAGTCAAAGCCGCGGTCGGTCGAGGTAACGAGCAGCGCGCGGTCCCAGCTCTTCTCCGTCCCTCGCTCCTCGGCTACGCGTCGTGCTGCTGGTCTTGGTGCGTCGGCAAGGCTCTAGGCGAGCGGGTACTCGGCGTCTCGGAGAAGGCCGGCGATAACGTCGGCGGCCTTCTGGCCCCGAGCCTGGGAGAGTCGCTCGAGGCGCTTGGCGTCTTCACCCTCGACGCCGACGAGGACGATCAACGCGGCGTCGGGGTCGCCGTCGTGATGTTCGACATGGCGAGGATCGAGCTTGGCCAGCTCGCCGTCGAAATCGCCGGGCTGCGGATCGGGGTCTGTCCAGGGATCGGTGCTCATCGGCTCGCTCCGAGCAGCTTACGCTCGGCTTGGGTCGAACTCCAGCCAGTCACGATCAACCAGGTGGTGGGATCAACGGTCCGTTCGATCACGAGTGTCAGTGCGCGACCTCCATCCGTCCAGCCGATGAGCAGCACCCGCGTCCTGACCCTACCGCGTTCATGTGGGTTGCGGACAGCGACGTGGCCGTTGCCCGGCAACTGCCCGGCCTCCTCGGCGGATATGCGACGCGTCCCGAGCTTGTCGAGTGCTACATCGGTGGCTAGGAGCTGATGGATCACGTCGCGAGCGATAGGCACGGTGTACCGCCCGCCCCTGACGGGACCACTCTGGATCCGCACACCATCGCGCCGGGTCGGGTCCCGGAAGGCGTTCTGATCACGAACCGATTTCGCCGCCGGGCCGTCAGCTCAGCAGCCCGTACAACCTGATCATCCCCGCGGTGGCTACGGCGACTCCGATCAGGGCTGCGCGAACAGCGACCCGAACCACACGACGCAAGACCACCCGTGCCGGCACGGTGGCCCCGGTCATCGCGAAGCGCGCGCCGAGCCACATGAGGATCGACAAGGCCGCGACGACGATCAGGACGCCGGCGGCCGCCGCGGGGAACGCGACGGCGGCATCGAAGGTCAGTGGTCTTGGACAACAGCCGCGGGCTTTGCGAACGGCCGGTGGGTCGACGTGTACGCTGAAGAGGGTGAGCGCGAAGTACAGGATGAGCAACGTGCCGATGAGCAACGGCCACAGCGCGACGACCGTCGCTACGGCTGCGAGTAGGCGACGGGCGACTTGCGGCACGCGCTCAATGTGGCAGAAAGGGCGCGCCCGCTAGGTTCGAGGCGTGGGTGGGCCTCGCGTCGACTACGAGCAGCACGGGAAGGCGTACGGGCGGCACCGGCGCCCGGACGAGCGGATCGCCAGCCGTATCCACGCTGCGCTCGGGGATGCGCGCACGGTGCTCAACGTCGGCGCGGGCACGGGCTCCTACGAACCCTCAGATCGCTGGGTCCTGGCCGTGGAGCCGAGCGCGACGATGCGCGCGCAGCGCTCGGCGGATACTGCCCCGGTCATCGCCGGTCGAGCTGAGGCCCTGCCCTTCGATGACGACTCCGTCGATGCCGTGATGGCCTGCCTGACGGTCCATCACTGGGAATCGCCTGAGCTCGGCCTCGCCGAGCTGCGCCGGGTAGCGCGAGGCGCGGTCGTGATCTTCACGTTCGACCTCGACTGCGTGCCGGCCTGGCAGCAGGAGTTTCTCCACGAAGGTCTGCTCCTCGAGCGACCCCGCTTTCGCGCGATCACGGACGTAGCGGGCGCGCTCGGAGGCCAGACGCGCGTGGAGCCGATCGCGACGCCGGGCGACTGCGTCGACGGGTTCATCGAGGCGTTCTGGCGGCGCCCGGAGGCACTGCTCGATCCGGCGATCCGCGCTTCCCAGTCGATGTGGTCGCTGCTCGGCCCCGGCGAGGAGGCCCGCATCGTCGAGCGGCTCGCGGCCGCACTGAGCTCCGGGGCCTGGGACGACGAGCACGGACACCTGCGCCAGCAGGCCACCTTCGACGGCGCCCTGCGTCTGGTGATCTCCGAGGGCCGACCTCATGCCTCCGAACGCACGAACCGCAAGCCGTTCGCCTGACCTGCCCGAATCGCCCTCGTCGCATCAGCGAAACCGGCGTCGGAAGCTGTCGACGTACTCGTCGAATGGGCACAGGTCCATGGCCGCACGGCGCTCGTCGAGCGCGTCGGCCTCCTCGATTGGTCGTGGGACCAACTGACCGGCGACCGGGTGAAACTGGGTGCCGTAGCGCTGGGGTCGGCCTTCTGCGCTCAACACGCGGTCGGTGAGGTAGGCAAGGTCGGCTTCCGCCCGTGCCGTGAGCTCCTCAGCGAGCGTGGGATCTTCGGGGCTTCCCCATCGAGCCGATGGTAGGTGGTCCGCGACGGTCGACCTCCATGCCCGGTTCAGCCTTGCGCGGGCGGTCGGCGGGTGCCATCGTCGCCGCATGCCCCCGGTCCCGGCGAAGCCATCACGGCGACTCGGCCGCCAGGGCGCCATCGCCGGTGTGATGACGACGGCGGTGTTGGCCAGCGCGTCGACGGTCCCCTCGCGGGCGGCTGAAGTACAGACGCAGTGGCGGTTCGGTGGCATCAGCCCGTCGCAGTCGACGCTTCGCATCGTCACCCGCGGGGGTGGCTGCTCGAAGTCGATCCCGCCGCTGGTGGAGGAGACCGCATCCGCGGTGCGCATCACCGCCCGCAACCTGAACCCTGACGTGCGCGCCCCGTGCACCGCGGACATCCGCTTCGACACCGTCTACGTCCAACTCGCCGCGCCTCTGAGCGGGCGCCGGCTCTCCGGTGCCAGCCTCGAGAGACAGATGCCCCCTTCACCCCCTCCGCGAGTGGTCGGCCTCTCGCCCGGTGACGCCGTGACCGTGCTCCGGGCGGCCGGGGCATCGCCGGCGATCGTCGGCCGCCGGACCGCCGCCGGGCTGCGGCGCGTGGTCGCGCAGCGCGGGGCGCGCCTCGTCGTCGGCGGCAACGGCTAGCCCAGCCCGTGATTCGCCGCTCGATGCTGTGCGCGCTGTCCGCCGCGCTGGTGAGCGCGGCTCCTGCCGCGGCGCTGACGCCGGTCAAGGTCACGCCCTGGCACACGATCGACGACCACGACCAGTCCGTCGATGACGCCGGGCGCGGCGTGGTCGTCTTTCCCCACGGCGACCACGTCTGGGTCGCGTCAACCTCGCCCGCCGGCCGGCTCGTGACGATGTCGCGGATCGACTCGCCGCCGACGGGGCCGGACGAGATGGTCGCCGTCCAGAACGACGCCGGCGACGTGCTCGCCGGCAACGTCGCGTTCACCGGCCGGAAGCTCACGGGGGTCGGGTCGGCGCGGCAGCCCTGGACGACGCGCTTCGCCTGGGGCCGGCCGCCGCCTCCTTCGCGCTTCCTTTCCGAGGCGGACGCCGACGCCGAGTACTTGCGTGCCGCGATGCGCGCAGACGGGACGGTCGCGCTGGCGTGGACGCAGCGGGGCCTCGACGAACCTGGCGTGCCGTACGTCGCCGTGCTGCCCAAGGAGGGCGCCCCAACGGTGACCGAGGTCAAGGGCATTCCCGATGCCACTCCCAGCTCGCTGTTCGCGACGACCAGCGGTGAGTTCCTCGTCGGCTGGGAGCTCGACGGCTCGCGCCTGGCCATCACCCGCGTGGCGGCAGGCGGGCAAGTGGGTGCTCCAGAGCCCATAGCCGGCCACGGCCGCAGCGATGCCCGCCCGCGGATCCTCGTCAATGCCGCCGGCGACCAAGCCGTCGTCTGGCAGGACGAGGCCCGCGGC